>Ga0255751_10001975_pt1 | contig 19407 bp, 18 predicted proteins | sample 071ome_20_FD_179951 | JGI IMG/M metagenome (GOLD analysis project Ga0255751, IMG submission 179951) | Coastal salt marsh microbial communities from the Groves Creek Marsh, Skidaway Island, Georgia - 071412BT metaG (version 2) | ecosystem: Environmental > Aquatic > Marine > Intertidal zone >...
ATCTACATGATGCTAAATTGCTTCGCAATTATTATTCATATATAAAGAAATAAATGTGTTTGAGCGATAGCGATAACACAGATGAACGTAGTTCATCTACTAGTGTATGTAACTAGTAAATTGGTCTTCCTGTTTTTTTAGATATTTCGGCATTCTCTTTAATTAATGCCACAATATGAGATCGTTGATCAAACGTTAGATCGTATGCTTCTTTAAGACTGATACCGCCACGCATATACCACATTACTTCTAGTAGATTTCTTTCAATTTCCGCAAATTCTTTATCCATGCGATCAATTATCGACTTTATCTCGTCGTGGCTTTGGCATTGATTTATGCTTATACGAAAAAATTTACGTTGTTTAAAAACACTGGAACTTTAAGTGTTTCTGGAGCGCCTTGTTCGACCAAATGTGAAGGAACTTGTACAGTTTGTGCTGGTATGTCAAACTGTGATCTATTTTCTATAAGAAATTCTCGTAGAGCAGTAAACATTTTTGTATCAGTGTTCATTAAGAATTCTTTGATTGCGGCAGGATTTGTTTCCTCGCCGTCATTGTTGGATATTTTAATAACTTGTTTTGCTACAACATCTACGTTATTAATGCTGGCTTTATCTAGAACCTGCTGAACTAGTTCTTTGCGTTTTTCTGTGGTTAAACCTTCGTCTTGCATTATTTTAATAAAACGCTGTGTTTCAAAACTTTCAATTTCAAAAAAGTTTTGATCTTTTAACTTTAAAGGAATAACAGTAAATGTTAAATCTTCATATGTAAAAGTGTCTTTCCATTCTTTGCCTTTTATAGTATCAAGCATTGTAGGTAAGTTAATACTAAACTCTAGTGTATCATCTGTGCCCGGAACAGATACATCCATTTTTAACTCTTCGCCTGTTGTTGCAATTCTGATAGCAATTAAAATAGAATCCATATCAATACTCGGAACGTCCCATGGGTTGGAAATTAACGGAACACAACTTCGAATTACTTCCGCTACTGCGTCACCATTCATTAGTGCATCCGGGGTTCTAAAAATAAGTTCATCTCTAGCGGTCATGCTTAAAATAGGTAATTCGCCAGTGCCTGACTTTTGAGTAGGCGATTCTGCATAAAATTTGCCTTTGCTAGGCAGTGCCAAATAGATTTTTGGCGATCTGCTGTATTTGCTTAGGATACTGTTTTCATCCATGGTTTTTAATCTCTATAAATAAGTTTATACATTAATATGTAGTATGTTTATTTATATACGCACTTTATAGGAATTTTAAAAAAGAATGGCAAAAGTATATTTCGATGATCCGGGTGGCCAATTTGACGGTATAGTTCTTAAAAATGCCGCATCTGACGAAACCCTTAAATCATTTATAACCGCCGCGGGCGTTGTCGCTGGTTCGGCAGGTGGAGCCAGTGGTGGATTAGATGAAGTTGGCAAAAAAGCATCTGTCGCTGGTAAAGCATTTGACCTTGTTAGTACCGTTGCTAAACCATTAACGGCTGGATTTACTGCACTTACCAAAGGAACAATCGCTATTGCCGGCGGAATGGCAAATTATACCAAAGAGCAGAAAAAAGCAACCGGTGCACTACAAGACCTGTCTAATATAATTCCAGGTGTGCTAGGAGATTTAGGTGGTGCATTAACCAATACCGCAAAACTATTCGAAGACAATTTTTATGCTTTTAGAAAACTAAGCGGAAACGGCATTACACTAGGTAATAGAATAGTTGGATTAACAAACGATTTTACTACATTAGGCATTGACATAGATACTCTTACAACACAACTAGCGGCAAACTCAGAAGCAATAGTAAGGATAGGTAGTGGAAGTAGAGGAGTAGGACTTGCTTTAGACGAATCAAAACGTTTTATAAATGAGTACGGAACAGATCTGCAGAGATTTGGTTACAGTTTTGACGAAGCCAATGAAAAATTCTTTTCATTCCTAACACTAAACAGTTTGGCATTAAGAAATAATGCAAGTGAAATGACAACGCTAAGCCAACGTGGTGCAGAATATGCAAAATACCTAAGGCAGTACAGCGACCTAACAGGACAACAAGCAGACCAACTAGAAGATCAAATGAAGAAACAGCAGTTGGATGCTATTTTTGATAACTTTATTAACAGTATTAATGATCCACAAGAACGTGATAGAATAAGAAATGCTATTGCGGCGGCCGGTGGACTAATGGGAGATGCGGGTAGAGAACTTGCTATGGCAACTGCTATGGGTATTTCACCTCAAACAGAGGCTAGTAGAAGTCTTGCAGGTGTTAATTTAGGATTTGCTGATCAAATTACCAACAGTTTGAACATGGCTAGAACATTTAATGGTAGTATAGGCGATTTTAACAAAGCAGTGCTAACCGGTTATGTAAACACAAACAAGGCTAATCAAGGATTTTTAAAGGATTTTAATCAAACAGGTTTTGCAATATCACAACAAGGCGGTCCACTTGCTGATACGTTTATGGGAATTTACAGAGCAAACCAATTGCTAGGTAAAAGCCAAGGAGATCTACAAGAAGTTTTTAGAGATGGTGAAAAAAGAGTGGATGATGCGGCTGAAGGATTTATTCAACTAGATGATGCAATGCGTTTAGTAAGAATAGGTTTTTCTGATTTTTACGCTGAAGTTTTTGACGGTGAATTTCAAAAAGGTTTTGCAAAGTTCGCAAACGATGTTAAAGATTATGCAAGAAGTGGTAAGGTTTTACCTAACACAGCAGATGCGGCAAAAGCGGCTGAAAGAGGTCAAGTAGACTATGACCAAAACGCAATCTTAGATATTGCGGGAGCATTTATGAAAAACTTTTCACAGATGTTTCAAGGCAAAGATATGAAAATACCTAAAGCGAGTTCATTATTAAGCGAAATAGAAACAGGTGTACCTGGCCAGCGTTTAACTAAGTTCATGACAGACATTGGTAAGAGTGTTAAAGAAAAAAATCCTGAGATGAAAGATGATGATGTTAGAAGAACAGTTATTGAAATAATGAAAAAATATTTTAATGATCCTAATGTACAGAGAATGATCTTTAAACAGGCAGAAGATGTAGACAAAATAATAACCACTGATCAAATCACAAGTTTACCTACTAAACAATCATTTTTAGATGCTATACCTAATCAATTCAAAGAGGGAACATTAGGATTTGGAAAGTTATTTCAAAATTTTGGTGGCGGACAGTTGGCTACACTACATGGTGAAGAAGCAGTTATTCCAAAAAAATCTCCACTCGGTGGAATGCTGGACATGATGCAGGGAGATTTAGGAAATCTCAAACAGAATATGTTTACCGCTGACGGTAAAATGAATGTTTCTGGCATGATGGAAGCAGGACAAGCAATGGGTGCCAAGTATGATGCTTATGCAAAAGAAAATCAAGGTGCTATTAAGGAACAAGGCCGCGGTTTGGTAAAATCCATGACCAATTTGACTGATGAAGATCTTGACAAGATGGAACAATCTAGTGTAAAATCAAATACAACTGCGAAATCTAGTACATCGGTAAATACTATGTCTAGCAATAAAATGGATGAATTAATAAGAATTAATAAACAAATGCTACAAGAATTACGTAGTATGTAAGGAATTTTAAATGAGTTGGAAAAGATACTTTCAAGAATACACACCTAAAGACACATCAGGACAATCTAGTCCTGTTCCAGGTACTGGTGCAGGCCCTGCACGTACTAATTATTCAAGTTTTTTGCCAGATGTGTATACAGGCCATCCAAATCGTATTGAACGTTATGGTCAATATGAAACAATGGACATGGATTCGGAAGTAAATGCCGCACTAGATATTCTTGCAGAATTTTGCTCACAAAAAAATGCAGAAAACAAAACACCGTTTACAATTACATATAAAAAGCAAGGTACTAGCACAGAAACCAAAGTGCTAAAACAGTATTTGCAACAATGGTGCGATCTAAACAACTTTGAAAGACGTATTTTTAAAATTGTGCGTAACGTATTCAAGTACGGTGATGCATTTTTTGTTAGAGATCCTGAAACATTTAAGTGGATGCATGTTGATCCGTCCAAGATGGACAAGATTATTGTTAATGAAAGTGAAGGCAAAGAGCCAGAACAGTATGTTGTAAGAGATATCAATCCTAATTTTCAAAATTTATCAGTAACACAGATTGATGCTAGAAGTTCTTCATCACAAAGTGAGTACACAACAAGTGGTGGAGCACTAGGACGTGGTTATGTTGGCGGTGTAAACAGTGCAACAGGCACACGTTTTGAAAACAATCTAAATCAATATGCTATTGATGCCGCACATTTTGTACATTTAAGTTTAAGCGAAGGACTAGACAGAAACTTTCCATTTGGTAATTCACTGTTAGAATCAGTTTTTAAAGTTTACAAACAAAAAGAATTATTAGAAGATGCGATTATTATATATCGTGTACAAAGAGCACCAGAAAGACGTGTGTTCTATATTGATGTAGGTAACATGCCTACGCACCTTGCAATGGGATTTGTTGAAAGGGTGAAAAATGAAATTCATCAAAGACGTATTCCAAGTAGCACAGGTGGTGGTACTAATGTAATTGATGCTAGTTTCAATCCTCTATCTATTAACGAGGATTACTTCTTTCCACAAACAGCAGAAGGTAGAGGTTCTAAGGTTGAAACACTACCGGGCGGTACTAATCTAGGTGAAATTGACGACTTAAAATTCTTTACTAACAAATTATTCCGTGGTTTACGTATTCCAAGTTCATACTTGCCAACAGGTGCAGATGATTCTGCCGCACAATATAATGATGGTAGGGTTGGCACAGCATATATTCAGGAACTGAGATTCAACAAATACTGTGAAAGATTACAAAGTCTTGTAGCACACGTATTTGATAGAGAGTTTAAAATGTATCTAAACGCCAAAGGCGTAAACATTGACAATGATTTATTTGATCTAATGTTTCAACCACCACAAAACTTTGCCGCTTATAGACAAAGTGAAATGGATAATGCTCGTGTTAATACATTCGCTTCATTGCAAGAAATTCCATATATGAGTAAACGTTTTGCACTTAAACGTTTCTTAGGACTAAGTCCAGAAGAAATGGCAGAAAACGAATCTATGTGGCGTGAAGAAAATACAGATGAAAACATTTCTAATCCATCCGCAGGTGTTGAGATGCGTGGAGCAGGTGTAACACCTGGAGGAATGCAAAGTGATTTAGATAATCTTGGTGATGCAACACCAGATGCAGATGCACCACCTCCAGCAGAAGAAGGCGGAGAAACTACACCAGCAGGTGGCGGCGGAGGAGGAGCAACACCTACTCCAGGTGCAGGCGGTGGCGGTGACACAGGAATATAAGGTAAATAAAAACATGTTGTTAAAAGAATTCTTTTATTTTGATAAAGATGGAAATAATTTCAGTCATGACAATCGTTACGACGCTGAAAGAGATATTTCTGTGGTCAAACAAGATGATACTAGAAAAACTAGACTAACTCTTGGACAAATTAATACTATTCGTAAAACAGCAGAGGCTAGAGAATTAGAACAAGCCAAAGACCTAGAGTTTGTAAAAACTATGTACGGTCAACCACCAGCGGATCAGGCTGGAACACTTTAATAAATTATTTCCGTAAATAAAAACATGCGTAGAGTTGGGTATGTATTAGGTAATGGAACCTCTAGAAAGAAGTTCGACCTTAACAAATTAAAAGATAGAGAAATAGTTTATGCCTGTAATGCAGTGTATAGAGAATTTCTGCCCAACAAACTTATCGCTGTAGATCCTAAAATGGTTCATGAAATAGTTGCCGCAAGGGCACAATTTGAAACAGAAGTATGGACCAATTATAATAAAGCATACGATGAATATGTAGGTTTAAACTACTTTAGTCCAAGCAAAGGCTGGAGCAGTGGACCTACTGCACTGCTTAGAGCCTGTTTAGATGGCTGTCAAACCATCTATATTTTAGGTTTTGACTATGTAGGATTGCAGGGCGGACGTAAAGTAAACAACATATATGCAGGCACACCTAACTATAAACAGGCACATGAACCAGCAACATACTACGGAAACTGGCTAAGACAAACAGAAACCATACTTAGAGACCACTCAGACCGTGAATTTGTACGTGTTGTAGGCAAAAAAGACTACAATCCTAACAATTTTAACAACTTTAATAACTATAAAACTATCAGTTATAAAGAATTTGAGGAGTGTCTTGATAAGTAAAGATATAAAAAACCGCGATTTTACCACCATTTGGACCGGTAAAACTGGTTTTTTTGTAAATATATTATGACAGCCTTGCCAATTAACAAAAATGAAGGAGAAATAAGATGTCTGACAATACAAAGTTTGAACAATTATTAGACCTTCTCGTAAACGAAGAAAAGGATAAAGCAGAATCTTTATTCCACGATATCGTTGTTGAGAAGTCAAAAGAGATTTATCAAGGATTAATTGAATCTGATGAATCAGAAAAAGAAGACGAAGTTGAAGAAACTTCAAAAAAAGATGAAGAAGATGCTGTAGAAGAAGCAACTGATACAGAAGAAGAAAAAACAGACGAGTCTTTTGAAGATGAGTCAGTTGAAGAAGTTGGTGGCGATGCCGCTGACGATATGGTTTCAGATGTTGAAGCACCAGGCGCTGAAGGCGACATGGACTTTGACGGAGACGGCGAAATGGATGATCATGAAGAATCACATGATGACATTGAAGACCGTGTTGTTGACCTAGAAGACGCTTTAGACGAACTAAAAGCAGAGTTTGAAGAAATGATGGGCGACAAAGAAGGCGGAGAAGGTGAGCCAGAAATGGATATGCCAGCCGCTGATGATGAAGAAGAATCAGAAGAAGCCGAAGAAGAATCAATGGAAGCACCATTTGAAGCAAAAGAAGAAGATGGTGAAGAAGTTGAAGAAGGTGCAAAAAGAGAAAAATCCGTTGGCGAGACTATGCGTGAGTATGTAGAAAAAGTCTCTGCACCTAACAATTCAGAAGGCGCTGATAACACTACGAGTCCAGTAGCATCGAAAGGTGGCAAAGACTCAGGTGCTGATGGTAAAAACATTGCACAAAGTGGTGAAGAAAAGGGCGGTAAGGCTCCTGCGGCTAAGGACATGGGGAAATCTTTCGAGAATGAACCAGGTGCAAACGCTGGGGATTCTTTTAAGAAAGCATCTGCACCAAAGAGTGCTGAATAATTGTTAAGGAGAAAGCCACATGGCTTACTTACGTGAGAATTTGACATTTGACCAAGCACAGGTCACCCTAGAGTCTAAAGGAGAAGGAGATTCCAAGGATCTTTATCTCAAAGGCATCTGTATTCAGGGTGGTGTCAAAAACGCTAATCAGCGTGTTTACCCTGTTTCCGAAATAGGCAACGCTGTTAAGACTCTAAAAGATCAAATCTCAGGCGGCTATTCAGTTCTAGGTGAAGTAGATCACCCAGATGATTTAAAAGTAAACTTGGACCGTGTATCGCACATGATTACTGATGTGTGGATGGACGGACCGAACGGATTTGGCAAGATGAAAATCTTGCCGACTCCAATGGGTAATCTAGTTAAAACAATGCTGGAAAGCGGAGTTAAACTAGGTGTATCCAGTAGGGGTAGTGGAAATGTTAGCGAATCCAATGGTGAAGTTAGCGATTTCGAAATTATCACGGTTGACGTGGTAGCACAACCTAGTGCCCCGGGTGCATATCCAACACCAATCTATGAACATTTTATGAATACAAAAGGTGGTTATAGTGCGTTAAGGACTGCGTCAGAGGTACAACAAGATGCTAGAGCACAAAAGCATCTTAAGGAAGCAATGCTAAGAGTCATAAAAGGCTTAAAGTAACAATAGGAGAAACACGATGAGTGATGTTTTTAATAAACTTTTTGAAACAGGTATTATTAGTGAAGAGGTCAAAGACCAAATTACTGGTGCTTGGGACGAAAAGATTAAAGAACACCGTGATAGTGTGACTGCTGAACTCCGTGAAGAATTTGCGAATCGCTACGAACATGATAAGTCAAACATGGTCGAAGCAATTGATCGCATGGTCTCCGAGCGTTTGGAATCAGAAGTTGCTGAATTTGCTGAAGATAAGAAATCACTTGCAGAAGCAAGGGTTGAATATAAGAAGAAAATCGGCGAACATTCTGAGAAATTGCAAGAGTTTATGCTCAAGCAATTAACCAAAGAAATTGCAGAGTTAAATGAGGACCGTCAAAAAGTCACAGAAAACTTTGCTAAACTTGAAGACTTTGTCGTGAAAGCACTCGCAAAAGAAATCAACGAGTTTGCAGAAGACAAAAAAGATCTTGCAGAAACCAAGGTTAAACTTGTAAAAGAAGCAAAATCAAAATTCAATGAACTTAAATCTAAGTTTGTTGAAAAATCCGCTAAAGTGGTTGAGTCTGCTGTTAATGAAAAATTAGCAACAGAAATCAAACAACTCAAAGAAGATATCACGGCTTCAAGAGAAAACCACTTCGGTAGAAAAATATTCGAAGCATTTGCTAACGAGTATGGTTCTTCTTACTTAAACGAAAAATCAGAAACTGCGAAGTTAATGAAAATAGTTGCAGAGAAAGAAGAAGCATTAGCAGAGGCTAAGAAACAAGTCACAGAGAAGGCTACACTTGTAGAGTCTAAGGAAGCAGAAATTGCTAAAGCCAAAGACGAAGCAGAGAGAGTTGCAGTGATGAATGAGTTGCTATCTCCATTAGGCACAGACAAAAAAGAAATAATGTCTGAATTACTGGAGTCAGTGCAAACGAACAAGTTGCACTCAGCATTTGAGAAGTATCTACCAGCAGTGATGGAAGATAAGGCTCCAAGAGTAAAAAAGGCATTAAATGAAGGCGTAGAAGTAACAGGCAACAAAGAACACACAATTAAGGAAGATACTGATTCAAACTTAATTGAACTCCGCAGATTAGCGGGATTAAACTAAAAAGGAGAGACAAAAAATGTCAGATAATATCAACAACAACTGGCAGGAAACCAAAGAAGCACTTTTAGAAGGCCTAAATGGTTCGAAAAAAGGTGTGATGGACGTCACTCTCGAGAACACTCGTAAGTATCTCGCTGAGGCGGCATCTTCTGGGGCAACTTCCGCAGGGAACGTAGCAACTCTTAACAGAGTTATCCTTCCAGTAATCAGACGTGTAATGCCAACTACAATCGCAAATGAGATTGTTGGCGTACAACCAATGACAGGACCTGTAGCACAGATCCACACTTTACGTGTTCGTTATGCGGACACAGCAGACACAGCAACAGCGGGTGAAGAAGCACTTTCTCCATTCAAAATTGCTGAAGGTTATTCAGGTAACGCATCTACTAACAAAGCAGACGCAACTGCAACGTTAGAAGGTACACCTGGTAACAAATTGTCAATTCAAATCTTAAAACAAGCAGTAGAAGCGAAAACTCGTAAACTATCTGCACGTTGGACATTTGAAGCGGCACAAGATGCACAAGCACAACAAGGCATCGACGTAGAGGCTGAAATTATGGCGGCTTTAGCACAAGAAATTACTGCTGAAATCGACCAAGAGATCATCCAATCACTTCGTTCATTAGCATCAGTTGAAGAAACTTACAACCAAGCAGGTGTAAGTGGTACAGCAACTTTCGTTGGTGACGAACATGCGGCGTTAGCAGTTCTAATTAACAGAACTTCTAACAAGATCGCTCAGCGTACACGTAGAGGCGCAGGTAACTTTGCAGTGGTTTCAAACCAAGCATTGACTATCCTACAGTCTGCTACAACTTCAGCGTTCGCAAGAACTACAGAAGGTACATTTGAAGGACCAACAAATACTAAATTTGTAGGAACTTTAAACAACTCTATGAGAGTTTACGTTGACGCTTATCTTGCTGATTCAGGTCAAGATGACAACCAAGTGTTAGTTGGTTACAAAGGCTCATCAGAAGCAGATGCGGCGGCATTCTATTGCCCATACATTCCGCTAATGTCTTCAGGTGTTGTACTAGATCCAGCAACATTTGAACCAGTTGTTTCTTTCATGACACGTTACGGTTATGTAGAATTAACAAATACTGCATCTTCACTTGGTAACGCGGCTGACTACTTAGGCAGAGTATCAATTACTTCTGCTAACGTATCATTCTCGTAATCCATAGAAGATAACGTAATCCAAATAGGGCGGCTTAGGTCGCCCTATTTTTTTGGCTTAAATACAGTTATGAAAGAATTAGAAACATCACTGGATTGGCAAGCCATTGAGCAAGAACTTAGAGAGATGGGCAAAACTGCTCCTGAGTTTAGATTTAATATTATTAAGTTTTGTGCAAGTATACAAAGCGAAGTTCGTAAACTTTCAGATATTGAAATAGATATTAGAAGAAGACCAAGCGATAGTTTATTAGTAAAGCATAAAGATCAATCTAAAAAGATCAATGATGCAATAAAATTGTTCTCACAAACACACTTATTACACCTGTTTAGCAGGGTTGACTAAATACATTACACGTTAGGTACCAACATGGTGTTGGACTTATGCGGTTACCCACCGCGTAGACCTAGAACGTCAAAAAGGAGAAAACAATGGGAAGACCAATTAACAAAAGAAAAATTGGACAAGGTGATGGTAAAATTTTATGCTCTGCATATTACTTTACTGGTGCATCTGAAGTAAACGGTGCAACAACTCCAGCATGGATTGTATCACAGCGTTCAACTAATAAGTTCAACGTAACAGATGGTACTACAACTGAAGTACTACAGTTAGTGAACAAAACAGCAGGTGGTTTAGCGGCTGGTGAGTTTATCATCAATGCTATTCTAGACGATTCATCTGTAGTACAAGTTACTAAATTACGTAACAAAACTATTCAGTATGAAGGTGGGACTTCAAACGTTGCAAATGTTAAATTTAACATTGGTAATGGCTTACAAGCAGGTTCAACATCTGATGATACAGCAGAAGTAGAAGGTCAATAATAACACACTGGAAAGGGCAAAATTACTTTGCCCTTTTCTTTTGACTAAATAATAGCATACGATAGGATCCTAATGCATGGCAACTGATATTTTAAAATTAACCGGTGATTACAAAATTGTAACTGCTAGTGGCGGCGAAGTTACTCTTAATACAGGTACGAGAAGAGGAACTACTAGAGTTACAGGAAATTTAATCGTAGAAGGTACTACTACAACTGTTGATACTGAAGAACTTGCTATTGAAGATGCAATTATTACCCTTAATAAAAATGAAACAGGTAATGGTGTATCTCTAGGACAAAGCGGTATTGATATTGAAAGAGGTACTGCTGATAATGCTACTATACTTTGGGACGATACATTAAGTTACACTAGACCAAACGGCGGTACTGGTGAAGGTATTTTTACATTTAAAGTTGGTGCAGGATTAGCCGCAATTAGAACTAATCATATCAGTACTACAGGTGACGATATTGTTTTCTTAGGAACTAATGCACCTAATGCTAAACTAAGTGTTAGAGGTACAACAAACTATGAAACTGGATTACAAGATGATGATATTCCAAATGTAAGATATGTAAATCAAGCATTCCAAACAATTAATATTCCTCAAATTCAAGCAGGTAACACTATTATGAAAGCAGAGGATACATCAGAAGGTGATGCAGTATCAAGATTGCTTGGAAAAGTAGATAATGTTACTAGAATTGACATTAGATCAGATATTATGACTTTGGGTAGTTTAGAATTTGATGATACTACTATTAGACCAACAAATACAAATGATGAACTAGTTTTACAAGCAAATGGGTCAGGAGAAGTAGTAGTAGATGAAATATTAAGTCTACCTACAGTAAGCACAACACCTTCGGGTACTGTTGGACGTTTAAAAGTGTATAAAGATTCAGAAGGGTTTGGCGGAACTGGGCTCTTTTTTGTAAATAACACTACTAACGGAGAGATAACTAGCAAAAGAAAAGCCATGCTCATGAGCATGATATTTTAGGATAAAGATATGGCAATAGCAAATAGTTTTATAGATGCAACACTTACAACTGTGTATACGTCATCAGGTGAGAATGCTGTAACAAGCATGATTTTCTGTAACTACGCAGATGCGGATAATATTCCCGGTGATAATATCTTGACTGATGCTGATACGTTTCTTGATTTACATATTGTAAAATCAGGTGAAAGTGCAACAGATGTAAACAAAATCTTACATCAATTAAAAATTCCTGCAGGAGAAACTTTTATTATGGATACTGAAAAGTTTGTTCTTGAAACTGGAGATAAAGTTATTGCACAGACTACGTCACCAGCAACTATTTCAGTTACGATTTCAACAATAGCGGTGTAATAATATGCGTTTTGTAAAACAACAACAGATTAATAGAAAAATGATAGTTGACAAATCAGTGTTTGTTGACATTGATGGGTCAGTAAGTTTCCAAGGTGCTGTTGGTGGATTACAGTTAGGTACAGGTGATACAAGCCAACGTAGTGATGCACCTGTTAACGGAACTATTCGTTACAATAATCAAATAAATGAAATTGAAGCATATATTAACAATGCATGGGAAACTATTAGATCAGATCGTCCTGGTAACATTGTTGTACAAAACTTAGGTACAGGTGATGCTTCAGAAACACAGTTCGGTACATTAGATCCTAAACCAGCGGCGGCTGAGAATGTACTTGTACTTGTTGAAAACGTTGTGCAGATTGCAGGTGTAAACTACACAATGACAGTAGACAACAACGGAGACAAATATATTAAATTTGATTCTCCAGTTCCTTTAGGCAAAGACGTCACCGTTATACACGGCTTCGACGGTAGCATTGTAGGTTAATTTTTAACTACTAACTTACGGTTTTTCCAATTAAGACTAAATACTATTAATGCAGACTTGACCGTTTAGGTTTGCAGGACAAACAGTGGTTAACCCGCTATGTAAGGTGGTTAGAGGCACAGGATGCCCGGTTTATAGGAGAACACAATGGCCGTCGGTCGTATTTCGGGTCCGTTGTTAAAGGCAAACCTGCTTCGTAATGGAGTGGATTTAGCATTTGAAACGGATTTATTATATTTGGATGTTAACAATGGTCGCATTGGCGTAAAAAAGACCAATCCTTCCTATGAACTAGATGTAAACGGTACAGTACAAACAACAGACTGGATTGCTACAAATTCAGCAACAACAGGTAATTTAACTTTTCAAGGAAACACAATTAGTAGTACACTAGGTACTATTGAATTAACACCTTCAGGTGGTGATCCTGTAATTTATCATTCAAGAATTCAAGTCGATTCATTAGAAATGAACGACAACACAATCAGCACAATAGATTCAAATGCATCAATTGAACTTGCTCCTAACGGTACAGGTACTATTGAACTATTAGGAAACACAAACGTCACAGGAAATTTATATGCAACTGGCAATATTACTGCTGGTGGAAATATTAATTTAGGTGATGCTGATACTGACACTGTTAATTTTAAAGCAGACGTTATTTCAAATATTATTCCAGACGCTGATCAAATTTACACACTAGGTACTCCTAGCAAACGTTGGAAAACACTAAACTCTAGACAAGCAAATATTGACAATATTCAAATTACTGATAGTTTGATCGAAACTATTGACAGTAATGCAGATTTAACTATTCGTGCTAACGGAACAGGTAAAGTAAGAATTGAAAACTTGCTTTTAAATGAAGCAGGAAATACATATCACGTTACAGTTAACGGTGACGACACAGAAGAAGGTACAAGTGTTGATAGTGCTTTTGCTACAATAAAACATGCTCTAAGTGTTGCTACATCAGGTGACAATATTAAAATTAGTGCAGGAACATACACTGAAGCATTTCCGCTAGTAGTACCTGCAGGTGTTACTGTAGGCGGTGAAGGACTAAGAACAACAGTTGTTAAACCTACAGCAGGAACAAATACTAAAGACTGTTTTCACTTAAACAGTGCAACCACAATACAGCATTTGACAATTAAAGACATGTTTTATGACAGTGGTAATGACACTGGGTACGCATTTACATTTAATCCTGCAGGGATTACAGTTCCATTACAATCGCCATATATTATTAACGTAACTGTATTAAACAAAGGTACAGTAACAAGTGCAAGTGATCCATATGGATTTGACTCAGGTAACGCAGGCCGCGGCGCTAAAATTGATGGTAGTTTAGTAACTTCAAGTTCAATCGAAGCGGCAATGTTGTTTAATGATTCAACTTTCTTTGTACCAAACTCAGTTGGTTTATATATGACTAATGGTGCAAGATGTGAATGGTTAAACAGTTTCATTTACTTTGCAGATAAAGGCATTGTTGGAGAATCAGGTAGTGCTGGTAGAGGCGGCGATGGAAAAACTATTGTTGATCTTACAAACCAAGTAGGAACATTTAACGTTGCTGACACAGTAACACTAACATCAGAAGATGGCTCTACAGTACTTGCACAAGGAACTATTGAAGCAAAAGAAATAGTTGATGGTAGATTAAGATTAACATTTGATGGAAAAACAACTGGTTGGGTAACCAATCTTGATAGAGAATCAAAAACAATATCTCTTTCAGGTAACAGCCAATTAAGCACAGCACAAAAGAAATTTGGTACAGCAAGTTTATACCTAGATGGTACAGGAGATTATGCAAGTATTTCAAGTACTAGCGATTTTGGATTTGGTGATGGAAACTTTACAGTTGAAGGATTTTTTAGATTTGATGATGTAACAGGCACAAAATATCTTTTTGATATGAGAGATGATGCAAGTACAACTGCAATAGCAGTTTATGCCGACGGAGCAAATGTAAAAGTTTCTGTTGCAGGTAGTGATATTATTACAGGTACAGATACACTATTAGCAAATACATTTTATCATATTGCTGTTGCAAGATCAAATGACGGAACAAAATTATTCATTAACGGATCTCAAGACGGATCAACATATTCAGACTCAAACAACTATGGTACAGCAAGACCGTTGTACATTGGTGGAGAATACGATAACACAAACTTGTTTACAGGTTATATTGATGAAGTAAGAGTAACAAATGGTTTACCAAGATACCTAGGATCATATACAACACCTACAGCAGAGTTTGTTGGAGATCCTACAACAGTATTTTTAACACACTTTAACGGAACAAATGCAAGTACAACTGTTACAGAAGATGTTGAAGTTGCACTTGATATTGAAAGTTCAAGTGGTGGTACTGCAACAGGTATTGCATTTATTGATCTAAAACAGTTTGGTGCAGAATTAAGAGCAATTGGTTCAGCAAACGTTTATGGTAACCAAGGCGTTGTTGCAGACGGTGACGGTGTACTACTAAGACTTATTAATCATAACTTTGGATACATGGGTGTAGGTAAAGCACTTGAAAATGACGTATCAAAAGTTATACAAGCGAACGAAATTACACAAACTAACAACGGTAAAGTGCTGTTTAGTTCAATTGACCAAAGCGGTGACTTTAGGGTTGGTAATGCATTTACTGTTGATCAAGAAACAGGTAACGTAACATTTGAAGCACAGAGTTTTGATATTAGTTCATTAAGTGGACTTACATTTACAGATGGTGGAAGTACTACTATTGTAGATCCTAGTAGATTAGAAACTGGTAACATTAGAATCAGTGGTAATCAAATTATTACAACATCAGGAGATTTAACTCTTAATCCAGATGGTGGAAACAATGTTGTAATTGATGGTAACTTAGATATCACTGGCGGTTTTATTCAATTACGTGATACAGATAATGATACAAAAGTTACTGTTGAAAGTGCATTTGGTGCTGATGAAGATACAATTAATTTTCAAGTTGCTGGATCAACTATTGCTTATGTTGATGCAGACGGATTACAAACTACTTCATTTATATCAGACGAAGTTAAACTAATTAACAACTCTGTACAGACATTTAGAAACGATACTAATTTAGAAATTTTTGCCGATGGCGACGGTTACGTTGATTTTAACAGTGACGATGCTATTAAGTTACCAGCAGGTACAACTGCACAAAGACCAGCAACACCTGTAAATGGTATGTTTAGATATAATACAAGTTCAAATGTATTTGAATTGTATGCTAACGGTTTCTGGAATGCAGTCGGTGGTAGTGTTAGTGGTGTTGTTGACCAAGATTTAGACACATATATTACAGCAGAATTAACACAAGGTAACGATGACGACACATTTAGATTTTATAATGGTAGTGTACTAACTGCTGATTTAAGTCCTACAAGATTTAACACTGATAGAATACATGTAAATACTATCAGTACAGAAGGTACAGACGCTGATTTAACACTTACACCTAATGGTGCAGGTAAAGTGATTATTGGAGATCTAGAAATAGATCAGACAACAAATACGATAACTAATACTGCAAACAATGGTGCATTGAATGTTGCTATTACAGGCGAAGGATACGTTGATTTCAACGGTACTTACGGTATTAAATTTCCAAGCGGTGACACGAATGCTAGACCAGTAAGTGCAGTAGTTGGTTTAACAAGATACAACACTGAAGAAGAGCGTTTAGAAGTCTGGAATGGTAGTGTTTGGGCATCAGTAGTTGGACAACAGGGTGGTATTACTTTTGGCGAAGCAGAAGATTTATCATTCATTAATGCATTGATATTAGGATAAGAAAATGGCAAGTATTTTTAAAAATAGAATTATTAAAGACGTAGGAAGATTACCTATTGATGTGTTTACTGTTGCACAGAATAGAAAAGTTATTGTGTTAGGTATTTCGATGTCTAATATTAAGGACAGCACAGTACTTGGCAATGTTTTTATCAAAGACGAAACTAGTGTAACAGCAAATTATGTTAAAGATGTTCCTATTCCACCAAATGGAACACTAAGAGCAATGAATGGTGGTGAAAAATTAATACTAGACGAAGCACACACTTTACAGGTATCTTCAAGTTATCCTGACAGTGTAGATGCAATTATAAGTTATGTTGAACAAACGTAATAGGGGGACAAGATGAGTACATACGTAGGAAGCAGTATAGACCAAATTATTCAAGGCATGGGAACACGTTATTTCTATGGTTTAAGAAAACAAGATGACGGCTCGATCTATCTTGCAACGGTTGATCAACTTAACCCCAATGACCAAATTGAAATTAACGTTCCAGGTGATATTACACAGAACTATAATGATTTTGATATTGGACAGGACTTTTTTGAAGGTAGAGATGTAAACCATGAAAAGGTTTATGAAAATCTAAAATACGAACAGTACAGATGGGACTACCAAAAAATTAATTATTATATCAACGAGGATGGGAACTTAGTCGCAAGAGTAAACGAACCATACGATTACAGTTAAATACAGGTGAAGTAAAAAATGGCACAATTTAAACTAGATAGATTTACATACAAATACAGAAATAATTGGACTTCTGGTGTGGCTTATGCACTAGATGATATTGTAACTGTAAATGGTAATGTTTATTATTGTACACGAGCACACACATCTAACGAAGATTTTTACTTTGATTTCCTATATGATTTTACATATCCAGCACCATACAGTGCTTCAGATAATATTAACGCGGCTTTTGATTTTAGTGCTGTTGCAGGCGGAGAAAATACTACCGTTGACGGTACTGGAATACAATTCCAAATTTTAAGAAGCGGCGACAAATATTCAGTTACACTAACAGATGGTGGCAGAAACTATGTATCTAAAGAGTATTTTAAAGTTCCAGGTGATCAATTAGGTGGTGTTAGAGGAGTTAATGATGCAATAGTAACTGTTGCAACAGTTGATAATGTTACACAAAACAATCTAGTTGTTCCAGGAGTAGTACAAAGTTTAACAATATCAGGAACTGCATCAACAACTAAATGGGAATTGATGTCAGAAGGTTACAGTTGGAGAGGTTCTTGGCAACCTAGTACATCAGTAACTACAACAGATGAGAATGATAATGATGTAATCACCATTACACCAAATTTATATTATATTAACGATCTAGTTGAGCGTGAAGGTAACATCTATAGATGTACGCAAGGACACCAAGCACTAGTTGATAACGATTTTGGCCTAAGTCAAAATCTACAATATTGGACACTACACGTTTTTGGAAGCCATTGGGAAGGCAACTGGACAGGATTAACTGCATATCAAGTAGGTGATATAGTAAGAGCCGGAGGCACTGTTTGGAGATGTACAACAGCACACACAAGTGGAACTAATGTTTCTGGTCTAGCAGGTGATCAAGGTAACTGGCAACAGATTACTACATCAGATGACTGGTTGAATGAATGGCAACCAACACAGAATTACAGACCAAATGATATTGTAAGATACGGCGGGTATCTATATCGTTGTAATTCGCAACATACTTCAACTAATGAATTTGAAAACGAACTAGACACTGAAGGCTGGTGGGATCTAGTTGTTCCTGGTATTGAATATAAAGGTACATGGACAGCACCAACTGCACACGCCGTTGACGGAGTAGCAAATACTACTAAGTGGAAACTAGGTGATCTAATTAGATACAGTCAAGAAGTTTATGTTTGTAGTCAAACACATACTGTAACAGGTACAGATGTAGAAACAGATGATCCTTTATTCAAAGATTATACTTCAAACTGGCAACTATATGTTGCTGGAATGGCTTATGAAGATCAATGGGACGAAACTGTAAACTATCAGCCGGGCGATATTGTTATGTACGGTGGTTACACATACTACTGTAAGACATTTAATTTTGCGGCAAACCCAAGCACAGAAATAAATGATTGGGAAATTTTAAGTGAATGGTATAACTTTAAAAATGACTGGAGTGATGTTGCAGTATATAAAGTAGGTGATGTTGTACGTAACAATGGTTATTTGTATTGGGCGGTTACAGACAATACAGGTGAAAAACCAGATAACGGTCAAGTCGATACTATTAAAGTTACTGTAGGTAATCCAGGTTCCGGTAATAGATATTATTGGGACGGAAATTTACATCCTGATCAAACATTTATTAGAGGTAACACCTATGTATTTGATCAGTCACACCCTTCAAACGATGGCCATCCAATTTATCCAGCAGACACAGAAAATGGATTCTTAAACACAGGCGATGGCGGTAATGAATTGTTTGTTGGTGTACAGACAACTTATATTTTAGATGATCAAATTATTGACACACTAGAAAATTACAACGCAGGATTTAATGCGGCAACTATTAGACAGACTCGTGTTAAGATCGAGCCAGATGCTCCTGCAACTTTTTACTTTGCATGTTATAATCATTTAAACATGAGCGGCAGTCAAGTTATTTCAGTAAGTGGAAGCACTTATTGGGATTTACTAATGCCTGGTGTAAGTTTTAGAGGTCCATGGGACGACTTTAATGCAGATTCAAGCATTAACTTATATGAATTAGGTGATGTTGCTCTTTG
>Ga0255751_10001986_pt1 | contig 19346 bp, 15 predicted proteins | sample 071ome_20_FD_179951 | JGI IMG/M metagenome (GOLD analysis project Ga0255751, IMG submission 179951) | Coastal salt marsh microbial communities from the Groves Creek Marsh, Skidaway Island, Georgia - 071412BT metaG (version 2) | ecosystem: Environmental > Aquatic > Marine > Intertidal zone >...
TATGATTGATCACGCAACGGATTTTACCTCCTATTCTAGCCGCTGCAGCGGGGCCCATGCGGCCCCAAGATGTTCCATCTATTCCCCTTCGAAAGGGTCGGTGCGCCCTGCGCATCGACCCTCTAGGATTGCATGGATAAACCATGTATTATTTTCGCATAGAGGCAGTCATCGGACAGGAGATCCAATATGCAAAAAACACTCAAACTCTTCGGCATCGTTCTTGTTGGCGCAATGCTTTCGGCTTGCGTCTCCTCAGATATTGAGCGCGCAGGCGTTGGCGCCGCTGCGGGGGCTGGTGCAGCTGTTATCTTGGATGGCGACATTGCCACAGGCGCCATTGTCGGCGCAGCAGGTGGTGCGCTTTGTGACGATGTGGGGCTGTGCCGCCGCTAACCCAGCGCAATACGTAAAAATTCAAATCGCCGCGTGTGGGGAAGCGCCCCGCACGCGGCTTTTTGTTTGAGACAGACGGCCAGCTTGGCCCAATAGGAAGGAACGTGAACCCATGTTCAAAAAAATTCTGATTGCCAACCGTGGCGAAATCGCCTGTCGCGTCATCAAAACCGCGCGCAAAATGGGCATCGCCACTGTGGCGATCTATTCCGATGCGGACCGCAACGCGCTGCATGTGCAAATGGCAGATGAGGCGTTGCATATCGGCCCCGCCCCCGCCAATGAAAGCTAGATCATCATCGATAAGGTGATGGCAGCCATCAAGGCAACGGGGGCCGAGGCCGTGCATCCCGGCTATGGGTTCTTGTCAGAAAATAAGAAATTCGCCGAAGCCCTTGAGGCCGCAGGCGTGGCCTTTATCGGGCCACCCGCAGGCGCGATTGAGGCCATGGGGGATAAGATCACCTCAAAGAAACTCGCCCAAGAGGCAGGCGTCTCAACTGTTCCGGGCTATATGGGGCTGATTGAAGATGCTGAAGAAGCGGTGAAAATCAGCAATGAGATCGGCTACCCCGTGATGATCAAGGCCTCCGCGGGCGGCGGCGGCAAGGGGATGCGCATTGCATGGAATGATGACGAGGCACGCGAAGGGTTCCAATCCTCCAAGAATGAAGCGGCAAATTCCTTTGGGGATGACCGCATCTTTATCGAGAAATTCGTAACCCAGCCGCGCCATATCGAAATTCAGGTTCTCGCCGATGGTCACGGGAATTGCGTCTATTTAGGCGAGCGCGAATGTTCAATCCAACGCCGCAACCAAAAAGTGATCGAAGAAGCCCCCTCGCCCTTCTTGGATGAAGCCACCCGCAAATCCATGGGCGAGCAGGCCGTGGCCTTGGCCCAAGCGGTGAATTATACAAGTGCGGGCACAGTGGAATTTATTGTCGATGGCAATCGCAATTTCTACTTCCTTGAGATGAACACCCGTTTGCAGGTGGAGCATCCTGTGACCGAGTTGATCACGGGCGTTGATCTGGTCGAGCAGATGATCCGTGTCGCCTATGGCGAGAAACTGCCTTTCGCGCAAAAGGATGTGACGCTGACAGGTTGGGCCATGGAAAGCCGCCTCTATGCAGAAGACCCGTATCGGAACTTCTTGCCTTCAATCGGCCGCCTGTCCCGCTATCGCCCCCCTGTCGAAGTGGCTGCGGGGCCGCTGTTGGAAAGTGGCAAATGGCAGGGCGATGCCCCCAAGGGTGATACGGCGACACGCAACGATACGGGCGTCTACGAAGGCGGCGAAATCAGCATGTATTACGACCCGATGATCGCCAAGCTGTGCACTTGGGCCCCAACGCGGGCAGAGTCCATCGAGGCCATGCGCCACGCCCTAGACGGGTTCGAGTTGGAGGGGATTGGCCACAACCTACCCTTCCTCTCTGCCGTGATGGATCATCCGAAATTCGTGTCAGGTGACATGACCACGGCCTTTATCGCCGAAGAATATCCCGAAGGCTTCGAAGGCGTGACCTTGCCTGAGGATCAAATGCGCCGTGTCGTGGCCGCCGCAACCGCAATGTATCGCGTCAGCGAAATCCGCCGCACCCGCGTCTCGGGTTGGATGGACAATCACGAGCGTGTGGTTGGCAATCACTGGGTTGCGCGCGTGGGTGAAACAGAATGGCCCGTGACCATTACGGCAGATCATGACGGGGCCACAATTCGCTTTGATGATGGTCAAGACATACGAGTGACATCTGATTGGCGGCCTGGAACGATGTTGGCAAAACTGACTGTTGATGGCGGCCCATTGACTGTGAAAGTATCAAAAATTCCGCAGGGCTTCCGCGTGCGCACGCGCGGCGCGGATTTCAAACTGTTCATTCGCAGCCCGCGCCAAGCCGAGCTTGCGCGCCTTATGCCTGAAAAGCTGCCCCCAGATACTTCGCGCCTTCTGCTTTGCCCAATGCCAGGATTGATGGTGAAACTCAGCGTTGAGGAAGGCCAAGAAGTCCAAGAGGGTCAGGCCCTTTGCACGGTTGAGGCCATGAAGATGGAAAACATCCTCCGCGCCGAGCGCAAGGGTGTTGTGGCCAAGATCAACGCCGCGGCAGGCGACAGCCTTGCGGTCGATGATGTGATCATGGAGTTCGAATAAATGCCCCTTGCCGCCCAAAGCCTAGCGGTTGCGCAACTCGTCCTGACGCAGGGCGAAATTGTCAATCGCACGGGTCAGTTCGCGCACATCGCGCGGGCTGGGGCGGCGCAGGCCAACACGGCCATCTTTTTGCAAAATCACGACTGCAAAACCACGCGGGCGCAAGGTGCTTCGAATGTCACTTTGGCCATCTGGATCAGTGTCGATGATCACCACAACATCGCGCTCCAACAACGGGGCGGGGCGCGCCGCAAGCCGCGCCATTTGTTCCGCAAATCGCGGATCGGCCTCGGTGTCGGCGAAAACAATCAGCGGTCGCGCCGTCCACAGATAGTCATCCAGACTGACATCTTCGGCCCGCAAAATCGGCAACTCCCCCCCCTCATCGGCCCATATGCCATTGGGGGCGAGTGCCATCCAGACTGTAATCGCGAAGGAAAGAACCCGTTTCATCACGCCTCCTGCTGATGAAAGACATATAGGGCCTAAGCCACGAAACCAAAGGCGGAAGCCACGAGAAACTGCGCCAAACAAGCATTTCCGCCACAAGGATTTGCGCCGCAGATGAAGGACAGAGGAAGACGGATATGACTGTGACCAAAAAAGACTGGCAAGAGCTCGCCTCGAAAGAATTGCGCGACAAGCCGCTTGAGAGTTTGAACATGGAAACGCTTGAGGGGATCACTGTCCAACCGCTTTACACCCAAGAGGACATCCAAGACTTGCCCCATATGGGGAATTTACCCGGATTTGCACCCTTCACGCGGGGGGTAAAGGCCACGATGTATACGGGCCGCCCTTGGACGATCCGCCAATATGCGGGTTTCTCAACTGCCGAAGAGTCAAACGCCTTCTATCGCAAGAACCTTGCAGCGGGGCAGCAGGGCGTCTCGGTCGCCTTCGACCTCGCCACCCATCGCGGCTATGACAGCGACCACCCCCGTGTCGAGGGGGATGTGGGCAAGGCAGGCGTGGCCATCGACAGCGTTGAGGATATGAAAATCCTCTTTGATGGCATCCCGCTCGATCAAGTGTCGGTGTCGATGACGATGAATGGGGCCGTTATCCCCATCTTGGCCAATTTCATCGTAGCAGGCGAGGAGCAAGGCGTGTCCCGAGCCGCCCTGTCTGGCACGATCCAGAATGACATCCTCAAAGAATTCATGGTGCGTAACACCTATGTATATCCGCCAGAGCCTTCGATGCGGATAGTGGCGGATATCATCGAATATACCTCCAATGAGATGCCAAAGTTCAATTCGATCTCAATCTCAGGCTATCACATGCAAGAGGCAGGCGCCAATTTGGTGCAGGAATTGGCCTATACTTTGGCCGATGGCCGCGAATATGTGCGCGCTGCGATTGCGCGCGGCATGAATGTCGACAAATTCGCGGGCCGTCTCAGCTTTTTCTTTGCCATTGGCATGGATTTCTTCATGGAAATCGCCAAGCTGCGCGCCGCACGCCTGCTCTGGTCGCGGATCATGGACGAGTTTGACCCCAAAGATCCCCGCTCGAAAATGCTACGCACCCATTGCCAGACTTCAGGCGTCAGCCTGCAAGAGCAAGACCCCTATAACAACGTGATCCGCACGGCCTATGAGGCCATGTCAGCGGTTTTGGGCGGGACGCAAAGCCTGCATACCAATGCGCTTGACGAGGCGATTGCGCTGCCCACCGAATTCTCGGCGCGTATCGCACGCAACACGCAATTGGTGCTGCAAGAAGAAACACGCGTGACCGATGTGGTCGACCCGCTGGCTGGGTCTTACTATGTCGAAAAGCTCACCCATGACCTCGCCGAAGCCGCTTGGAAACTGATTGAGGAAGTTGAAGATATGGGCGGCATGACCAAAGCGGTGGCTTCGGGTCTGCCGAAATTGCGGATTGAGGAATCCGCCGCCAAACGCCAAGCCATGATTGATCGTGGCCAAGAGGTGATCGTTGGCGTCAACAAATATCGCAAAGAAAAAGAAGACCAGATCGACATTCTCGAAGTCGATAATGACAAGGTGCGCGCGTCACAAATCGCGCGGCTTGAGCATATCCGCGCCACCCGAGATGGGGCGGCGGTTGAGGCGGCCTTGGCCGAATTGACCCGCCGCGCAGCAGAGGGCGGCAACCTTCTCGAAGCGGCCGTTGATGCGGCACGCGCAAGGGCCAGCGTAGGAGAGATCAGCATGGCGATGGAGAAAACATTCGGGCGTCACCGCGCCGAGGTCAAAACTCTCGCAGGGGTCTATGGCGCGGCCTATGAAGGCGATGCGGGCTTTGCACAAATTCAAAAAGATGTCGAAACTTTCGCAGAGGAAGAAGGCCGCCGCCCCCGCATGTTGGTGGTCAAAATGGGCCAAGACGGCCATGATCGTGGCGCCAAGGTGATCGCTACGGCCTTTGCTGATATAGGCTTTGATGTGGATGTCGGCCCCTTGTTCCAAACGCCCGATGAGGCGGCCCAAGATGCCATCGACAATGACGTCCATGTCGTGGGCATTTCCAGTCAGGCGGCAGGTCACAAGACCCTAGCACCCAAATTGATCGCCGCGCTCAAGGCGCAAGGTGCCGAGGAAATCATCGTCATTTGCGGCGGCGTGATCCCGCAGCAAGATTACGACTTCCTCAAGGCTGCAGGGGTCAAGGCAATCTTTGGGCCTGGCACGAACATCCCCGCCGCAGCCGCCGATATTCTGCGCCTTATCCGCGCGGCAAGGGGATAGTTTTGCAGCGCGCCTTTGGCGAAACCCCTTGAACCACAGGCAGCAATGCCGCAGATGTGAGGAAAGGAAAGTCTGGTTCAAAGGCGCGCGCAATCAATGGCATTGCCAATCAAACAACAAGCAGCGATTTGGGGGGGCATTATTGCCGTCTTTTTGGCGCTGTTATGGTTCTTGGGTGATGTCATTCTGCCCTTTTTGACAGGGGGGGCGATTGCCTATTTCCTTGATCCTCTCGCAGATCGGCTTGAGAAATGGGGCCTAGGTCGCGCGGCTGCTACAACCGTGATCTCCTTGGTTGCGCTTTTGGTAGTCGTGGCAGGTATTTTTGTGATCGTGCCGCTTTTGGTCGCGCAAGCCACGGCGTTAATCCAATCCGCACCGCAAATATTCAGCGAATTGCAGGCCTTTTTGACCCAACAGTTTCCGTCATTGATGGATGATGTATCGCCTTTGCGCCAATCCTTGGTGTCGGTCGACCAGACCATTCAGGCGCGCGGGGGCGAATTGCTTAATACGGCTCTCACGTCAGCAATCAACGTAGTAAACGCGATCGTGTTTATGGTCGTTGTGCCTGTTGTCGCCTTTTACATGTTGCTCGATTGGGATCGTATGGTAGCCCGTATCGATGAATTGCTGCCCCGCGACCATCGCCCCGTGATCCGTCAAATCGCCGCTGATGTGGATCGCACTTTGGCGGGGTTCGTGCGGGGTCAAGGCACAGTGTGTCTCATCTTGGGCACATTTTATGCCATCGCGCTCATGGTCGTTGGTTTGCAATTCGGGCTTGTGGTGGGTTTGATTGCAGGGCTTTTGACCTTTATCCCCTATGTTGGCGCTTTGGTGGGGGGGCTTTTATCCATAGGGCTTGCCCTTTTCCAATTCTGGGGAGATTGGTGGAGCATCGCCGCCATCGCAATTATCTTTCAAGTCGGGCAGATGCTTGAAGGGAATGTATTGACCCCGAAACTGGTCGGCTCCTCCGTTGGGCTGCATCCCGTTTGGCTGATCTTCGCGCTCTCAGCCTTTGGGGCGGTGTTTGGATTTGTCGGGCTTCTGGTTGCTGTGCCCGTGGCCGCAGTGATCGGCGTTTTGGTGCGCTTTGCCATAACCCGCTATCAGGCAAGCCTGCTCTATCGCGGGCTTGAACCCCCGCAGGACGACTGACATGGCCAAACAGATGCAATTTGATCTGCCCTATCGCGCAGCTATGGGGCGGCAAGATTTCTTTCTTTCCCCCTGCAACGCGGTTGCGGTCGCGGGCATTGACGCATGGCACCATTGGCCCTTGTCAAAGATGATCTTGATCGGGCCTGAAGGCGCGGGAAAAACCCACCTCGCCCATGTGTTTGCGGCACAATCAGGGGCGCTGATCCACAACGCAACGGGGCTGCAAGAGGCAGACATCCCAAAACTCATGCAAGCCTGTGCTTTGGTAATTGAAGATTGCGACCAAATCGCAGGCGATGCTGCGCGTGAGGAAATGCTGTTTCACCTGCACAATGATGCAGCCACCCGTCAAGCGCCACTCTTGCTGACCGCTCGTGACAAGCCAGAGGCGTGGGGCATCGCCCTGCCCGATCTTGATAGCCGCTTGCGTCAGGCCGATCTGCTGCGCCTTGAGGCCCCAGATGATGCGGCCTTAATGGCGGTCACGATGAAACTGGCCCATGATCGCGGCATCAGCCTGCCTGCATCAGTCCTGCATTACGCGCTGCCCCGCATTGAGCGCAGTTTCAAAGCCGTGATCGATTTTGTGATAGAACTTGATCAACAAGCCCTTTCTGAAGGAAAATCCCCAAGCCTTTCGCATGCCCGTGCAATCCTTGGGATGGAGGGGTGAGCTAATTTTGACTGTTATTGAATTGTGATAGAGAGCCAGTAAAGACGCAGGCATGACACATTTTACAGATTTCCTGAATGCCCCCATGCCTGATCCCGTGACCCTTCCTGAGCGGGAGATCACGGGGCCTAGCCGTTATTTCAACCGCGAATTGAGTTGGTTGGCCTTCAATTGGCGCGTTTTGGATGAGGCGGAAAATCCGCGTGTTCCCTTGCTTGAACGGGTGCGCTTTGTGTCAATCTCGGCAAGCAATCTGGACGAGTTCTACACTGTGCGCGTGGCAGGTTTGCGCGAATTGGCCCATAGTGGCAACACAACCCCATCTGACGATGGGCGCACTGCGATTGAACAGCTCAAGCTCATCAACGCGGATGCGCGCAAATTGATGACCTATCAACAACAGGTGTGGCGCAAGCTGAAATCCGAATTAGAGACCGAAAAGATCACGGTCTGCACCCGCGCCAATCTCAAGGCGCGCGACAAGGCAGATCTTGAGGAGATTTTCATCCGCCGCGTCTTTCCAATCTTATCGCCCTTGGCGATTGACCCCGCGCATCCGTTTCCCTTCATCCCAAACGAGGGGTTTGCCCTCGCCCTCCAGATGAAGCGTAGCAAAGATGGGCGGATGTTATCGGCGCTGCTGCCAATCCCTGCGCAAATTGATCGCTTCATTCGACTGCCCGCCGCAGAAGGCCAAGCGCGGTTCTTGCCCCTTGAAGAGCTGCTGCTGCTGCATCTTGGCAAATTATTTCCTGGCTATGAGTTGACAGGTTCCTGCACCTTCCGCGTCCTGCGCGACAGCGATTTGGAGGTTGAGGAAGAAGCCGAAGATTTGGTGCGTGAATTTGAAACCGCCCTCAAACGCCGCCGCCGTGGCGAAGTGGTGCGCCTTCAAATCAGCGCGGGCGCGCCCGAAGATCTGCGCGACGAGATCATCGACCAATTGGGCGTGGATGACACTGAGATTGTCGAAGTGCGCGGCATGATTGGCCTTGTGCATCTCAAGGAGTTGGTGATTGACGAGCGGCCCGATTTGCTGTGGCCCGCCTTTGCCCCGCGCGTGCCAGAACGGGTGCAGGATTTTGAAGGCGATATGTTCGCTGCAATCCGCCAAAAAGATATGCTTTTGCATCACCCCTATGAAACCTTTGACATGGTGATCCGCTTCCTCGCGCAGGCGGCACGCGACCCGAATGTTGTGGCGATCAAACAGACGCTGTATCGCACCTCAAATGAAAGCCCGATTGTGGCGGCCCTGTGTGAAGCGGCGGAAAACGGCAAGTCAGTTACGGCCCTTGTCGAGTTGAAAGCCCGTTTTGACGAGGCCGCCAATATTCGGCAGTCACGCAAACTCGAGCGCGCAGGCGCCCATGTGATCTATGGCTTCATCAACTATAAAACCCATGCCAAGATCAGCTCGGTTGTGCGCCGTGAGGGTGACCGATTGGTGACCTATACCCATTATGGGACAGGCAATTATCACCCGATCACGGCGCGGATTTACACCGACCTTAGCCTCTTTACCTGTGACGATTCTTTGGGGCGCGATGCGGTCAAAGTGTTTAATTATGTGGGCGGCTATGCCGAACCTGAGGGGTTGGAAAACCTCGCTATCTCGCCCATCAACCTTAAATCGCGCATCTTAGAGGAAATCGATGCCGAGATTGCCCATGCAAAAGCGGGTCGCCCTGCGATGATGTGGGCCAAGATGAACAATCTCATCGACCCCGATGTGATTGACGCGCTGTATCGCGCATCTCAGGCAGGGGTGCGGATTGATCTGGTGCTGCGCGGCATTTGCGGCTTGCGTCCCAATATCAAAGGGCTGTCTGAAAATATCCGTGTCAAATCCATCGTGGGCCGCTTTCTCGAACATTCCCGTATCGTTTGCGTTGGAAATGGGGCGGGGCTGCCTTCGAAAAAGGCACGGGTCTATATTTCTTCGGCTGACTGGATGGGCCGCAATCTCGGTCGCCGCGTAGAGACTTTGGTCGAATGTAAAAACCCGACTGTAAAAGCGCAGATTGTCAGCCAAATTATGGCGGCGAATATGGCAGATGTCGCGCAATCTTGGATGTTGCAGCCTGATGGAAGTTTCCTGCGCCCTGATCTGAGCGTGATTGACCAACCCTTCAATTGTCACCGCTTTTTTATGGAAAACCCATCCCTTTCAGGGCGGGGGTCTGCGGGGGCAAATGATGTACCCGAATTGACCCATACAGAAGATTGACGCAAGACCACGCTTTGTGAAACAACCAATTCCATGAGTATCGTGGTGCCCGCTGAGAAATCCGAATTGGTGGTTGAGGATCATCCTGAATGGGGGCCTTTCGGCGCGCCACTTTTTGATGCCGATCATGCCCGTTCGCTCTCTCGGGTGGGGGTTATCGACATCGGCTCAAACTCTGTGCGGATGGTGGTGTTTGATGGGGCCGCCCGCAGCCCTGCCTACTTCTACAATGAAAAAATTCTCTGTGGCTTAGGGGAAGGCTTTGCAGAAACGGGGCGCTTGAACCCAGAAGGCCGCCAGCGCGCCCTTGTCGCGCTGCGCCGCTTTGCCACGCTGTGCAAGGGCATGGGGGTGGCACCTCTTTTGACTGTGGCCACTGCGGCGGTGCGCGATGCTCAAGATGGCGCGGACTTCCGCAAAGATGTGCTCAATCAAACAGGCCTCGCGATCCGCATCGTAACTGGCGAAGAGGAGGCCCGTCTTTCTGCGCAGGGCGTTCTCTTAGGATGGCCAGGGGCCTATGGGTTGATCTGCGATATTGGTGGCTCATCAATGGAATTGGCCGCCCTTGAAGGCGGCGGAAGCATCGGGCGGCGCAGATCGGTGGATCTTGGGCCGCTGAAGCTGATGGGGATCACAGGCGGCAAACGCGCAATCAAGGCGCATATCAAAGCACGCATTGCAGATCTCAAGGCTGAATTTCCCGAAGATCACCAAAGGCTGTTCTTAGTCGGCGGGTCATGGCGCGCTATCGCGCGGGTCGATATGGAGCGGCGCGGCTACCCGCTTAAGGTTTTGCATGAATATCGCATGACGCCGAAGGCCATTCTTGAAACGATTAAATATATCGCCAAGACCGATATCGAGACGCTGCGCGCACAGACAGGCACCAGTCTTGAACGTCTGCGCCTTGTGCCCCTTGCGGCGATCGTGCTGAAGGAATTGCTGCGGCAGTTGAAACCACGCGATGTTGCCATCTCAAGCTATGGCATCCGCGAAGGTCTGCTCTATGAACAAATGTCCGAAGAGCTGCGACAACGCGACCCGCTGATCGAGGCCGCCCGCCACGCCGAAGCCATGTCAGCCCGCATTCCAGGGTTTGGGCGCAAACTATATCATTTTGTTGAGCCGCTTTTTCTACAGGCAAAGCCTGCAAAAAAGCGACTGATCCGTGCGGCGTGCTTGCTGCATGATGTCTCATGGCGCGCGCATCCCGACTATCGGGCCGAGACATGTTTTGACAACGCAACGCGCGCCAATTTGGGCGGGCTCGCCCATTGGGAACGCGTCTATTTGGGTCTTGCCCTATTGCATCGGTATAAATCGAACCGCGAGGCGACACATTTTGACACCAATCTCTTGACCCTTTTGCCCGAGGCAGAGGTGCAAGAAGCCGAGATTTTGGGGCGCGCCATGCGCTTTGGGGCGATGCTGACCTTGGAAAAACCGCTGGATCATTGCTATCTCGAAGTGAACAGGCGGCGCAAAAAATTGATCCTACATTTGCTCAGCGATGCAGCGGATGACCTGTTTGGCGAAGTCGCCCAAGCGCGTTTCGGGGCTTTGGCCTTGTCTATGGGTCTTACGCCCACCGTCACCGATGAGCGCAGCAGCCGATGATCCGCGCCAAACCCCGTTTGGCCGTGCGCGGCCTGTTGGTGGTGGCAGACAAGCTGTTGCTTGTGAATGCCTATAAGGGGCGTGAAGGGGCGCTTTATTGCGCCCCGGGCGGTGGGGTTGAGGCAGGCCAATCCCTTCCCGAAAACCTGCAGCGCGAATTTCACGAAGAAACGGGGCTGACAGTGGAGGTAGGTGCGCCCTGCTTGGTCAACGAGTTCCACGACCCTCAAGGCACATTTCATCAGGTCGACATTTATTTTCATGTGACCCATATCGCGGGCAATCTTACGGGAGAGTGGAGCGATCCTGAGGGTGTGGTGAGCGAAAGGCGCTGGGTGACGCGCGCAGAGCTTGCGACCCTAAGGGTGAAACCTGATAGCCTTGCACGCGTTGCATGGGATGGCGAGATCATGATCTATGACGCGCTAGAGCCAATTCTGCGCTAAGACGCTTTATGCGCGCCCGTCAGACCATAGGCCACGCCACCAATGACCACGAGGCTTGCAGCGATCAAATGCAGCGTCAAAACCTCGTCCAACAGCAGCACACCACCCAAAATTGCCAAAGGCGGCACACTGAGCTGCGCAAGCCCTGCGCGGGCGGCACCCAGATGCGGCAAGATCGTATACCACAGCGCATAACCCATTCCCGAGGTCACCGCACCTGACAGGATCGCCAAACCCCGCCCCGTTGCATCGGCAGTCTGACCTTCGGGAAGGGGAAACAAGAACAGGGCCAAGGCGCAAAGGCCAAAGGCAATCCAAAAATTCACGGCTGTTTCAGGGATCGGGTCGCGGGCCTTTCGCCCCAAAAGCGAATAGCCCCCCCATCCCATCCCTGCGACCGCAATTGCGGTGACCGCATCTAGCGGCAAAGTGATCTGCCCTTCTGGCAGAAGCAACCAAACCAACCCTGCAAGCGCGACAGCCGCGCCCCCCAAGCGGCGGGGTGACACCCCCTCCCCCAAAAGGAGCGATCCTAAAAACATGGTTAATTGCACCGCGCCAAAGAGCAGCAAAGTGCCCAAGCCTGCATCCAATTTCAAATAGGCCAATGAAAAGCCCAACATATAGGTCGCAAGGCAAAACCCGCCCGCAAGGCGCATCTTGGGATTGGCGCGCGCAATCGTCAGAAACGTCCGCCCGCGTAAAATCACACTCAAGCCAAGCAGCGTCACAGCGCCCGCAGCCACACGCCAAATTGCGAAATCCCCAACGCTGATATGCCCCCCCGCCACGGCCATACGGTTCAGCACCGAATTGGCAGCAAAAGCAATCAAGGTGAGAAAGGCCGCGAGGATCAACCGCGTCATGACAACAGCCTTTGCACAATATCCCCGCGCGCATAGGCAATCTGCCCGCCCGCGATTGTGGCGGCCACCGCATGGCTTTTGGCGTCAAGGATAACAAAATCGGCGCGCTTGCCCGTGGCAATCACACCACGATCCTCCAAACCCAAAAGCCGCGCAGGGCCAGAGGACACGAGCGCCCAAGCCTCCATCAAACCCATTCCCCCTTGCCACAAAGTCAGGGCGGCGCGCAGCAAGGCAGGGTAATGATAATCTGACGCCAAAGCATCGACCAAATCCGCTTCGACCAAAAGCCGCGCAGAGACCTTGCCCGCATGCGACCCGCCCCGCAGAACATTGGGCGCCCCCATCACCACGCCATGGCCTTCTGCGCGCGCGGCCTTTGCGGCTTCGACTGTTTCAGGAAATTCCGCCAAGCTGACACCAATCTCCGAGAATTGCGCATGGGCGGCGGGGGTTGCGTCATCATGGCTGCCCATCACCACCCCAAGTTCAGCAAGCTGTCCCGCCAGATCACGCAAGGCAGGCATCACTTCGGGCTTTCGGTCATGGAGGCTGTGCAGAAACGCGAGATGCGCCTCAGGCGAGCGGCCTGCCTTAAGTGCCTGCCCCGTCAAACGCGGCGGGCGTTTTCCCGCCGCTAAGGCCTCATGCGGCAGATGATCATTAAACACCACGCAAGCGATTTGGTGATCGCGCACCAAGTCTAAAATCGCGGCGTAATGGTCGACCATATTCATCTCAACGCGCAATTGCAGACGCAAATCACAGATCAAGTCCTGCGCATCTTGCAAGGCGCGGGCCATGGCGGCGGCAAAATCGGGGCCGCGCATCCCCCCCTCCCAAGAGTAGAATTGTGCAAGCATGGCTGTCGTTATCCCATTGGCCGCCAACTCCGCCTCGATGGGACGTATCCCCTCGCGCGGGTCAACAACGGCCCCACGGCGGGGCGCAACATGGCGCTCGAACCCATCGCCGTGGAAATCGACCAATCCCGGCAAGATGATATAGCCAGATAGATCAATACAGCGCGGGCCTTGATCTTGGGTGATGACCCCCTCCGCCATGCTCACAGGGCGCGGCGCAAGCCCCTCAGGGCCCAAGACCTCAGCCCCCATTAGCGTCAGGTTCAGACCCAGCATGCGCCCTATCCCGCAGATGGATCGCGCCAGCGATTGACGATTGGATAGCGCCGATCCAACCAAAAAGCGCGGGACGTCAGCCGCGCCCCCGGTGCGGATTGAAAGCGTTTATATTCCGAAATGTAGATCAAATGCTCGACCCGCTTGACTGTCGCGGCATCAAACCCTTGTGCAACCAAATCTGCAACGCTTGCCTCTTGATCTATCAGCCCCTCAAGGATGGCATCCAAAACCTCATATGGCGGCAGGCTATCCTCGTCTTTTTGATCATCGCGCAGTTCCGCCGATGGCGGCTTTTCAATCACCGACACAGGCATCACAGGCCCATCTGGCCCTTTCATCCAAGCGCGGTGGTTGGCATTGCGCCAATGGCATGTCGCAAAGACGCGCGTTTTATAAAGGTCTTTGATCGGGTTATAGCCCCCTGCCATGTCGCCATAGATGGTGGCATAGCCTACCGCGACCTCGGATTTATTGCCTGTGGTCAACAACATTTCGCCGAATTTATTCGACAACGCCATCAGAAGAACCCCGCGCAAACGGGATTGAATGTTTTCCTCGGTCAAATCTGGATCGCGCCCTGCAAAAAGCGGGGCAAGCGTGGCCTCAACCGCCTCTTTCGGGGCCTCAATCGGCAAACTGTCAAGCGTGACCCCAAGCATCTGGGCCACATCGCGGGCATCCTCAAGCGAAGCCTGCGAGGTATAGCGCGAAGGCAGCATCACGCAATGCACATTTTCAGGGCCAATGGCATCGGCGGCAATGGCCGCAACCAAGGCAGAATCCACCCCGCCCGACAGACCCAAAACCGCGCGAGAAAACCCTGCCTTGGCCATGTAATCACGCAGACCCAAAACCATCGCGTGGTAATCCGCCTCGATGTCATCGGGCAGGCGCGTCAGGTCAGTCTTGTCAATCTGCCAGCCCTCAGCCCCCTCTCGAAGTGTCAGATGGGTCATGCCTTCTTCAAAGGCGGGCATCTGCGCCACCAAGGCCCCGCCGTGGTTCAAGGCGAAACTTGCACCATCAAAAATCTGATCATCTTGCCCACCGACAAGGTTCAGATAGATCAATGGCAGGCCCGTCTCGATCACGCGCGCGACCATACGGGTCTGCCGCAATCCCATCTTGCCGCGATGATAGGGCGAGCCATTGGTGACAAGCAAAACCTCTGATCCTGCTTCGGCGAGCGTCTCAGTAATGTCCTCATGCCACGCATCTTCACAAATCGGGATGCCGATCCGCACAGGGCCAATGCGCACGGGGCCAGACGGATTGCCTGACTTGAAATACCGCTTTTCGTCAAAAACGCTGTCATTAGGCAAATGATGTTTATTGATCCGCGCAATCTGCACGCCGCCTTGCAAAATGACATAGGCGTTGTTGATACCCCCGCCTTCGGCAGGCAAAGGCAGGCCAATCCCACAGGCAGGGCCATCCTTAGTGGCCTCTGCCAAATCTTCTAAGGCCTGCGCGACCGAGGCCAAAAAAGCGGGCCGCGTGACAAGGTCTTGCAACTGATAGCCCGTCAGCGCCATTTCGGGGAACACCACCAAATCAGCCCCCGCATCCCGCGCTTCGGCCCAATAAGCCAAGACCTTTTGTGCATTGCCCGCGAGATCACCGACTGTGGGGTTAATCTGCGCAACACTCAAACAAAACCGAGACGCCATTTAGCTGTGCCTTCCCTACTCACTCACCCGAGGTTCTAGCAGATCAAACCCGCAGGCCAAGGCCATTGCGCATATTGATCGCACCCAAAGGCGCAAAAGACGTTGCGAGATGAAGCGGGCTTCAATAGTTTCTTTGACAAGGCCAGAGGAAGCAGATGGGACATTTGCTAAATATGCGAAACAAAATGCGCCCCTTGGAAAGGACAGCACAGGCAGCTTTGCTTGGTCTTTTTTTTGGATTGGCGCCGCAGAGCGGGCTTGCCCAAGAGGGCGAAATCATCCGTGACGAACAGCAATATGACAATGGCGCGATCTATCGCGGGCAATTCCGCAACGGGCTGCAACATGGGACGGGCACCTATACTTTGCCCAACGGGTATGAATACACGGGTCAATGGGTTGACGGCCAAATTATGGGCGAAGGCCGCGCAACCTTTCCTGATGGGTCAGTCTATGAAGGCGCGTTTGTGGCGGGCAAACCCAATGGCCAAGGCACGATCACCTTTGTCGATGGATCAACCTATACAGGCACTTGGGCAGACGGCCTCATGTCAGGCGAAGGGCGCGCCTTTTATTCCAACGGAATGACCTATACGGGCAGCTTTGTCGCGGGCCTTCAAGAGGGACAGGGGCGGCTGTCCAACACCGATGGTTATGTCTATGAAGGTGGGTGGCAATCGGGCCATAAGCATGGCCAAGGAAGCCTCACTTTCCCAGATGGCTCAACATATGTGGGGGAATTTCTCAACGATATGCGCCACGGCGCAGGACGTTTGGAAACCTCGGATGGCATGGTGTTTGAGGGCGCATGGGAAAATGATCAAATCAATGGTCAAGGCAGCCTGACCCAACCCAATGGCGATATTTATGAGGGCGGTTTGGTCAATGGCGCGCGCCAAGGCCAAGCCGTGGTGCGCTACGCGAATGGCGATCTCTATGAGGGCGAATTTCTCAATGACCGCCGCCATGGCCAAGGTCGTTTCACAGGGCATCAGGGGCTTGTTTATGACGGCCAATGGGTCGAAGGGCGCATTGAGGGGCAAGGCGTGATGACCTACCCAGATGGGGTGGTCTATGCTGGCGGATTTGAAAATGATTTGGCCCATGGGACGGGAACCATAACCTATCCTGACGGCACCAAATACGAGGGCGATTGGGTCGCGGGCGCGATGCAAGGCTTTGGCATTGCGGAATATGCCGATGGGTTGCGCTATGAGGGCCAATTCCTCAATGGGCGCCAACACGGCCAAGGGGTCATGACCTCAACCAACGGCTATCGCTACGAGGGCGGATGGAACGCAGGCCTGCGCGAGGGAGAAGGGATCACAACCTATCCTGATGGCAGCAGCTATCGTGGGCAATTCGTAGGAGGAGCGCGCGAAGGCATAGGCCGCCTCGAGATGGCCGATGGGTTTACCTATGAGGGCGCTTGGCGCGCAGGTGAAATCACAGGCCAAGGCGTGGCGCGCTATCGCTCGGGCGATGTTTATGAAGGGACGTTTGAAAACGGAACCCACCAAGGTCAAGGGCGACTGACCTACGCCACGGGCCAAGTGGTAGACGGGCTGTGGGAAAACGGCCAATTCGTGGGCGCGGGGGCGGCGGATTTGCCACCTGCCCCCGAAACCCCTGATGTCAGCGAACCGCAATCGCAGTAAAATCAGGCCGCGATCAGCCCCATGCTTTCGAGTTTCAACAGCACCTGCTGCGCGCAGTAATCCACCTCTGTGCCTTCGGTATCGACCACCAATTCTGCGGCGGTTGGGGCCTCGTAAGGATCAGAAATCCCTGTGAATTCCTTGATTTTGCCCTCGCGCGCCAATTTATAGAGACCCTTGCGGTCACGGCGCTCGCATTCTTCAAGGCTGGTGGCCACATGCACCTCAACAAAAGCGCCAAAGCTTTCGACCATCTCGCGCACCGAGCGGCGGGTCGCGGTATAGGGCGCGATGGGGGCGCAAATGGCGATCCCGCCATTCTTCGTGATCTCCGAGGCGACATAGCCGATGCGGCGAATATTGATATCGCGGTGTTCCTTGCTGAACCCCAATTCCGAGGAGAGATGCTTGCGCACCACATCCCCATCAAGCAGCGTCACAGGACGGCCGCCCATTTCCATCAGCTTGACCATCAGGGCATTCGCAATGGTCGATTTGCCCGAGCCTGAAAGCCCTGTGAAAAACACCGTAAAGCCCTGCTTGCTGCGCGGTGGAGAGGTGCGGCGCAATTCCTTAACCACCTCAGGGAAGGAGAACCATTCGGGAATTTCCAACCCCTCGCGCAGGCGGCGGCGCAGTTCCGTGCCCGAAATATCCAGAACTGTATCGCCCTCTGGCACCTCATTGGCGGGGTAATATTGGGCCTTTTCTTGCACATAGACCATGTGCTTGAAATCCACCATCTCAAGGCCGATTTCATCTTGGTGCTGCTTGAACAGCTCCTGCGCGTCATAGGGGCCATAGAAATCTTCGCCGTTTGAATTCTTTCCTGGCCCCGCGTGATCGCGCCCCACGATGAAATGGGTGCAGCCATGATTGGCGCGGATCAAGCCGTGCCAAACCGCCTCGCGCGGGCCAGCCATACGCATGGCAAGGTTCAGCAAGCTCATGGTTGTGGTTGCGGCAGGGTATTTATCAAGCACCGCCTCGTAGCAGCGCACACGGGTAAAGTGATCCACATCGCCGGGCTTTGTCATGCCAACCACAGGATGGATTAATAGGTTTGCCTGTGCCTCTTTGGCGGCGCGGAAGGTCAATTCCTGATGCGCGCGGTGCAGCGGGTTACGGGTTTGGAAGGCAACAATCCGCTTCCACCCCAATTTGCGGAAATAGGCCCGCATCTCGTTGGGCGTATCACGGCGTGCGCGGAAATCGTAATGCACGGGCTGTTGGATGCCCGTGATCGCCCCACCCAAATAAACGGGGCCTGCCACATGATGCAGATAGTTCACCGCAGGGTGGGCCAGATCATCTGCGCCAAACACCTTTTCTGCCTCGCGCGCCTTATTGGGCACCCATTTGTCAGAAATGGAGAGGATCGCAAGGATCACCCCCTCTTGATCGCGAAGTGCGATATCTTGGCCCGTCTCGACCTTGGCGGCGAAGTCCTCGGAAATATCAAGCGTGATCGGCATCGGCCAAAGCGTGCCATCGGCCAGACGCATGGTCTCAACCACGCTGTCATAATCCTCCTGCCCCAAAAACCCTTTGAGCGGGTTGAACCCGCCATTCATCAGCAATTCCAAATCGCAGATTTGGCGCGGGGTCAGATCCCATGAAACCAACTCCGCGGCCTCAAGCTTGAGCTTCTGCGCAGACTCGTACGAGACATAAAGTTCAGGGATCGGGGCGTGAAATTGGGCAGCCATCAAGTTTACTTTCCAACAAAGGTCAAAACATTAGGGGCCGCAAAAAACGACACGGCCCCGCATTCAGCGCCGCCATAGACCCCGAATGTGGCGAAATTCAAGCAAAGCTGCCTTTTTTAAAGAAAAAAGAAACGGCGTGCTTGCCGATCCGCCGCAAACGAAATGGCGGTGCTTAAAAATCGGCAATTACGCAGCCCCTGTTCTTAGGCCTATTCGGCGGCTTTCACGTCACCTGCCGCTTGTTCCGCCAACCATCGCTCGGCATCCAAAGCGGCCATACAGCCCATGCCCGCGCTTGTAACCGCTTGGCGATAGGTATGGTCGGTCAAATCCCCCGCCGCAAAAACGCCAGGGATCGAGGTGCGGGTCGTGCCGGGTTCAACCCAAACATAACCGCCCGAATGCAGCTTAAGCTGATCCTTGATCAAATCGCTGGCAGGTGCATGGCCAATGGCCACGAAAAACCCTTTGCAAGGCACTTCGGTGATGGCGCCTGTCTCGACATGGCGCGCTTTGACTGCCTCAACACCACGGGGGGCATCTGTGCCGACCACCTCATCCACCTCGTGGTTCCAGATCACCTCGATTTTCGGATTTTTGGAAAGGCGATCTTGCATGATTTTTTCCGCGCGCAGGCTATCGCGGCGGTGGATCAATGTGACCTTTGAGGCGAAATTGGTGAGAAACAGCGCCTCCTCAACGGCTGTATTGCCGCCACCGATAACCACCACCTCTTGCCCGCGATAGAAGAACCCATCACAGGTGGCACAAGCCGACACGCCAAAGCCCTTGAAATGCTCTTCAGAGGGCAAGCCCAACCACCGCGCCTGCGCGCCTGTCGCCAGAACCACCGCATCGGCCGTATATGTTGTGCCTGTATCGCCCGAAGCGCGG
>Ga0255751_10002005_pt1 | contig 19227 bp, 22 predicted proteins | sample 071ome_20_FD_179951 | JGI IMG/M metagenome (GOLD analysis project Ga0255751, IMG submission 179951) | Coastal salt marsh microbial communities from the Groves Creek Marsh, Skidaway Island, Georgia - 071412BT metaG (version 2) | ecosystem: Environmental > Aquatic > Marine > Intertidal zone >...
AATTTTTTATAACTTTGGTATTTTACTCTTGGATCTTCATCCTTGCTTGAGGTGATTATTTTTTTTATATTTTTTTTTACAATTAAATTTACACAAGAAGGGTTTTTTCCAATGTGCGAACAGGGTTCTAATGAGGTAAACATTTTGTGAAAATAGTTTTTTTTTGATTTTTTTAATATTGAGTATTCTGCGTGTGGAGAGCCTTTTTTCCCAGTAAACCCAATGCTAAAATTTTTATTTGATAACGCTACTGCTCCCACACTTGGATTTGGAAAAGTTTCATAAAGATTAATTTCTGACAACTTATTAGCTAAATTTAAGAAATATGTATTTAATAAATTATTTTTTACTTTGCGCATTGATACTATCAACAAATTGCTCAAAGTCTTTAGCTTCTTTAAAATCCGTATAAACAGAAGCAAACCTGACATAACCTACGTGGTCAAGTTCCCTCAAGCCATCCATAACAAACTTTCCAATAGTCGATGACATAATTTCGTTTTGACCCAAGTCTTCTAAATTACGATAAATTTTTGATACAAATTTTTCTATTGTGTCATTATCAATAGGACGCTTCCTAAGAGCAGTCATTACAGATCTGGTTAATTTTTCTCTATCGAAAGGTGATTTTCTTCCATTTTTTTTGATGACAGTTAGCTCTCTGAATTGAACGCGTTCGAATGTTGTAAATCTTTGCTTCCCACAACCACAAAGTCTTCTTCTTCTAATGGCAGTACCATCTTCGGTAGATCTAGAATCAATTACTGAAGTATCTTTTTCTTTGCAAAAAGGGCATAGCATAATTAGTAAATTGGAAACTTTTTACAAAGATTAATTACTTTTGATCTAACTGAACTTTCAGCAGCTGAGTTGTCCTCTTTATTATTTTTTAAACCTACCAAAACCTCATGAACTAATTCAGCAACTTGCTTAAATTCTGCCAAACCAAATCCTCTCGTTGTACATGCTGGCGTACCTAATCTGATTCCAGATGTAACCCACGGTTTAGCCTCATCATAAGGTATCCCGTTTTTATTACAGGTTAAATTGGCGTTAACTAGGGATTTTTCAGCTTCTTTACCAGTTAAACCCAATGGTCGAAGATCAATTAAAACAAGGTGCGTATCAGTTCCCCCTGAAAATATTTCGTAACCTAAATTTTTTAAAGTTTCAGATAAAATTTTTGCATTATCTACAACATTTTTTGTATAAATTTTAAAATCATCTTCTAAGGCCTCTTTGAAACAGACGGCTTTAGCAGCAATAACATGCATTAATGGTCCACCTTGCAGACCTGGAAAAACTGCCGAGTTAAATTTTTTTGCAAGATCCTCATTATTTGTCAAAATTATTCCACCTCTTGGGCCTCTCAAAACTTTATGTGTTGTGGAAGTGACAACGTCAGCGTAATCACAAGGATTAGGATATGCTTTTCCAGCCACTAAACCAGAAAAATGCGCCATATCAACAAGCAAGTGTGCTCCAACACTATCAGCAATTTCTCTAAATTTTTTAAAATCTATTATTCTAGAATAAGCGCTACCACCTGCAATTATCAACTTTGGTTTATGCTTTTTTGCTAAATCTTCAACTTGCTGATAATCAAGCAATCCGCTTTTTTTATCTACGCCATAGGAAATCGCGTTAAACCATTTTCCAGACTGGGCTGGAGGTGCTCCATGAGTAAGGTGACCACCTTGATCAATACCCATGCCTAGTATTGTATCCCCAGGGTTAAGTAATGCTAAAAAAACTGCACCGTTTGCTTGGGCTCCAGAGTGTGGTTGTACATTTGCATATTTAACATTGAAAAGTTTTGTTACCCTTTCAATCGCTAAATTTTCTGACTTGTCTACAAACTCACATCCACCATAATATCTTTTTCCAGGATAACCTTCTGCATATTTATTCGTTAAAACTGAACCTTGAGCTTCAATAACTGCCTTTGATGCAATGTTCTCAGATGCAATTAATTCCAAATGATTTTTTTGACGATCTAATTCTTCTGAAATAGATGAAAAAATTTCAGGATCACTATCTTTTAACGATTTTTCAAAAAAATTTGATGTAAAATTTAGCTCTTTAGACATTTTTAAATTTATTTACCCTTCTTAAGTGCCTTCCCTTTAAAAATCTAGTTTTAAAAAAAATATTAACAATTTTAATTGCTAAATCCTTATTTATAGACCTAGATCCTAAGATCAATACATTTGCATTATTATGCTCTCTTGCAAGTTTTGCAGTATTTGAACTATAAACTAATGAAGCCCTTATTTTTTTATATCGATTCGCCATAATTGACATTCCAATACCTGTGCCACATATCAAAATACCGTAATTATCTGAGGATATTTTTTTACAAAGTTTTTTGGCATAATCAGGATAATCAACAGAGCTCTCGTCAAAAGGTCCAAGATCCACTATGTCTAAATTGAATTTATTAAAATATGCGATTAGTTTTTTCTTTAGGGAATAACCCGCATGATCTGAAGAGATTATTATTTTTTTTGTAATATAGGTTTTCAAATTTCTAGTTATTTTTAAAATTAAGTAATTTTCTTTGATAATAAACTAATGCTGATTTTTTTCTCAATGTAGAAATTTTATTTACTTTAAGAAAAATTACACAATGGTCACCAATTATTAAACTTTTCAACTTTGTGGTATAAAAATTAAAAACAGATTTTTTCTTAATTTCCTCAATTTCTGATTTTAAAATTTCCTCTTTTTTAAATGCAATTTGACTGACTGATTTTCTTTGATCACTGCCTAAAATTGAAATCAGTTGTTTCTTTGAATTTTTAAAAAGATTATATTTCCCAGAGTTTTTGTCTAAGCACCAAGAAACGATTGAGGGCTTTAGGGATACAGAATTGAAAGAGTTTGCAATTATAGAATTGTACTTTTTATTATTGGATTTTACTGTAACGCATACAATTCCAGTGGGATATGAAGACATAGCTAATTTATATTTATTTATCATATTTTCCCCATTTGATTTTATCCCAAGCTCTTTCGTGCAAGTAGTAAATCACAAGTTTAGTTATAATTTCAATAGTTGCTATAGTCGCTCCAATTGAAATTTCTCCACTTACAAACCATGAGATTAAAAAGGTATCTAGAGAAGCGAGAACTCTCCAAGTGAGTGTTTTTAATAAACTTCTACTTCTTTTTTCTTTTAACATTAGATAATTATATTTTCTTTATGTCCTCTATGAAAATTTGGTAATTTTTTTATCTTTATAATTTTACCAGATTTTCCTCGTTTAGATATAAAACTATTTAAATCCTTAGATAATTCTAATTTATTATTAAATTGATCAATAATATTCATCTTATTATTTAAAGTAAAAATTGAGTTTAAGAAAAAACCCTTTGATTTAAATAACGTAATACCAGAGCCTTTTTTTAATTGAGGAACTTCATTTATTTTAAAAATTAATAATTTAATTTTATCTTCATTATTTTTTAAAATTAGAGATATATAGATTGAATTTTCTTGATCAATCAAGCTTGAACAAATTAAAGCATCATTTTTTTTAATATTAAATATTTTTTTTCCAGATTTTTTAACCCCTAAAAAATCATCACTATTTAAAACAAAACCATAGCCATTTTTAGTCGCTAATATTAATTTTTTATTTTTTACAAAATTAAAAATATCAATAATTTTTTCACCATCTTTTAATTTTATATAAGATGAAATTAAAAAACCTTTAACAGATCCAAATTTTAACTTATTACAGCTCAGTAAGTAAACTTTACCAAAATTTGATATTAAACAAATAGTATCTGATGTTTTGCAATTAAAAACTAAATTTGTATCGCTTGTAAATTTTTCAGAACTTAGTTTTAAAAAACCTTTTCTAGCTTTTAAGTACTGATTTGAAATTAAAGAAATATTTATATTTTCAATTACCTCTAACTTGGATTCTAACTCAGACTCATTAACTTCTAAAAATTTATCAAGTTTAGTTTTTCTAGGACCATAAATAGATTTTGATCCGAATTCCGTGATTACAGAATCATACTCATTATTAATTTCTTTTTTTTGCAAATTCTTTGACTTTAAAATTGAATTTAATCTTTTTTTCTCTTTTTCTAATTCTTTAAACTCTTTTTTAATCTCAATTTCTTCAATTTTTTTTAAACTTCTTAACTTCATCTCTAAAATTGCATCTACTTGCAAAATTGATAATTTAAATTTTTTAATAAGATCTTTTTTGGGATCTTTTGAATTCCTTATAATATTTATTATTTTATTTAAATTTGCATAAACTATTAAAAAACCTTTGAGGATTTCAATTCGTTTATTAATTTTATTTAAGTTAAAGTTGATTTTATTCTTTAAAACAATGTATCTGTGTTTCAGTAACGATTTTAAAATGTCTTTTAAATTCATTACACGTGGTTCATTCCTCTCATTTAATACGTTCATATTAAGAAAAAATTTATTTTTAAGATCTGTTTGTTCGAATAACGAGTTAACTAAATCTTCGGGTTTAACATTTCTGTTTTTTGGTCTCAGAACAATTCTTATTCTTTCATCTGACTCGTCGCTGACGTGATCTAATAGTTTGTTTTTTTTATTGACTATAATGTCAGCAATTTTTTCAATTAACTTAGATTTATTTACGAGGTAAGGTATTTCTGTAATAACAATTTGGAATAACCCCCTTCCAAGATCTTCGATTTTATATCTTGATTTAATTTCAAAAAAACCTCGCCCGGTATTATAAGCTTTGAAAATTTCTTGTTTATTGTCATTTAAAATTCCCCCTGTTGGAAAATCAGGACCCTTTATAAATTTCAACAAATCTCTCACTGTTGAATTTGGATTATTATTAAGATGTATCAATGCATTGCAAATTTCTTCTATATTATGAGGTGGAATTGAAGTTGCCATACCCACCGCTATGCCAGTAGACCCATTTGCCAGAATATTAGGAAATTGCGATGGTAATATTTCGGGCTCTTCTAACTCTCCATCATAGGTTTTTTTAAAATTTATTGTCTCCTCTTCAATGTCTTTCAGCAAATATTCGGATACTCTAGTTAATTTTGCCTCGGTATATCGCATTGCTGCAGCATTATCTCCATCGATATTTCCAAAATTACCCTGTCCATCGACTAGAGGATAATTCGTAGAAAAGTCTTGAGCTAATCTTACTAAAGCATCATAAACAGATTGATCGCCATGAGGATGGAACTTACCAATAACATCACCTACTACCCTTGCTGACTTCTTAAATTGAGATTTTGGACTCAAATTTAATAAATACATCGCATAAATTAACCTCCTATGCACAGGCTTTAAACCGTCTCTAACATCTGGAAGTGCTCTCTGCGTTATTGTCGAAAGAGCGTAAGCTAAATATTTTTTAGCAAATTGATTCTTAAGCTCATCATTGAGTATATTTTTATTCATTAAAATATTTTAGAATTTTATTTCGATATTTAAAACTTGTTATATTAATTATATCAGACAATCTACTATTTATAATTGAAGCATTTAAATCAAAAATAGTTTTCAAATCATTAAAAGTAAAATCAGAATTAGGTTTTAATAAAATGTTTTTAATATTATCTTTAAGATTACTCTCCTCTTCTAGGTCCGGTCCATAACCAATATTTTTAATAAAAGAATGCTCCCACATCACATAAGCTTTTAAATTATCCATCTCGAGGTTTTTTAAAAATAAATTAAAATCATCATAACAGCTTTGATTAGCCTGACGCTCAGGCATGACTTTGGAAATAATTTCGATTGAGGTTAACATCAAATCAAGCTTAATTGGATTGTTAAAAAACTTAATTGATATATTTTCTATTAATTCCAAAGAAAAATATCCTAGAGAATCTTCACTTTTTGATGAATAATTAATTTTAACCTTATTACCAAGTTGTAGATCTGGTTTTTTTTTCTTTGAAGAGCTGCCGTAAACAATACCTGAATAGCAACCATGATCATTTGAAAAAATTTTAATAATAGATGAATTTTCTTTAGAGCTATTGATCGAAACCAAAAAACCAATATCGCTCCACCTCACCTAACTTACCTTGGCTAATTTAATTTTTAAAAATAAGTTAATTTTTTTTTTTAAAATTTTTTCTATTTCTAATCGAGAATAGGTACCTATTTTTTTAATCATAGCACCATTTTTTCCTAATAATATTTTTTTATGAGCTTCTGTTTTAACAATAATTGATTGTTGAATTGTTACAGATTTGGAGTTTTTGATATGGTCTGTTTTAACAACACATTTGTAAGGGATTTCTTTGTGAATATAATTTAATATAGCCTCTCTTGTGATTTCAGAAAAAAATATCTCTTTGCTAGTTTTTTTTGTAAATTTTTGATCAGAATTAAATGAGTTTTTTTTTATAAATTGTAAAATTTTTTTTATATTTGTTTTATTTTTTGCTGAGATATAAAAAATTTCATCAAATCTATTTAAAAAATCAATTTCTTTTATTTTATTTAATATTACGTCATTATTTACTAGATCAATCTTATTAAAAACTAAAATTTTTTTTTTTATTTTATCAATATTATTTTTTATTTTGTCTAAATGTCTAAATTTATTATTAATATCAAAAATAAAAATTACTATATCAGCTCTTTCAAGACCTAATAGCGCTTCCCTAAGATAATTATCATTTATGTTGTCTTTATAAAAACCAGGAGTATCTATAAAAATAATTTTTGTATCTTCGTAATTTAATGAATATTCTATATTAAAATTTGTTGTTTGTATTTTTTTTGAAACTATTGAAACTTTTTTATTAATAAAAGCATTCAGTAAAGTAGATTTTCCAGAGTTTGTTGGACCAGATAATGCGACATATGAAGTCTTCATTAGTCAATTTTTAAATTTTCAATTAATTTTTTTGCAGCCAATGATTCAGCATTTTTCTTTGATACGCCAATAGCTGTAAATGTTTTTGATTTTTCAATATTCACAGAAACTTTGAATTTAGGCTTATGAGACGGTCCTGTATTAGATAAATATTTATACTCAGGTAACTTTTTAAACATCTTTAATGAATACTCTTGAAGTTTGGTTTTTGGATCAATAATGACAATCGATGTATTTTTTAGTTTATCATTCCATAATTTAATAATAAATTTTTTAGTAATCTCAAAACCTTTGTCTATAAAAATAGCACCAATTATTGACTCGCATAAATCACCTAGAATTTTTTTTTTTCCAGATTTGTTGTTTTTTTGAGATTTGCTTAAATTTAAAAATCGATCTAATTTTAAATTAAGAATTACATTAGAGCATGTTTCTTTATTAACTAAAGATGCTAATTTTTTATCAAGTATTCCCTCTGAGTCTTTTGGATAAGTGTCATTTAAATAATTAGCTATTACTAAACCTAAAACTCTATCTCCTAAAAATTCCAATCTTTCATTATTTTGCTGTATATTCACTGATTTGCTTTTATGCGTAAAAGCCTGTTTTAATAAGTTCTGATTAGAGAACTTAACTCCTAAAATTTTTTCTAAATCCCTAATTTCATTTTTGTTCATTAAAGGATTTTTTTCATGATTCTTTCAAAACGTATTGACTTACCCCACTTCCAAAAAGTGAATAAATTACCAATATTTGCATCGTTTGAAAAAAAAATAAATCTAGCCTTCCCTACCAGATTTTCTTTCTTTACGTACCCAACACTTGTTAAGAATCTGCTATCCTTGGAACAATCTCTATTATCTCCTAAAAAGAAAAAATGATCTTTAGGTATTAAATATGGATCGGTATTTTTCATTGAGTCTTTTGCAAAATATACAATTTCGTATTGACGATTTTCCTCAATTTCTTCAAGATAAACTTTCACATCTACTTTTTGTTGACCGCAATAAACTTTGTCATTTCTTAAAAAAACCTTTTTAATTTTTTTTTCATTCAAGAAAAGATCACCATTAATAAACTGAACCTGATCACCAGGTACACCAACTAATCTTTTTATATAATCCGTACGATTATCTGCTGGAGTTTTAAAAACTATTACATCACCTCTTTCAGGTTTATTATAAAAAATTCTTTCACTAAATAACTTTGGACTAAATGGAAATGAGTGTCCGCTGTATCCGTAACTATATTTAGTTACAAAAAGCCTATCTCCAACTAAAAGAGTCTGCTCCATAGAAGATGATGGGATATAAAAAGGTTGCAATAACAAAGACCTAATAATTAGAGCAAGTATAAGAGCAATAGAAAGAGTCTTGATATTTTCTATAATTTTTTTTTTCATATTTTTTGAATTATTTCGATATAATAACTGTAGCTAAAGCAAAAGGATAATCGTCACTAATAGATAAATAAAAACTAATATTTCTAACTTTTAAATATTTCATTATTTTTTTTTTAACATTTTTATCTAGTTTAATAATTGGTGCTCCTAACTTATTGTTATCAATGAATATTTCATTAAAAGATATAACATCACCTATTCCGGTACCAATTGATTTTGAGAAAGCTTCTTTTGCAGCAAATTTTTTTGCTAAAATTTTTGGTGTTATTTTTTTATCTATTAATTCTTTGGGGTGTAATATTTTTTTTAAAAATAAATTTTTGTTTTTTTTTAATATGGCTTCTATTCTTTTTATATTAACAAGATCAGTTCCAACTCCCAAAATAGACATAATTATTTCAAAATTTTTTTAAATTTTTTTACTACATTTCCAAAACCGTCAAATATGCTTTCACCAATAATAAAATGTCCAATATTAAATTCATTAATTCTCTTAATTTTCATTAAGTATTTTGCTGAAACATAATCCAATCCATGACCTAAATTAAACTTCATTGAAGTCTTGTCACATAAAAATTTACAGTTCTTAATTTTATTAAATTCTAAATTAATTAATTTTTTATTTTTTTTTTTAATTTCCCTGGCAAAATTTCCAGTATGCAATTCTACTGCATCTACGCCTAATGAATTTGCCATGATAATTGTATTTTTTTCAGGATTAATAAAAAGAGAAACTAAAATCCTTGATGCTTTAAGTTTTTTTATAATTGTTTTTAAATTTTTATTTTTTAAATTTAAACCACCTTCGGTAGTAACCTCTCTTCTTTTTTCTGGGACTATACAGACATATTTGGGTTTTAATTTCACTGCAAAATTTGTCATTTGCTTTGTTGGTGCCATTTCTAAATTAATCGGAGATTTTATTTTTTTTTTTAAAAGTACAGCATCATTAAATTTTACGTGACGCTGATCTTCTCTTACATGTATGGTTAATGAATTTGCTCCATTTTTAATAGCAATATGAGCTGCTTTTAGAAGATCGGGATGGCCTTCACCTCTTGCATTTCTTAGAGTGGCAATATGATCAATATTTACGCCTAATTTAACTGGCATAAATTAAAATTTTCTACTTCCAGGTTTAACTGGATCAATAATTTTTAAGTTATCTGGTAAATCTTGTGGACTGTAAGTTGGGACATCAAATTTAATTTGTGAAATAATTTTTTTTATATCAGAATTACCCGATGACCTGTCCACTATACATGCATAACCAATCACATCTCCTCCTAGGTTTTCTAAACATTTTGCGCATTCTAAACTAGATTTTCCCGTTGTTATAACATCTTCAATTATTAATATTTTTTTATTCCTGCATTCAAACCCTCTCCTTAATTGAAACACATTATCCACTCGTTCAACAAATATATTTGGTACATTTAAAAACCTAGATACTTGATATCCAGCAATTATGCCTCCAATAGCCGGTGAAGCAACCATATCAAATTTTAAATTTTCATTAATAATCTTTTCAGCTAAAGATTTACATACAAGCTCTGATAATTCTGCGTGCATCATTAATTGAGCGCACTGCAAATACTTCTCACTCCTTAAACCAGAGGATAATATAAAGTGCCCCTCTAAAAGAGAATTGGTTTTTTTTAATATATCTAATGTTTCTTTTTCACTTAGCATTAATTTGTATTCCTGTGTCTTATAATTTTAAAGTTTATTGCTCTTACTTTTAATTCTGAAATTAAATTTGTAAAATCTTTTAAATTTTTTATCTCAACATCAAAAATAAAACTTAAAAAATCCTCTTTCTTATCCACCAACTCTACATTTGAAATATTGCATTTATGCTTACCAATTAAAGTACAAATTTCTCCAAGAGTTCCTGCCTTGTGACTTAAAAGAACCCAGATACTTGATTTGTGAATACGAGTTTCATTTTGAGCTGGTAGCTTATCGTGCCAATATCTTCTTATGGCGCTTCGCGCCTTACCTGTTTTAGCATAAGAAAGCCAATGGTAAGAAGGTGATTTTTTTGAAGATCTTAGGATTTCAACATGATCACCGTTTCGCAGCTCTGATTGTAACGGAGAAGCTTTACCATTGATTTTGCAACCCGTACAAGTGTCACCAAGATCTGTATGAACGGCATAGGCAAAGTCAATTGGCGTTGCTTTTTTTGGCAATCTAATCACAGCGCCGTTTGGTGTAAAACAAAAAACTTGGTCTGAGTATAATTGTAACTTTGTATATTCATAATAATGCTCTGGATTTTCACCAGATTCAAGCAATTCAACTAAATCACTAAGCCAGGAATATTCAAAATTTTTTCTATTATTATCTTTATCATTGTTTTTATATAGCCAATGAGCTGCCACACCTCTCTCTGCATAATCATTCATTTCTTCAGTCCGAATCTGAATTTCAACCCTTTGTTTTTTTGGACCTACGATTGTTGTGTGAATTGATTGATATCTATTTGATTTAGGTGTTGAAATGTAATCTTTAAATCGGCCAGGCACGGCACTCCATTTTTGATGAAAAACACCTAAGGATTTATAACAATCTTCAACTTTTTTAGTAATTATTCTAAAACCTATAAGATCAGTAATTTGTTCCAAAGAAACTCTTTTTTCATTTACTTTCCTCCAGATTGAGAAAGGAGTTTTTTCCCTTCCAGTTACTATCGCTGTAATTCCGTTTTGGGATAAAATTTGTTTAATTTCAGTAAGAACATCATCGAATATTTTAATTCTGGCTGGTGATATCTCTTTAATTCTATTTGTTATTAAAGATCTAGCCTCATCATTTAAAACCCCAAATGCCTTATCTTCCAATTCATCTCTTACTTTATGCATACCCATTCTTTCAGCTAGAGGTGCATAAATTTCCATTGTTTCCTTAGCTATCCTCTCTCTTTTTTCCTTATTTTCAATTGAATGAATAGTGCGAATATTATGTAAACGATCGGCAAGCTTTACTAACAACACCCGTATATCTTTTGAAGTTGCTAAAATTAATTTTCTAAAATTATCACCCGCAGTTAATACTTTATTTTCGTTTTCTAATTTTGATATTTTTGTTACGCCTTCAACTAGCTCTGCTATTTCATCTCCAAAAATTTTCTTTACATCGTCGTAAGTTGCGTATGTATCTTCAATCGTGTCGTGAAGTAATGCGGTGGTAATAGTGGGTCCGTCTAGTTTGAGTTCAGCTAAAATATTTGCAACGGCTAATGGATGACTAATGTATGGATCGCCAGAATGTCTCTTTTGAGTTTTGTGAGCTTCTGCAGCATAATTATAAGCATTCCTAATAACCCCTTCATCAATATATGAATTGTATGATTTTATTTTTTCAATTAATTGTAGCTCCTCGGACATCTTTTAATATTATAACAATTGTTAGGCTTTTTTAAGTTTATTTATCTGTTCTTCACTAAAGCTTTTTATAAATTCTAATGCTGTTTTTGAGTGAATTGGATGTTTCCAGTTCTCATTTAAATCGCAAATTGGCATTAACACAAACAATCTATCTTGAATATTGGGGTGAGGTATTTGTAAATTTTCATCATTTAAAATTAAATTATCGTAGCAAATGATATCAATATCCAAAGTTCTTGGGCTATTTTTTACTTTTCTTTCTCTCCCAAATTTTTTTTCTATTTTCAAAACTATATTTAAAAGATCAAATGGTTTTAAATTTGTTTCAATAGAAATTGCGGAGTTACAAAACAAAGGGTCAAGTTTATTGGGATAAGCTTCACTAAAATAAATTTTAGATTTTTTTAATATTTTAATACCGTCAAGCTCAAGCAAATCATATGCGGATTCTAAATTTTGCTTTGGTGTATTAATACCAAATGGTAAATTTGACCCTAGAGCTAAAATTTTCATTAACTTGATTTACGAAAAACTCTAGACTTCTCCCTATTCCAGTCTCTTTGTTTTTTTGTTTGCCTTTTATCATGTTGTTTTTTTCCTTTGGCAATTGCAATATTTATTTTAGCTATACCTTTTGAGTTAAAATAAATTCTAGTGGGAACAACAGTAAAACCATCTTTGTTTATTTTTCCAATAATCTTATTAATTTCTTTTTTTTTTAATAATAGTTTTCTTAGTCTTCTTGGGTTGTGATTATTGTAACTGCTCTGTTTGTATTCTGGTATATATGAGTTATGTAAAAAAATTTCACCATTATCATCAATAGCGTATGAGTCGGCTATACTTCCTTTACCGGCTCGTAATGACTTAACTTCCGATCCGAATAATTCAATACCAGCTTCAATCGTGTCCTCAAAAAAATAATTAAAACTTGCCTTTCTGTTCTGAGCAACAATGTTGCTACTATCTGGCTTTTTCATTAAATTAATTTTAAGTTCTTTAAAACTGTATCTATTTTTTTTCTAGATGTGCTCTCTAAAACAACTAAAGGTAAGCGCACTTCATCTGACATCATTTTCATTAGAGATAGAGAGTATTTAGCTGGAGATGGATTGCTTTCAATAAACAAAATATCATGCAAAGGTAAAAGTTTATCAAACAGAGCTTTAGCATCTTCATTTTTTTTTGAATTTGAAAAATTTTGAAAATCTGAACACAGTTTTGGAGCAACATTGGCTGATACCGAGATGCAACCCACGCCTCCTTTTAAATTAAATTCATAAGCATTTTCATCATTACCTGAAAGCATTATAAAATCTGGTCCCATTTTATTTTTTTGTTGAGTTGCTCTATTTAGGTCACCTGTTGCATCTTTAACTCCAACGATATTTTTAAGTTCGTATAAACGTGCCATTGTATCAACGCTCATATCCACTACTGATCTGCCAGGAATGTTATAAATAACTATTGGTATGCCGCAGTTATCATTTATTTTTTTGTAATGTTGGTACAAGCCTTCTTGGGTAGGTTTGTTATAATATGGCGTTACAACTAAAGCTCCATCAGCGCCAACATCTTCTGCATATCTTGTCATTTCTACTGCCTCATCAGTGCAATTAGAACCTGTTCCGGCAATCACGGGTATTTTGCCCTTTGCCGATTTTACTGCTGTTTCAATTAAAGATTTATGCTCTTCGCCACTTATAGTGGGCGACTCACCTGTTGTTCCGCATGGAACAATACCATGTGTTCCACTGTCAATTTGAAATGCAATAAAGCGCTCATACGCCCCAATATCCAATTTCCCATCTTTAAAAGGTGTGACTAAGGCTGTAATAGATCCTTTAAACATAATTAGTATATTAAAAATATTTATATATAGAAATTAGTAATGATCAAAGCAAAATTAAACAAAATAATATTAATATCAGTTATTTTTTTAATAGCCTCGATAAATATTTCATTTTCAGCCTTGATTACTCCAAAAGCAAAACCACAAGAGTTTCAAAGCAAACCTTTGTTACCTAAAAAAGATATTAAAAGTAAAATTATACCACCTAAAAAAAAAATAATAATTAAAAAAAAAGAAATTATAAATCAAGTTGAAAAAACAAATAAAAATAAATCATTAACAGAAGATGAAAAAAAAGAATATTCAGTTTCAAATCAAATTATTCCAATCAAAAAACCTGAGGATCTGGGATTCAATAAAATTGAATCTAAAATTTTGTCAAAAAAAGATTTTCAAATAGCTCAAAAAACTTTTAATTTAATTAAGAGAAAGAGATGGAATTCTGCGTTTATTGAGCTAAAAAAATCAAAAAGTCCATTGCTAAAAGATTTGGTTCAGTGGATGTACTTGCTAGAACCTGGAAACAAATCAACATTTACAGAATATAAAAAATTCATTGAGTCAAAAAAAGAATGGCCAAGAATTAATAGACTAAGATATTTAGCTGAACACGAAATTGATTTTAAAGAAACAAGGCCTGCCGATGTAATAAATTTTTTTAAAAACCAAGAACCTCTAAGTGGATATGGAAAAATTAAGCTTGGAGAAGCTTATTTAATCAAGGGAGAAAAGCAAATCGCACATGATTTAATTGCAGAAGGATTTAATACTGCAAACTTGAGTAGAGATGATCACCGATACTTACATAAAAAGTTTAAAAACATTTTAACTAATAACGATTATATTTTAAGAGCCGAATATCTTGCGTGGGAACAGGATTTTTATGAATTACAACGAACATTAAAATATCTACCAAAAGGATATAAGGAACTTTATTTTGCAAGATTTGCATTAATGACAAGATCTTATGGCGTAGATAGTGCGATTGCAAAAGTTCCACCACAATTTAAAAATAATATCGGATTACAGTTTGATAGAGCCAAATGGAGACGGAAAAGAGGAAGGTATGATAGCGCTCTAGAAATTATCAATTCATTACCAGATAACCCTGCAGCTTTAGTCAAACCCGACCTTTGGTTTAAGGAAAAATTTATTATAGCTAGAAATAAAATTAATAGTAAAAAATTTAAAGAAGCTTATGATTTATTAGTAAATCATGGTGTAATTGATAGTGCATTATTAGCAGAAGCAGAATGGCATGCTGGATGGTTAGCGTTAAGATTTTTAAATAAACCTAAAGAGGCCAGCCAACATTTTAAAATAATGTATGATGGAGTAAATTACCCTATCAGTAAATCACGCGCAGCTTATTGGTTAGGAGAAGCTTCATTTGAACTAGGTCAAAAACAAAAAGCTAACGAGTGGTACAGAAAAGCTGCAAAATTTAATACAACTTTTTACGGTCAACTAGCGGCTGCAAAAATTGAAAAAGATAACTTTAAAGTTAAAAATAGTTTTTCATTTGACAATGAGGAATTTAATAAATTTCTAAAAAAAGATTTACCGAAAGCCGTTATTCTACTGAATGAGCTAAACTTATCTCAAGAAAGCAAAGATATACTGAGGCATCTAGGTTCTGAGGAAAAAACTCTAAAAGAACAGATTTACGCTGGTTTACTTTCACAAGAAATTAATAGACTTGATTTTGCAATACAAATTGCAAAACAGGCTTCATATCAAAATATAAACTTACTTGAACTAAATTATCCAATTATTGAAACGCCAAAAAAAGTTTCAAATAAAAATATTCTTCAGCAAGAGGTAATTCTTGCGCTTATCAGACAAGAAAGTGAGTTTGATGGAAGAGCGAATAGTTGGGCTGGAGCAAAAGGTTTAATGCAAATCATGCCAGCAACAGGCAAATTAGTTGCTAAACAAGCTGGTCTTGGATATTCAAGATCAAAATTAACTGAAGACGAGTTTTTTAATCTTCAAATAGGCTCTTTTTATATTTCAAACCTTACTGAAAACTTGTCTGGAGCAAAATATATGGCCTTTGCAGCATATAATGCTGGTCCACACAGAGTTAATAGGTGGATAAGAAGATTTGGTGATCCAAGAAAAGGAGAGATAGACCCTGTAGATTGGATTGAACTCATTCCATTCAATGAAACCCGAAATTACGTTCAAAGAGTAATAGAGAATATTCAAGTTTATAAGTATGTAATTAATAAAAAAACAGTCACTAACGATATAGAAAAATTATTATTTTGAAAAATATTCTTTAAAAGCAAAGGATATTACAGCAAAAATAGTAATGTAATTTAAGTAGGAAATATAAAAGGATCCAATATCAAATAATGGCTTAATAACTGGGTATAGGTCTTTGTAGCTAGTCATAAACGATAATTGTAAAGTTAAATAAATCATTGATGGAACCAAAAATATGACGGTCACAATTGTCATTAACAATAATAACTTTGATCCAATCTTATTTAATTCGTTAAAGTTATACTTGTAATTTATACCTAAAGTTAATTTGGGTAAAATAAAAATTAACTTAAGTGCTACGAGAGTAGTAAATATCCAAAAAATCAAAAGCGCAGACTTGAAATTATCATTTAATGTTAAACTATTCTTAAAAATAAAATGAAAAATAATTGGTGATAAAGCTATAAAAGTAAGTATCAAAAAGTTTAGAAAATACTTTAAGCTTCTTGCGGATAAAAATTCTTTTATAAAAATTGGTTTAGATTTATTTAAAATTTCTTCATGAACACAAATACCAATAGCGCTTGAAATAATCATTGTAAAAATGAAAAAAAATACAATTGTAAAGTTTGTAGCAATATCCTTAGTGATTAAATAATTCAAAATATTAAAAGCAATAGTAATAAATATAACAGCTGGAAATCCATCTTTTAATCTCTTGCTGAAATTAGATATTAGAAACTGAAAAGAATTTGCAAGAGTTTGTCCAATGGAAATGTTTTTTTTCATATAATGGCGGACAGGGAGGGATTCGAACCCTCGTTACGATGTTACTCGTAAGGCTAGTTAGCAACCAGCTGGTTTCAGCCTCTCACCCACCTGTCCTTGGTTGTTATGTAATATTTTATAATCTAATTTTCAATTAAAAAGGCTTAATTATTGCTAGAATTACAATCAAAATTAATAAGACAGTTGGAACTTCATTTATGTATCTAAAATATTTTGATGAATATTTAGAAGAGTCAATTATTAATTTTTTTCTGATGACGCCAAGATACATGTGATATCCAGATAAAATTACAACTAATAAAATCTTAGTGTGTAGCCAGCCTCCTGAAAAACCAACATAATGAATTAATGTGACACCAAAAATCCATGTGGCGATCATTGCTGGATTCATGATGTATTTTAATAATTTGTACTCCATGACTTCCAATGTTTTGCAAGTATGTTCATTAGATGAATTTTCAGAATGATAGACAAAAAGTCTTGGTAAATAAAAAAGTCCTGCAAACCAAGAAACGAAAGAAATAATATGCAGTACTTTAAGCCACTCGTACATTAATTCCACTCCGCTCTTGGAGGCATTGACATTAGAATAGCGTCAACATTGCCGTCAGTTTTTAAACCAAACAAAGTCCCTCTGTCATATAATAAATTAAACTCAACATATCTAGATCTTTTGTGCATTAATTTACTCATATCTTCTTCTGAGTATGGTGAATCTTTTTTTCTTTCAACATTATCATGTACAAAATTTTTAAAGTACAAACCTAAATTTTTTATAAAATCAAACTCATTATCAAATTTATCTTCATTTAAATAATCAAAAAAAATACCCCCTACTCCTCTAGGCTCTTTTCGGTGTTTTAAGTAAAAGTATTCATCACATTCTTTTTTCCATTTTTGGTAATCATATGAACTTAAATTACATGTCTTTTCTAATCCTGAATGAAATGATTGAGTTTCTTCATCTTCAGGTATGGCTGGAGTTAAATCACAACCTCCTCCAAACCAAGATTTTTCAGTAGCAATAAATCTTGTATTAAAATGAGCGGCAGCAATTTTTGGATTTTTCATATGGGCAACTACCGAAATACCAGCGGCCCAAAAATCTGCACTACTTTCGGTTCCTGGAATTTTTTTTTTAAACTCATTGGTAAACTTTCCGTGAACAACAGATATATTGACGCCAACTTTCTCAAATACATCTCCTTTCATAACAGCCATAGTTCCACCACCACCCCCTGGCCTCTCCCATGATTTTTTTTCAAATTTTTTAGTATCTAATGATTCAAAAGAATTAATCATTTGATTTTGTAAATCCTGGAACCATTCAGATGTAAGTTTTTTTTTATCTTCTAATTTTAAACTCATACCCAACCTTGAAGTTCATTCTTAATTAAATGTGCAATTAAGTTGATATGATCTGGTTGCTCGTTTAGGCATGGAATATAACTAAATTTTTTTCCACCATGTTCTTCAAAAATTTCTCTGTTTTCTCCATCCAGTTCTTCAATTGTTTCTAAACAATCTGATGAAAAACCCGGTGCAATAATCTGAAGGTGTTCTGTGTTTTCCTTTGCTAATTTTTCTACGGTTTTATCTGTATAAGGCTGTAACCATTCCTCAGGTCCAAAGCGAGATTGAAAAGTTGTCATTGCAAATTCTTCTGAAAGACCCATTTCCTCTCTAACTAATCTTGTCGTTTTGCTACAAAGACAATGGTATGGGTCTCCTTTTGTAAAATATTTTTTGGGTATTCCGTGATAACTAAATAATATTTTATCAGGCCTTCCATGTTTGTCCCAATGTTGTTGAATACTGTTAGCTAAAGCTTTTATATAGTGTGGATGATCATGGTATGTTGAGATAAATCTTAAAGAAGGAACCCATCTCCATTTTTGCATTGTATTCGCAACTGCATCAAATGTAGAGCCAGTAGTAGCTGCACAATAGTGAGGATACATTGGTAAAACAATAATCTTATTACAATGTTTCTGTCTTAACTCATCTAGACCTTTTTCGATACTAGGGTTGCCGTAGCGCATACCAATAGCAAACTCTATTTCTAAATTTTCTTTTTTTAATAAGTCCTCAGTTAATTTTTTTTGCTTATTTAAAATAACTAGAAGTGGAGATCCTTCATCAGTCCACACCTTTTGATAATTTTTTGCAGATTTTTGAGGCCTAGTGTTAAGGATAATTCCGTTTAATATAATCTGCCAAATTAACTTTGGAGTTTCAATGACTCTAGGATCGGATAAAAATTCTTTTAAATAAACTCTAAGCTCTTTTCTCTGAGGCTTGTCAGGAGTACCTAAATTAGAAAGTAAAACACCTATTTTTAACTTTGTGCCGTGTTTAAACTCAGGATTTCCAATAAATTTAGCCATTATAATTCTGTTCTAATTGTTTCTATAAATAATTTAACATTTTTCTCGGGAGTTGTTTTTAAAACACCATGATCTAAGCTACAAATCCAACCCACTCTTCTACTTTTATCTTGATCTTGAATATACTTAACAAAATTTGATAAATTTTCCTTAAATTTTGACGTATCTATTTCTGCTAATTGTTCATTTGAAAAATTTCCTTGAAGAGATAACTTGGTATTAGGCAATTCATTGAAAATATTATGATCAGAACCCATTACAGTTAATTTTAGATCTTTAATACTCTTTAAGCTTTCAAATTTCTTACTATCAATATTTTTTGTGAAATAACCAA
>Ga0255751_10002010_pt1 | contig 19220 bp, 9 predicted proteins | sample 071ome_20_FD_179951 | JGI IMG/M metagenome (GOLD analysis project Ga0255751, IMG submission 179951) | Coastal salt marsh microbial communities from the Groves Creek Marsh, Skidaway Island, Georgia - 071412BT metaG (version 2) | ecosystem: Environmental > Aquatic > Marine > Intertidal zone > Salt...
GCGCTGATACTTTTTCAGCATCAGATGCACGGCTTCGGTCATTACATTGATGCTAAGCTCAACAAGTTTGGAATAGCGGTCGTCCCCGGTAAGGTGATGCCCGGAGGTGGGCGTAACCTGAACAAGCCCGTCCCAGTGGAGAAAGTCGCCAAGCTGGTTAAGAATGCCGACTTCAGAGTTGGGCGATGCCTTTAACATGTCATGCACAGAGTTCATGAACACGTCTCTAGCAATCGTCACATCCCAGTCGTCACCATCAGAAGCTCGCCACGCCTTCATGCCGAGATGAAAGTCAGTGATGGTCAAGAGAGAGGCGAGATCTGAATCGGACTGCTTTGGAGGCTTGGCGGGTTTGAACTTCGGGAGCGCAGTTGCCGCATCTTCAACGGCCTTGAGCAGAGCCTCTACTCTTTGTTGCTCGTCGGCGGCAGACTTAACCCACTGGCCTGTCGGCTTGCCGTCTTCGTTATAGTAGGTGGATACGCCCTTAATCTTGTACCCTTCGGGCACAACATGCGTCATATCGTGGTCTGGGCTGTAACCTCGCCTCGCCGCGTTTGCCTTAATACGGGTTACGGTGCGGTAGATATTACGCTCTCCGATGCCCAGCTTATGAGCCGCCTCTTTTTTTGTGAGGCCACTGTCCAGCAGGGCCGCGACCTCAGCCTGAGCCTTGCTCTCGGCAAACTTCCCTAACTGCATTCTATGCCCCCGCTAGAATGTTGTTTCCATAAACGGCAAATTCGCCTTTTCTTTTAATAACGGCATGACCTTGAGGTACTCGTTGAGCTTGGCGTCAAGATCGTCGATCATCTCTCGCTTTAATTCCGGGTTTAGGCTTGATGCCGTGACTCTTCTCTTCTGGTCCCTGATATCATCAAGCCTTCTCTTTACGGAATAAACAGGTTCTTTCAGGCTGTATAGCTCCCTGCGCGTGGCGAGATAGGCGATTAGCTCATCGTTCCGGCCATCCCGCCTAAGCCTGTTCACTGTGTTGACTACCGTGGAAACTTCATTGTACAGATCGTAGGCGTCCTCTCTGAGGCCAGACCCCTCTTTCTGACCGAAAAACCGCTTCCACAGGGGAAACTCAAACACATTCCTTGCGGGCGGCAGGGGAGTGCCCTCACCCTTGACGAACTCTGTCTTCATGCCGCGATCCACAAGGTCAAGAACGTAGGCGCCGAGAGTCCCTGTGTATCCGTACATCACATGATCCACCTTCATTGGGCTGACGTTCAGCGCCTGACCGACAAACTTGCCAATTTCGGTGGAACCAGCAGAATCCTGCAATCCCGCAGTGATTTTCTGGTCGATGTAATACGGCACAACCTGCCTTCCAGTGAAGAAGTTATGATTAAGTGCGGCCTCGACCACTGGAGCAAACGCTTGCGCCCCGAGCGGGTTTATCTCAAGCGTGGAAACAACGCCTCTTCTCAGGGTTTCCGCAACCTCCGGGGCGGTTTTTTCGCCGTAGGTCGCGGCAATAATTGTCTCCGGCACAGTCTTGAACAGCAAGCCAACCTCAAAGGGGATGGGCACCTTGACTGGTACGCCAGCAGATGTCGGCAGAAGCCAGTTGTTGTCTCGCACCTCATCTGACTGCTCTTTATACTGGTCATCATCGCTAACTAGCATGTAGTAGATGCCGGTCAAACCAGAGAGCAACAGCGCTCTTGTGGCAAATTTTTGTAATGCCCGCCCCTTCGTGTCTCCCACTGCTGAATAGTTTCCGGAGGCGGCTCGCACGAAAACATCAAGACCTTGGAACCTAGCGTTTAAGAACGGTATTGCGGCTGTAACCACCCTCGCCAGAGGATGGCCTCCTCTCCTTGAAAAGTTGATGATTTCCATTGCTTGGAACGCGGCTTCGGCTTCGTTGCCCGTTCTGGCAAGCACGTCGTTGTAAACAGCGTTTCTTGTCGCGGCGTCAGAAGCTGTTGTAGCGTCTCCGGCCCATCTCCAAACAGTGGTAAACATTCCAAACGGACTGCCCCGCTTACCTTCAGGCCCAATGCCTCTGCGGGTGGCCTCATCTCCGAAGAACTTAACAACATTATCGGGGTCTCGCGAGTAATCATAGCCACCAACCACGCCGACTCGCTCAAGCCGCTCTACCCCATCAGCCAACCCCTTCAGGCTATCCAGAACTGGCACGAAGTTTGCGCCGGAGGTGACGAATGTAGACAGGGTATCCCTTAGTATGTTGGCAATCATAAACCCCGGATCGCGGGTAACGGTCTCGCGGAGGATGGTGCTCGGTAAGCCAAGTGTTTTTGTTAAGATGTCGGTGACAGCGCCACCGCCCAGCGTTTCCATTGAGCTGTAGATCAGATTGTCATCTATCTCAAACTGAACCGGCTTGCCATTAACCTTAAACTTCACTCCGTTTGGCACGCTTTGCTTTAGCCCAACCTGCCTTGCAAGGCCAAGCGCCTGCATGTCCCGAGCAATTCTCTGCTGGGCCACATTTCTCATGCCCATTTCTATTGCCGCGCTGAGGTTAAGGGACACCGCTTCTATGATGCCCACGTCAACAGCCTTCTCGCTACCCTTGTAGCTCTTAAAGCTGGACAGGTGGGTCAAGTCGCCGAACACGCCAGAGGCCACCTTCGGCACATTCTGGTCTCCCTGCGCCTGACGGTAAAAGGGTATGTACGAAGACGCCTTCCATACATCAGCAGTTTCATCATTGAGGATGCCGGTGTTTTTGAGGAAATCAATCGTCTTGTCGTTGTACGCCTGCCATACATCGTGCCACGCGGTGACAGGGTTGTACCCATTGGCATCCGTCAGGGCGTCAACTGCGGCGAGTATCTCTGCGCGAGTCCCTTCGTCTACCGGCGTCTCCTTGCCGACCAGAGTCTTGACCTTCCCCGCCACCTTCTTCTTATACTCAACTGTTTTTAGGTATTCAGAACGCTTGACGATTGCATATGCCTGCGCCAGCTTTCGCAGATCGCCCACCTCCTTGTTGTAGATGAGCGACATTACGTCAATCAAGCCGTTGTACTTCCTGTTCTTGTGGTAGAAGTCAACAACCTTGGTCAGCCCGTTTTCATAGGCGGGTACACCGTATTTGATTGCAGACGCCAGAATCCCCCTAGAGCGATCAGCAAAAAGGGCGGCGGCTATTGCGCTGGAGTCAGCCTCAAGCTCGCGCAACATTGGATTCTTTTGGTAGTACTTCTCCAGACCAGCGTAGCGGTTAAGTGCGAACTGCTTGAACTTTGTCAGCATGGTGCCGAGAGGGCCAGTGTCTGTGGCCTCCATGAACACCTTGCCGTTTGCCTGTTCCCGGTCCGGGCCTGTTGTTAACTTGTCAATAGCAGACTGGGCTTCAGGAGAATGTGCTGGCTGGTCGTAAAGCTGATCATCAGGATCCAGCGCGGCTTCGGGGTTTCTCCCAATGTACTGCGCTTCTGGGGACGCTTTAACGCTAAAGCGAGGCGCTCCCTGAGTCTGATTGATTGCGTCTAGATTTTGCTGTACCGCTTTCTCGACCTTGGCGGGGTCGATTTGGCGAGCCGAGCGATCCTCTAGCTGTTCTGTTGCCGAAAGATCGCTATCAAGTCGTCCAGCCCCGCGTCGATCTGCGCCTCGGACATCTGCGCCTGCGCCTCGTCGAACTTCATCTGATCCTCGCTCTGCGCGGCGCCGAACCCGATCCTTGGCTCGCTTGATTCTGCCTCGGTCAACTCCGAGCTTGGTAAGGTATTGTTCTGTTGAGGTTGCATAGTCTTGTCTAACATGGCGGAGGTTCACCCCTAGTGATTTGTATAAATCCTGCTCAGGATACCATATCAGCGCTTGGAATGCCGCCGGCTCTATCGACACGCCGGTAGCATCCTCAAACTTCTGTATCGCTCTGTATGTAATATCTCTGAGCTGGTTCCGGTGTGTGCCGTTCATTGGCACGTCATTTGTGCCGTCCAGTAGCTTAATCAGGTTTTCAGCCGCCAGCGTTTTCTCGCTCTTCTCCCGCTTGCCTGACTTAAATTCAGCCGCATACTTCCTGTAGTCGCTTTCGTGCTGTCGCTTGATCTCTCTGGCTTGGCGCTCAATGGCGTCTTTGAATACCCGCTTTTTGCCAACCGCAGTTGCAAGTCGCTTGTAAGCGCCGTCGAGCTTGGATTTGGATGTGCCGGTGAGGGTGCCCGCAAGGCGCCCCATAGTACGCATGAACCACATATCCATCGTGACAGGACTGAAATCGCCCCGCAGATTGGTGTAGAAGCCGTTGCCAATCTTTGGTCCGAATATGGCTGAACCATACACGGTGTTTGCGGCCAGCTCTCCGGTGTCCGCCTGCTCACCCAACAGCGCCTTGCTTGCCTTGTTCAAGTCGCTAACGACAAACTCTGTTCGCAAGAACTGCTCAATCTCCACTGGCGTCATCTTTGCAAATAGCTTGTTCGCTTTTTTGAAGTTTGACTCCATCGACTTCTTCTTGTCGCCCTTGCCTTCGACCTTGAACTTGCCGTTCTTCTTGTAGTAGTTGTATGACTGCTCTGCTAAGGCCAAGTTGTCAGGAACAGCTAGGTTCTGCGATGTTATGGCTAACGACATCAAGAAAGCCGCCCTAGATCCGGGGTCTGTCTTAATCTCTGGATGCACCTCGGCAAGCATTTCAATCGTCTTGTCGATGGTCTCGTTGTACCACTCTACAGCGCTCTCTTGGTTCTCGTACTCAAAGATCGCCTCACGCGCCAGATCATCCGCGATGGCCTCGCGGTCTGCCTCTCTGTTGATATTACGCGGTACGCCACCAAGGCGCTCCAGTGTTCGCCGCTGTAGATACCCTGCAACAGCCTTCTTGCCCTTCAGCCTTGGAGGTTGCTCTACACCGGATACAACATCGATGATGTCAACGGAGGCGTCGGCGGGAGCGCGGTCAAACAGCGCCTCCTCCGCCAAAGCCTCTTCTGCCACCACTGTTGGCTGGTCAACGACAGCCTGCGTCTTTCTCTGTGACGTGTCAGCAACAACACCAGTCCCGGTTATACCCCGGTCTGGAGCAATGCCTCTCTGGCGTTCTGTCTGATAAAGCGTGCGTATTTCGCCGCGCTCTCTAGCCCCCACCTCGCCAGACTCAAGCCGTCTCAGGAAATCGCTGAAGTTGTTGGCCTCAACGCCTCGGGTAAAGCCAATCATCTGCTTAAAGAAATCCATGATGCGGCGCATCAGGCTTCTTGGCTTGCCACTCAGCTTGACAAGATTCCCGCGCTCGTCAATGAGCCTGTTTTGGTAGCCATACTTAATTAGCTCAGCAACCGCCTCTTCTGCCTGAACAACAGGGCTACGGTCCCCGTATTGCCTCTGCGTGTAGGTTACAAAGCTATCGCCGGCTTCATACCCCTCGGCTTTCGCGGGCCGATATTTGCGAGAAGCTCGCTCAAGAAGCTCAAGCTCCTCCTGAGTAATTAGGTCTAGCGCCCGGATAGCGTGAGTTAGCTCATGATTGAACGTGCCAAGTATGGCGGTCTCAAGCTCCGCCTCGGTAGCTTCAGGTCCAACCTCGGCCAGAATGTTATCAAAGCTGACCTGCATGACTTTGCCTGACGGGCTGTACGCGCCTCTGGCTGTAGATGCTTCCTCTTTGTCGGAGAAAACGATGTTGCCTTCTGCGTCAACCTGAGCATCTCTAACCCTGTCAACCAGCTTGGCGGTTACATCTCCAGAAATCCCAACTTGAGAAAGGCGCTTTTCAATGGCTTTGGCCATAGCCTGACGGCGCTGGTCCGGGGCCGGGAGGGCCAGTATTTGTGACTCTTCAACATTAACAGGCGCGGGAGGGGGCGCTATTTCTCTGGCTTTTTTAACAACCTTCTCATAAGCCGCCGGCTTTATCTCAATTCCACGGAACTCAAATGCCGCTTTTGGCATGTCAGACCCCTGCTCACGCAGGTAATCAACCGCAAGCTGTAGCTGAGATGATGAGTAAGGCTTAACCTCAAAGACGGGAATCTTGGTGGGCTTATTAAAACGAGGGGCTTGCCGTAGCTTGTAGTACAGCAACTGCCGTTCTTCTTTGGTGAGGTCGTTGATCGACTGATCTCGACGCAACTTTCTGCCGGTATAACGCTGGGCGATCTGACGCATCTCTGGGGACGTGTAATCCATGTCGATGTTTTTTGCGGCCAAAAGCTCGTCAAACTTGTCTCGGTTGAGGTCGGTGTCGCCAAAAAGCTCAGCACTGCTGATAAATGAGCCGCCTTTGCGCTGATTCATGAAGGCGGCATAGCTCTGCGCGTCACGCATGCTGGTGAATTTGACTTTGCCGGGAGCGCGTTTCCCTGCGCTCCGAGCGGCCTCTTTTTCTTGGGCGGTCGCCGGCCTAGAGTCTATTGTTCCTGTGGAGGAGCCTGCGCGATCTATACTGACCATCGGCACGCCATCACGCTGGAAAGCGCGGAGAGTATCAACATCCGAAGCGCCAGACTCAAACTCTGCGAGTCGGCCAACATTGTCGCCGATAACCTTGCGAACCTCGGAAAGGGAGAAGCGATCTGTCTCCGGCAGACCCTTCTTGAGTCGTGCCGCGTTTAGCCTCTGGGAGGCAGACATGTCCTTCAGCTTGACGCCAGCATCTATGGCTTGCTGTGCGGTGAGATCATCAGCAAAGCCCTCTTCCGTGGTGGTACCGGCGGCATAATCTACTGCTGACTTGTTGTATGTATTTCTGTCCGCACCAAGAATCTGGCGCCCGAAGGTGAGCAGGGATCGCTTTTGGTCTTCATCGACTTCAATCCCAGACTCATTGATTGCTAACAGATTATTCTGCTCAAGAGTCTGCTCTAGCGCCTGCTCATTAAGGGCGCCTGCAAGCTGAATAGCCTCTCTTGGGTCTGCGTATTCTGGGCCGTACTGCTTACCCTGACTGTCCACAACAATGCTGGACTCTGCGCCCGTCCGCTTCCGAGAAAAGTTTTCGTACATGGGGAACGAAGACCCCATGCGACCGGATATCTCTATAGCGGTGGCTTTGTAGGGATTGCCGCCTGCAAGTCTCTGCTCAACGACGGGGACTCCATCGGCTCCCGTTGTAGTGAACGGCACTGTGGCGGGTTCGACATTGATCACGTCGATCTCTTCTTCAGCAACCGGCATTGACCGCGCTTCTCGGCGCGCCTGCTCTTGAGCCTCTTCTTCTTCCCTGAGTTCGCGTTCTCTCGCAAGAGACGCTTGATCAATAGCCGCCTTGCGCCTGCCTGCCGCATAATTAACAATGAGATCTGCGGCGGCGCCGACCGCGCCGCCAACAGTTAAGTCGTCCCATGCCGACTCCCCAATAGGGGTATTTGGATCATATAGGCCGCGAGCCGTAAAGTCTTGGAGGAGGCCGGCAGTTACCTCTTGAACGCCCTCTACCCCGCCTGTCTTCGCCGCGCTTATTATTCTGGGCATGATTGATTTGGCAAGCGATTGGCCAGCAATGTCCGCCGGCAGTCCTCTGAACAATCGTTCAACGGGCGCTAACTCGGTCAGGCCAATGGCCCCGCCAATGGAGATGGCTGTATCCTCGGTCTCGGGGCTAATTTCTATGCCCTGTGCGCGTGCCTGAGCGATTCTCTGTGACTGGTCACCAGCACCAGCGCCAACTGCTAGGGTGCCCGCACCGCCGAGTTGAGCGGCCTTCAGCCCCTTGCCGGTAAGCCCTGCCATTTTCCCGATCAGGCCGGGGCCGAGGAATGTGAAGAAAGACCCAAGACCTTCACCAAATTTAGTGCCGAACGAGTCTTGGTAGCGTTGATCCACGCCCAAGGCGCTTTCGTTGATGGCCTCTCGGCCTTGGCGAGCGAGGTTCAGAAGATAATCTTCGTCCTCGTCATCTATTGCGTCTTCAAGCCCGACCAAGTTCAGACCGGCATCAGCAAGCTGGAATAAACCTTCTCCAGTGGAGATCAGGCTGTTTGCTACACCGCGAGGAACGCCTTTGGCAAACTCGCCGATGGAGCCAAGGGCTGTGGTCTCGTCCAAATCCATGCCGGCCATGTGATCAGCAATCTCGGCAAGAGAATAGCCAGCCGACAAAGCGCCGGTTACATTAAACTGCCTGTTTTCTGAAAGGTGATCTACTATTTCCTGATCGGAATATCCAGACCGCCTAGCGCCCGCGACATCAAAAGCCACAGAAATTAACCCCCAAAGCTGGAGAGGGGAGGTCTGTCTCCGCTCCGCATGCCACCTGCCGCGCCAGCACCAGAGGCTACAAGCTCGGAAACATCAACATCTAGGAACGGACCAAACTGGCTCAGAAGCTGATTTTGAAGCGCAGTCAGCATGTCTTGCCGGGTTTGTCCTTCTTGCGGTATCAGGTCTCTACCTGACTCCTTGAGCACATCTGCTATGTAGTTTAGTAATTGCCCCTTGCTCACGCGGACACCTTTGTCGATGTCCGCCTTTATCTTCTCGCCGGCTTGCGCCAGTGTTCGATCAAACTGGTCCGCGCTGATGTCCACCTTGCGCTCTTGCAACGTCATCTGACGCTCAAATCGTTCAGCTTCTTCTCCGCGCCGGATATCCTCTCTACCAGCTTGGTACTCAGCCAAGCGCTTCTTCATTTCCAACGCTCTGGCGTCTTGCATGCCTTTCGTGGCGGCGATACCTGCGGCTGATATGCCCTTAGCTACATTCCCTTCAGCTATTCCAGCGCCAAGTTGCATTAGCGCGTTAGCTTGAGCCATCTTCTCGGACTGCGCTATTATGTCAGACAAGTCAAGAACAGGATCGTCGATCATGGACCTGCGCCTGTTCTGTGGATCGCTACTGTCTGTCTGGACGCTGGAAGCCGCGCTGAGCAAAGTGGATACTGGGTCCGCCGACTCCACCCCCGGCTTGGGACCATCTACCGCAGGCGCCCCCAGCAGTTCCTCTGATCTTCTGTCGTTGGCCGCAATCAGCGCTTGTATCCTTTCCATGTCATCCGGTGTGCGTCCGGGGCGGTAGGGGAAATCGCCCTTATATCCCAGCAACTCATCCTGATAAGAGCCAAGCCCCAGAATGTCAGGGGACGCTCTTCCGGCAGACTGCACGTTCGAGCCTGCGCCCTGCACCTCTGCGCCCCCCGCGCTATCGCCGGACAATGCTAGCTTTCTTTCTGCTCGGCTAATATCTCCGGCTTCCTCTGCCTCTAGCAACGCTATTGATTCTGGCTGATAGCGATACTTGCCGGTCAAAAAGTCCACAATGCCTTGCCTTCTGCCGGCAGACTCATCAAGAGATTGTTGCATCAGCTCGCCAGCGGATCGTGAAAAAGCGCTGGATGGGCTGTTTGGGTCTGGAATGGAGTATTGTGGTATTGACCTCATTATGCCGCCAATGCCACTACTAACAGTTTCGTCCAGAGACGTAAGAGCCGGGCCTATAATGTCATCGGACGCTGGGCTTACCATGCTGTACTGCGGCATATTAGCCTGCATATTTTTTGAAAAATCTTCTGCAAACTCCGTGACTGCGGACTGACTGTAAATATCGCTGGCCGGCCTCACCTCGGTCGGAATTGTCTTTGAAAGCCGCATTTCAGGGTCAATTCTTTCAAGCCCGGATGTTGCGTCTCCAAGTATCCTCTCTGCGCTCATGCGCTCCTGATACCCCATGTTGGAAAGTCTATTCACGTCATCCTGAGTAAACCCCATCCTCATAAGATCGACAAAGCTAATACCGGGGTTAGAGGCCAAAATGCTCCTGAGCCTCATGACGTTTTCGGCGGGAACCTGCCCCATATTCTGCATACGCACTACCCCGCCTGCGGCCATTCCCATTGGCGGCATACCCGTAGGCATTCCTTGGGGAGGCATGCCCTGAGGGGGCATCCCCTGCGGCATCATCTGCGGGGGCATTCCCATAGGCTGTTGCGGCATCATAGCGGCGATACCTTCCCGCATGATTTGGTCTTTCACGGTGCCTTGGGATTGCTCCTGCATTTGCGCTTCGTGGCGCTTACGCATGTCAGATCGACGCTGTATTTCAGAGATCACCAAGAACTGAGGAAGCTCTCCGGTAGGCATCTGGGCCTGTTGCATCAAGGTTTGATCCGGCAAGCCCTTGATCATGTCTTCTGCATCAAGAATGTTCATTTATTAGCCCCCGAATCCGCCAAGTGCGTTATACAGACCGACACCCGCTATGCCTGCCCCCAGTAATTGCTGAGTGGTTGACGGGGTAATGCCGTAGGATTGTGATATTTGACCCGGAGCAATAGGCAATCCCTGCAACATTGAGCTGTAGAATGCGAGTTGCTCTTTCGGGTATGCCTGTTGTCTGAGGAAGTCTGTGTAGCCGAGATCCAAGCCGCGCTGAAGAAGCTCGCGCTCTATCTGGCCCGCAGTCTGCATTGCTCTGAGTCGTTCCATTTCTTGAGCCTGACGCTGAGCAACAAAGTCGCCCATCATGCCAGCCGCCGCCAATCGCTGTTGCTCTCCGGACAGTAACTGCCCATAGCCAGACTGAGCCAGCTCCGCGCTTGTCCTTGCCCGAGCAAGCGCCGCCTGCTCTTGAGCCTGCCTTGCGGCTTCGTTTGCTTGGAACTGCTGTAGCCGCAACTGCTCTGCGCTTTGCAGGGCACCAATACCAGCTCCGAACCGCTCCAGCCCAAGTTGCATCTGGGCTTGGCGCATTGCCTCATTCTGCTCAAATGTACGCTGTCTAAATTGCTCTTGAGCCTGCCTTGCCGCATCCTCTTGCTGTTGCGCGCTAAGGCCCATCTCTGCGGCACGCTGTCTCGCCTGCTCTCCGAACTGGAATGCCTGCTGTTCTGACTGTTCTTGGAACTGCCGTTGCTGAAACTCCTGCTGGAATCCAGATTGCCTGAACTGCTCTTGCGCCTGCCGTGCGGCATCTTCCTGTTGCTGTGCGCTTAGACCTAGCTGAGCCGCCTGTTGCCTCGCCTGCTCGCCAGCCTGATATGTTCCGATCTCCAGTTCCTGCTGTGCTCTTCGTCCTGCTTCCGTCTGCTGAAATGCTGATTGACGGAACTGCTCTTGCGCTTGACGGGCCGCGTCTTCCTGTTGCTGAGCAGTCAGACCCATCTGGGCCGCTTGCTGTCTTGCGGACTCGCCGGCCTGAAATGCCTGCACATCCATCTCTTGCTGTGCTCTTCGCCCCGCCTCTGTCTGCTGGAACGCCTGTTGTTCAAACTGCTCCTGCGCTTGTCGAGCGGCATCTGCTTGCTGTTGAGCAGTCATGCCCATCTGCGCGGCTTGCTGGCGGGCACGCTCACCGGCCTCGAACGAAGATATGGCCATCTGTTGCTGGGCCTGTCTCGCCTGCTCTGTTGTGCCGAACGCCGCTTGCCTGAACCGCTCCGCCTCTTGGAGGGCCTGCTGTTGAGCCTGCCCCCTCTGCAACCCAAACTGCCCAGCCTGTAACCTTGCGGCCCTATCCGCCTCAAAGGCACGCTGTGCCTGCTCAAATGCTTGCTGAGAGCCTGCCGCCTGAATGTCACCAAGCTGGTCTTCAAGACTTCTCTGGCGCTCTGCCTGCATGATCGCTTCACGATACCCGCCCAGACTGCCAGCACCAGCCGCCTGAAGGCCCAGTTGCTGTTCCATGATGCGTGATTGTCGGCGAGCTTCCTCTTTTTCCCTATCTACAACAAGTTGCTGATAAGGACTCATGTACGCTTCAATCGTTCTTGGGTCTGCTATCGTGCCCGCTTCAAATCCGGGGCCAACATCCAAGGCCCCCTCGTATTGGCTTTGCAGATCTCTGGCAGTGTAATCCTGACCCAGCTCTCGGGCGACGTAGCCGGGATCGAACTCCCCGGCTTTGTAGCCGGCCTGAAGGTCTCTAGCGGTATATCCCTGTTGTATATCCCCAGCTTGATATCCGGGGTCGAACTCACCAGCCGCGTACTCACTGCGTAGCGTGCCCGCCCGATAGCCTTGGTCAATCCCGCCGGCATCGTATCCGGGGTCAAAGGCGCCGGCCTGATAACCAAGTCCTAGGCTTTCTGCGTCAAAGCCAGATGCACGTTGTCGTGCTAAGTAGCCCGGATCAAAGTCCCCCGCACTGTAGGTGCTTAGCCTGCCCTGAGCCGTATACTGCGATGGAAGCCCTGCCGTGATTGATTGGGCGCCGGGAAGATAGGTAAACCCAGACTGGCCAGCTTCGTAGGTGGACGGCCCCTGAGCGCCCGCTGTAGCCGCCAGCATTGCCTGAGCGTATGGACTGCCTTGACCGACCTGAGCCGCAATGTCGCCTGCGGCCATCAATTCCTCAGGAGTGCCTGACACGCCCAACTGCTGGAAGCGCCGCATAGCCTCTTGCTCGGAGGGAGTAAAGTACTCCAGCCTCTGCGCGGGATACGTTTCGTAAGGCACAGCACTTTCATAGCCAACACGCGCCAATAGGTCGCGATAAAATGGTTCCGCGTACTCCGGCAGGTTTGACTGAATAACAGTCTGTTCAGAAGGAGCTGAGCCGCCGCCTTTAGACATCGCTTATATCCTTTTCGTAAAATATAGAGGCTTTTTCAAAGCCATCTTTCTCCAGCCATTTCCAGAAACCAAAACGAGCAACGCCCTCAAGGGCGTCACAACCGCAATCTCTTGCGTAACGGGTTATTGTTTCCAGCAACTGTGGATACCACGCATCAAAGCCCTCACCGCCAATAAAGTGCATCGAGAGCATTTTTCTTGCTGGGTATTGAGTAATCTCAGTGGTCAAAGCTCCGTGGACCTTTAGGTCTTCATCGAATGCGATCCAAAGCTGTGATCTGCCTGTGGCCACTGCGGCGCAAAGATGGTCTGTAGTCCACCTGCCTTTACACCTGTCCACCGCTGGCGCTAAGTGGACTTTCGCGTCATTCCAGACGTACATCACCTGATCCGGAGGAACAAGCGTTATGTTCATGCGGGCATGGATCTCCTTGCGTCAATCGCGGGTGGCTGGTCGCCGTTTCCGCCTCTCGACTTTCGCACTCGGTCCATCATTGCATATAACTCATCAGCTCCAGCGTCCGAGCTTCCATCGCCTAGCCCAGATACTACGTCTGCTGGAACAATAAACTCGCCGGGAGACACCGCAACAGGCTGTTGATCTCCTATCATACCGGGCACTGCATCATCCATGCCACTGCCATTTCCATTGATCATGCCTTCGGTCTGGGCTTCAGGAACAACACTCTTCAGGATCATGTCCCTCACCATCGCAAACACCTCGCTTCCATACTTCTTGGTGAAAGCGGCAACAATAGCGTCAGCATCCTCGGTGCGGCCCAGAACAGCTTGGGCCAGAATCATTATTTCTTCTTCGCTGGGAGTCGCGCTAAACTGATTGTCAACCTCAGCGATGCCCCCCGCCGGTGCGCGAACCTCGCCTAGCGGCGTTCTGAGCGCGACAGTATCATCTCTTCTGGGGGAAGGCGCGGTCTCGACTTCATCCGGAATTTCGGTTATTCCGCCCTCCTTTTTGAAGGTGGGGAACTGACCTTTTGGCGTGCGGAATTGATACGATGAAATGTTGCCGTTGTCCAAGAAATACATGCGGTCGCCAATGGCCACCTCTTGGCCACCCATCAATTTGCGGTTCCCCATCATTTTGGCGCGCACTTGCTCTACGTCCGTCATTTGCTCCGGGTTAATCCCAAACGGCACGGACTGAGCTTCTCTGTGTCGAGCCAGCTCTTCTTCTGAGATATTGCTAAACAAGCCGCGAGTCGGATCATAGGACATTCCCTGACCATACCGACCCTCCGCCTGTTGTAATGCAGACAGGAAGTCATCCATGCTGACATCCTGCCGAGAGCCTACTAAGAACTCCCTCATCCCTGTCCTGTTGCGTCGCCCGTGGAGAAAGGGGTCTACCTCTCCATACTGAGCGGCGCGAATATAATCTCCCGCTTGTGGCGTTGTTCTTGGTGTTGTTGTAGGCGTGGTTGTGGGCGTGGTTGTTGGCGTGGTTCCCGTAGTTCCCGTGGTTCCCGTAGTTCCCGTAGTTCCCGTGGTTCCCGTAGTTCCCGTGGTTCCTGTGGTTCCTGTGGTTCCTGTGGTTCCTGTGGTTCCTGTGGTTCCTGTGGTTCCTGTGGTTCCTGTGGTTCCTGTGGTTCCTGTGGTTCCCGTGGTTCCATCACCGGAGGGGGGAACGACAGTATCGCCCGGCAAATCCGCAACCCACTCCGGAGGAGAGGTAGGCTTGTCCGTGCCACTCCAAGTGGTGTAGTTCGCAGTCACTGTTTGCCCGCCATAAAGTTTAACCCACTCGCCCCCGGCTTCGCCTATTGGGGCATTCCAGTACCAGCCTACATGCGGGCTTTCATCCGGCACAACGTCGGTCTGCTGTCCCTCGTCCACATCGACATCTGTCTCTTCAGCGGGGGGTTCGTCTTCTGGCGGTTGTGTGCCGAGGCCATAGCTGGCAAGGGTCCGATAATACTCGCGCAGTTGCGTTAAATAATCTTCGCGATCCAGTATCGGGTCAAATGAGTCGCCCACCCGATCCGCATTTACGCCGCGACGTGTTGGCCGAAACGCCCTTGTCGGGATGTATGGTGCAAGAGGGTCATCCTGAAAAGACTGGAACTCCGGCTCAAAGCCGTACATATAATCAATGGGCGCACGCATCGCGTATTTGCCGCGAAGACCTGCCTGTATGCCCACAGGGTCAATACCAGAAAGTCCCTGCCCAAGATAGCCAAATGTCGCAGGATTAAATACGCCCATGCTAACAAGATCTATCTGCTCTTCTTTTGGTAAGCGTTTTTCTCGTTCCTGTCGAGCCTGCTCGTACCGGTTGTAGTAGTCTTCTAGGAAGCCCTGATCATATACCCCCAGAGCGCCTCTCCTTGCGCGAGCAAGCGTTGCCGCCTCCTCCTCAGTCGGGGTCACCTCCAGCGGCTGGGTCATCGTCCTGTGCTCTTCATCAGTGACAATGCCGTCATTGTTAAGATCATGGCCTTTGGCTATCGCGGCATTTTGATTTGCAATCGCCTCCTCCCTTGTCATCCCTCTGTCCATGAGGGCCTGTATTCTTTGCTCAAACAGCTCAGAATTTGCTGATGTACCAGTGCCGTCCGTGCCGCCAGAACCCGCGCCGGGGAAGAACGCCGCCTTAAACTGCTCAAACGTCATGTTGGCAACCGCCGCATTGCCAGCGGCCTTCAAGGCTTCAAAAATGCTTCTATAGTAAGCCCCTCTAGCCTCGGCATCCTCAGGCAAAGAATCCTCTCCGCCATTAGTCTTGCCACCCCCAGCCATAGAAGGCATTTGGCCTCCCTCCGCCGCATACATTCCCGGCAAGGCATAGCCTGCGGTACGCCTGCTCATCATGGATCGGTATGGACTGGCGCCACCCATCAATCCGGGCTGTGCCGCTCGGTATCCGGACTGGAGATCTGCATAGGACTCGCCCCTCTTCTTCTCAGCCTCCTCCATTCTGGCTCTTTGTGCGCGTTCAAAATCCTCCTGCACGTCCATCTGCTCTAGCATGGACTGTCCAGTGGAGGCGGCAACAAACTGTCCCGTGCCGCCCAGCCTTTGCATGCCGGTTTGAGCTATGTCTTCGGCTCTGCCGAAAATGGCATCGCTCATATTGGGGGTTCGTGCGGCTGGCGCAGTAGACGCAACAGCCCGTCTAGTCTGCTCAAGTTGCGATGCTATGCCGTCCGGGCCGGCGCCTACCTGATTAAGCATCTGATTTGTTTGACCCAGTTGCTGGGCAATGCTGTTCGGCGGACCCATTCCCGCCTGAAGCGCACTGGGGTCCAGCAAGCTAGGGTCGACATTAGACAGATCCCCGATTGGCAGTTGGTATGCGGCGTCAGTGATATCCATAGCCGATGTGGCGTTTGACAAGTCTAGCGCCGCAGTGCCCGCGTCTGCGCCTGCTGTCGCCACCTCGGCGCCCGTGGTGGCCGCGTCTGCAAGGTTCGTTGCCGTTTCTGCGCCAGAATCAAACAGGCTACCAATGCCCTCACCCAGCCCGGAGGCAAAGCCTGCGGTCAATCCACTAATCAAGCCGCGCTTAAGATCTCCCGTGACAGCGGCGGTTCCTATCCCGGTGAGCGCCGCAGTGCCTATCGTGCCCAAGCCCATCGCCCCGCCCAGTGCGCCAAACAATAAAGGCAAAAATGCCTCGGGCTGTCCGGTAACAGGGTTAATCGTCAGACTGCCCGTGGGAGACAGTGACGCGATGCCTGCAACTTCAACTGGATTCATGTGCACCAGCATGGAGTCGCCGTAGCGCCCATACTGCGCCATCTGGTCCATCATTGGCTTGGCTGGATATTGATTCATCATTAGCTGGTCTCTACCCCAAATAAACTGAAGCTCATGCCCGTTGCGCTGGCATAAACCTTGACTACATCATTTTGCCCCAAAGTCAGGCCCAGCACCGCAGATAGGGTATCTGCCGCTGATACTGACTTGTCATAGTAAATAAACTGCTTGTCATCAGCGCTGGCGTCGTTGACGTGTATGCTGACTCTGACACTGATCGCACCGCCCGTCCTGTTGCACATAACAAGTGAGCTACAAGTGGTCTGCGTTAAATCCGGAACCGTGTACAGAACAGTTGTGGTTGTGGCGGCGGCATCGACCTGACCCAGCACCTTCGTGGAGTCAGCCATTGGACGCACCCATCAGCAAAAACTGAAATCGCCTCAGAGCTAAAGAGGACGGCTTGCTGGTCTTATTAGTGTTGCCGTCAACCTTGGCCTCAAGGTCTTGGAATGAGTTCTCAATCGTCCTTCTTGTAATCTGCTCGTTATTCACCTCGTACTCCTGCGAGGCTACAGGCAAGGGTCTTGTCGGCATTATCTTCTCCCGTCTGTCCTGATGCCAAAGCGCAGATCACCAAGCGACCAGCCGTACCCAGATCCAGTAGACTCAATTCTAACGATCTGTTCCCGCGCCCTTGCCCGAACATGGGACTGGCTCGTTGAGTTGGTCACTGTTGCTGTGGATAAGGTCGAAGCGGTCTCCAAGGGAAAATTCCTGCCCTTCAGCGTTATGTCAATGCTGGCAGTAGACTGGCTACCGGTAAAGGTGAAGTCGGGAATAATTCGATTCACCATCATGAAAGATTCGCCGTCCCCAATCCCCAAGTCCCCAGACTCAACATAAGCCGTAATCGGAGAGCCGTCCCCGTCGTAGCCAATCTCCTGAGTGTAGAGATAGTTCAAGAGGGGACTGTCTATGTCGTTTGTTGTTGCAATAGGGTACTCTTTCGTGGCGGTAGGGATGTAAGCGCCCCTATCTAACGTGCCAACCGCCCATAAGTTTTCTAGGTAATTAAACGACACATAATTAGTCGTTTCGGTGTTGCCCTCGCCAACAGGATAAAACCAAGTTACTTCTGAATAGTCAGCATTAGTGGTGGCGAAAACCTTGTAAATCTGGTCCTTGTTCAGGTTGTCAAAAACATACCTATGCACCGAGCATGGCAGTCTTTGGACCGCGCCCCTATAAACATAAAAGCCGCCGGGGTCCATAAAATACAGCGAGTCAGCCGCCACCACTCCAGCTCGCGGCGATGCAAATCTCGTATTCTCGGCAACCGGCGCAAACGAAAATATGAACGGGGCGCCAACAAAGCGCATAGACACTAGGCCGAGGTCCGTGCTGATAATAATCTCTTGCCTAGTCTTGATCGCCCCAACAATCTGAGTCCCGACAGAAAGCACCTGCCCCCCAGCGCTGTTGGTTGCTGTGGGAGTCCAATCTGCCGCGTTTTCCTGATCCGACCAGCGGACCAGTAATGGATCGAGAGTCCCGCTTCCGATCCCGTTTGCGCCAAAGCAAATTACATGGCGGTCAATATCAGAGACCATCACCTGAAGGGAGGCCGTTGGTGCATTACTTGCACCCGCTAAGGCGCTAAGCGCAACCGCCCTCGCACCCGTTCCGGTAGACTTGTCCCAGTAATAAACGCCCCCCGCTCTGGGGTTAAAAATCAAATCATCACCAAACGCATCCTGACTATACAGCCTGAGCTGATTGGAGGCGCTTATGGATGATGAAGAGCCCCAAGCGCCACTGCTCCATGCTCCCACGCCCCAGCCCGTTGACCGGACGTAGGAATTTAGTCCTGTGTTGATTTGGTACGCCGCAGTGACTGCTCCGCCGCCATTGCCGGTATCGCTTGCATTTGCCGTCACCACGCTCCCGCCGGTATCCAGTGCAGTGATGGTGTAGGTGTCTGCGGTTAGAACGGCGTCAATCTGGTATTCTTGATTTAGCACGTCGGCAGTGATATTGCCGCCCAAGCTGACAGCGCCAGAAAACGTCACAAAGTCGTCTGTTTCCGCTCCGTGGGACGTGTCAGTAATAGTGACTGTGGATGAGCCATTGACAGCGGCAAAAGTCGCGGTATTTGTCGTGGTTGCGCGAATCGGCGTGATATCGCTCGCCGCTCCGCCAGTCTCCACATAAAATTTCAAGTTCGTACCAATGCCCAAGAAGGTCTGGCCATCCTGAGACCCCCAGTCCATCAAAGATCGGCACACGCCCTTTATCGCCGCCGCGATGTATTTTTCCCAACCCCCGATCTTTTCGACGCGACCCTTACGAAACCTGATCTTGTCGGAATCAAACCAGCCAGAGTCCGCTGTGTACTGAGTGCCTTCCTTGTCAATACCGGGGTTAAATGCAATCTTAGACAGCGCCACGATTACACCTCGCTAATAAGACCAAATAGTTGGGTATGGGCGCTCATAGTCCCAATCCAAATGTATAAAGCGCCCCTCGCCACGCTGGTTCACTCCGATCCGTGGGCACCCATGCGCTATAGCGACCTCAATTAACTTGTAGGCGTCACCTCTGCTAACTCCAATATCAACCGCCTTTCCAGTGCAGTGCGCCCCCGGCTGTTGCTTCTTGGCCTCTATCGGATGGTCTACACAGCGGTATCCGCTGGTTACAGGCATAGGCCCAAATTCCCGTCGAATTGCGTTAAGTATTTTGAGGACGCCCTCATCAAACTTGTACTTGCCGCAATGCTGGCAAGCCAACTCTTCTTCAGAGAAATAACTCATTTTTCTCTCTGCACCCCTTTGGACTTTTCGTATGTACGCATTGCGCCAAGCCCGAGCATTCCCATCAGAACAGGCATCATGGTTTGAAGATCAACTAGCGGCACTTCAATATCAGATCCATTAAGGCGAAGAATAAGATTACCGACAGGAGCAACGAGAAAGTTGCAAGCCATCCCCATAACGCAAACCCAGCCAACAGCCGGTCTCCAGCCTGCAACAAAAAGGCTCTTATGCGCGGCCTCTGTCT
>Ga0255751_10002036_pt1 | contig 19097 bp, 22 predicted proteins | sample 071ome_20_FD_179951 | JGI IMG/M metagenome (GOLD analysis project Ga0255751, IMG submission 179951) | Coastal salt marsh microbial communities from the Groves Creek Marsh, Skidaway Island, Georgia - 071412BT metaG (version 2) | ecosystem: Environmental > Aquatic > Marine > Intertidal zone >...
AACATGTTACCTATCATGTCTACTATTAAGTTGTCAGGCGTTGAGGATAGCATTCCTACAGGTGCTACCTTTGGCAAGATCAGTGCAGCTATTGGTGACAAGGTTGACATCGTTGAAGGTGACAATGAAATGCTCAAAGACTTCATTGAACTGATTGAGTACAGTAACGGCAAGATCCTTGATCTACACCATGAACGTGCTAAGGCTCACTCAGATGAAGATGAGAGCTTGGTACAAGAGATCCTCAACAATGACTTTGTGGATGTGGATGTAGACTAATGAACCATCCTGCAGAGTTACAGGTTTATAGCTTCTTGCAATTAGCTATGGCTGGTAAAGCTAAGATGTCAAACGAGGTGGCTGCACAAGTCGCCTCTGACGTTGAAGCTGCTATGCACAAGCAATTCAATAGTGGACCACGTGACGAGTTCCGTCTGCGTATGTCTAACATTGGAAAGCCTAAGTGCCAGCTATGGTTCGAGAAGAATGACCCAGAGGATAAGACACCTCTACCTCCACACTTCCTGATGAACATGATCCTAGGCGATATCGTTGAGGCTGTGTTCAAAGGACTACTACGTGCTGCAGGTGCTGAGTTCAAGGACAACGATGTTGTCACACTCAAGTTAGCCAATGGTAGAGAAATCAAAGGCGAGTACGACATGGAGATGGACGGTAAGATTGATGACGTTAAGTCTGCATCACCTTGGTCCTATCAAAATAAGTTTGCGTCCTTCGATGCTTTGTCACACGGCGATAGCTTTGGTTATATAGCACAGCTAGTAGGTTACGCTACAGCAGCAGGTAAAGATGTTGGTGGTTGGTGGGTAGTCAACAAAGGTAACGGAGAGTTCAAGTACGTTGATGCATCTGAGGTAGACAAGGATGCAGTACTACAGGACATTCAAAGCCTAGTAGATTACCTAGACAACGATGAACCCTTTGAGCGCTGCTTTGAACCAGTGCCTGAGACATACTACAAAAAGCCAAGTGGTAACCTAGTGCTACCCAGCGCATGTAAGTTTTGTAGTTTTAAACATAAGTGTCACCCGACACTACAATCACTACCCTCACGGGTATCTAAAGCAACAACCCCACCAGAAGTGGACTACGTATTTATAGGAGATGGCAATGCCTAAACTAACTATCAATGAAAAAGACTATTACACTGATGACTTCAATGAAGATCAGATGAAGATGTATCAGGAGATTAACCTAGCTCGTGAAGAGATGGGCCGTATGGATTACTTGATGCGTGTACTTGATGCACGTTGTAATAAGCTAGGTGGTATGATTGTTCAGATTGCAGAGACATCTGCAGAAGATGAAGTAAAGAAGCTACCAGATCAAGAGTCTGATGGCGACTAAACGCAGACATCTTAAACGTACTTATCGCAGTGGCCTTGAAGAAGAGGCTGCTGCTTTTCTTAAGTCTAGACAAAAGAAAGTTGAGTACGAGAAGCTTAAGATTGAATGGGAAGATCTTAAGTACCGCACCTACACGCCTGACTTTGAGTTAGACAACGGTATCATAATAGAAACTAAGGGTATCTTCAGTGCTGCAGATAGACGCAAGCATGTTGAGATACAGAGACAGCACCCCACCCTAGATATTCGCTTTGTATTTAGTAACGCTAACGCTAAGCTTTACAAGGGGGCTAAGTCTAGGTATTGTGATTGGTGTGAGCAGAAAGGTTTCAAGTGGGCACATCGTGTCATACCTGAAGGTTGGTTACTTGAGAAAGGTAATCGCTCAAAAGAACAAAGACTCAAAGTCAAAAGGAGAGTGTGATGAAATTAGATCCAGGGCAAATAGCAATAGTGTTTACACCTATTGTAGATGAACAAGGTTGGACTGGTACTATACACACAGGCTTGTTGTTTGGTGATGAAAAAGAACGAGATGCTATGGCACACTCTATGGACATGGCTATTACTATGGCAGCAACAGAGAGATTCTTAGAGGACAACCCTGAGTTCTTAGATGAGTATGATTACTACAAAGAACTTCTGTTAGAAGAGATGTTCCCTAAGCAATACCAAGCTACTGTAGAAGAGATAGAGAACGAGAAAAAATATTCAAAAGAAGATAACATTATTAAGCTGCACAGATGGACAAAGACAGAGGGTAATGCATGAGTGATCCAGTAAACAAACCAATCCACTACAACACAGGTGGCATTGAGGCTATCGAAGCCATCCTAGCTGCAACTAATGAGCAAAGCGAAGGGTATCTACAAGGCAACATCATGAAGTATATCTGGCGTTACCGTTACAAGAATGGCCTTGAAGATTTAGAGAAGGCCCAGTGGTATCTAAACAAACTCATTGAGGTATACAAAGAGAACCACAAATGAATAAGAAGTTTAGTGTTACATACCTTGTAGAGGTTGATGATGATAACAATATACTTTCTTCGTTTGAGGATAATCACGAGGAAGATATATATGATCTGATAACGAATGTCATGTATGATGTTGATGACATTAAGATAGAGAACTTAGTAGTGAAGGAAAGAGGATGATAAGTGAGAAGGACTTAGAAAGCATGGGTTACTATGATATGTTTCCAGATGCTGACCCTGTTAATTGGGCAGATTTCTATTCAGGGTGGGTAGAAAAAAAGATACTTACTAAAGGGCAAGAGCGTTTGTACGAGAACACACTTGGCCTTGTTGGTGAGGCAGGTGAAGTGGCAGAGAAGATGAAGAAGCTAGTACGTGACAGTAGCCGCTTTTCTAATGAAGAGATTATGAAAGAGCTTGGTGATGTGGTATTCTATGCCACTGCACTAGCAAACATCTATGGACGTGGGCTGCAGGAAGTGCTAGAGCTTAACATCCAAAAGCTAGACGACAGACAGAAACGAAACAAACTAAGAGGAAGCGGAGACAACAGATGAGCAATTTACTACCAACAGACTACCAGTCATTCATTCACAAGTCACGGTACGCTAAGTACTTTGATGGTAAGGGGCGTGAGAACTGGGATGAAACAGTAGAGCGTTACATGGATAATGTTGTGCGTCCTGTAGCAGGAGATGACTCTTACATTAATCAGATTCGTGATGCTATTCTAAGCCTAGACATCATGCCATCTATGAGAGCTATGATGACTGCTGGCCCAGCGCTTGAGCGTGACAACACAGCGGGATATAACTGTTCATATCTCCCCGTAGATGACCCTAAGAGCTTCGACGAAGCGATGTACATCCTCTTGTGTGGTACTGGAGTCGGCTTCTCTGTTGAACGACAGTACATATCTAAGCTCCCCGAAGTGCCTACGCTCTACGACAGTGAAACTACCGTCATGGTTAGGGATAGTAAAGAAGGTTGGGCTAAGGCTTTCCGTCAAGTTCTTGCTCTCCTGTGGGCTGGTGAGATTCCTAAGTGGAACGTAGAGAAGGTGCGTCCTGCAGGTGCACGACTAAAGACGTTTGGTGGACGTGCATCAGGCCCAGCGCCTTTGGTTGAACTGTTTAACTTTGCTGTGTCTACCTTTAAGAATGCACAAGGACGCAAGCTATCCTCACTAGAATGTCATGACTTGATGTGCTTCATTGGGCAGATCGTTGTGGTTGGTGGTGTACGCCGTTCAGCTATGATCTCATTGTCTAATCTAAGTGATGACCGTATGCGTCATGCTAAGTCAGGACAGTGGTGGGAAACTGCAGCACATCGTGCTTTGGCTAACAACTCTGTATCATACACAGAGAAGCCAGACGTAGAAACATTCATGCGTGAGTGGACTGCTCTTGTAGAGTCTAAGTCTGGTGAGCGAGGCGTGTTTAATCGTGAAGCATCTAAGAAACAAGTTGCTAAGTTTGGTAGACGTAACCCTGAGTTTGACTTCGGGACGAACCCCTGCAGTGAGATCATACTCAGACCTTATCAGTTCTGCAACCTTACTGAGTGCGTAGTACGTGCTACAGATAGCATTGAAGATTTGGAACGCAAAGTCAAACTTGCCACAATCCTTGGTACTATCCAGTCAACACTAACTAAGTTCCCTTATCTACGTAAGGTATGGCAGAAGAACACAGAGGAAGAACGTCTACTAGGTGTGTCTCTTACAGGCATCATGGACAACCCACTACTAACAAGTAAGAACAGAGGATTGGAGAAGACTCTTGAGCACTTACGTAATATCGCTACTGCTACTAATGCTGAGTGGGCTGAACGCCTTGGCATTCCCGTATCTGCTTCTATCACCTGCGTCAAACCATCAGGCACGGTATCACAGCTTGTGGATAGTGCTTCTGGTATTCACGCTCGTCACTCAGCCTATTATATTCGTACTGTCCGTGGCGATAACAAAGACCCTTTAACACAGATGATGATAGATCAAGGCATACCAAGTGAGCCTTGTGTATTCAAAGGAGACACCACTACAGTGTTTAGCTTCCCTCAGAAGTCACCTGCGGGTGCTGTAACACGTAATGATATGACAGCTATTGAGCAGTTAGAGATGTGGCTAACGTATCAGCGTCACTGGTGTGAGCATAAACCTAGTGTGACTATCTCAGTGCGTGACCACGAGTGGCTAGAGGTGGGTGCATTCGTGTACAAATACTTTGATGAGATGTCAGGTGTGTCATTCTTGCCACACTCAGATCATACATATCAGCAAGCACCTTATCAGGACTGCACTAAGGAAGAGTACGAAGAGCTACTAGCTAAGATGCCAGCTAACGTAGACTGGACTAAGCTATCTGAGTATGAGCAAGAGGATAATACTGTAGCGATGCAGACAATGGCTTGCTCTGGTGACTCATGCGAAATCGTAGATCTCACCGCTTAGGTAAAACACCTTCACCCTGCATACGTATATGTCGCCTTGAAAACGATGAGTGTGTGGGGTGTAAAAGAACAGTTGACGAGATACGTGATTGGATGATAATGTCTGAATACGAACAGAAGAAACTGTTATATGAACTGAAATGGAGAAAAGATGTACGTGATAATAACACGTGATCAATGTAACTTCTGCGATGATGCTAAAGCTCTGATGAAGGGTAATAACATCCAGTATGTAGAATACAATATTCAATCTAAGTCTAGTGCATGGTTGCTATACTTATTGAAGCGTTCCAGTATAACCACAGTACCACAGATCTTCAATGACAAGGGGACGCACATTGGAGGGTACACAGAACTAAAGGAATACCTTACATGTTAGAAACTATCTTAGTTACTCTTACTGCTTTCGGTTTAACCATCGGCGTAATTACTGAAGTAGTAGAACCAGCGGCACAGTACGGCTGGGATAAAGCTAAAGCTGGTTACGAATACGTAGAAGATAAAATCAATCCAGATGCTTAAAACAAAAACGCCTAGCAGTCGATGTGATTGCTAGGCTTTACTATATGATGTAGGGTATTTTATGGCAGACTATAATTGTAATATGTGTGGCGTTGCGCTAACAGATGAAAACTGGGCAAAAGGTTGGAAAGTATATGACAGGAGACAGTGTAAAGACTGTCGTAAAGACGTAGACGCAGCGTCAAATAAAACTCGTATGTGGGTAAACGGAAAGTATATACCTAAAACACACCCTCTGTACAAGCCTGGTAGGTATAAATCATTTAATGATGCAGCCTTTTCGGGTACGTACAAAACAGAATATATTAAAGAAGGGTATGTCTACGTTATAACAAACAAAGCATGGGCTGGCTGGGTTAAGATAGGCATGGCTTTTGACCCAGAGGATAGATGTAACGGCTACCAAACTAGCAGCCCACATCGTGACTACATATTAGAATACAGTGTAGCTTCTAATGATAGACGTAAGGCAGAACAACAGGCACATGCTAGAGCAGCAAAACTAGCCAGTGAAGTTAAAGGGGAGTGGTTCAAGCTACCTTTAGATCAAGCAAAGAAAGTCTTGGACTCTATTGTTGTACATGTTACAATTAAAGAAGAGCCTAAACAGATTGAGGACAAACCCCTTGATTTGTTTTCTTACGCAGAGAGATTAGGATGAAACTAGAACAAGAAGCTATGGAACACATAGTCAAGAAGAGAGCACAGTTTAAAGAGCAGCTACGTGAGTATATCACTTATGTAGAGGAGTACATTGATAATAGCTTACACCCCTGCCACGAAACAGATCAAGCTAAGACACACTTGCAAGCTTGTACGTTGTGGGCAGAGGAGTCAGCCGAATGTCACGGCACTAAAAACTAGCAGCCTCTTGATACATATCGTTTAGATAATCTGCGTATTCCATAAACAGATCCAACTCAGCGAAGCTATAATCTTCTAAGCTACCCTCTATGCCAAAGGTTTCTTTCATAGCCTTTGCTGCTTCGTTGCGTATCTCTTTGTTGTACTTGCTATTAGCTTTAGCAACCATGCGTAGGTGTACACTCTCGCTACCACCATAGCCTTTTTCCATACGCTCTTTGATTTGCTTCTTAGCATCACGCATTACTTTCTTAAGCATTGCACGGCGCTGGGTGAGGTTGCCTTTGGTAAACTCTTCAGTAGCAAGTAGCCTGTTTGTCTGCTGCTCTAATACTGGAGCAAGCATAGCATTCAGAGCTTTGTCGTATGCTGGTACCTTGGTACGTTCGTTTGCTGTCCAAGGCTGCATCTCTGCCATTGAGTATGTTTTCTCTGTAGCAGTACGACCTGGCTTAATAGTAATACCAAACAGACGAGCGAATGGGTTAGGATCATAGATCTCTCCTTCACGTGTAGCCACAGCTAAGTCTTCACCAGTGATAGTATCAGTCTTATCAATGAATGCTTCTAGGATGTTGTCGATGTACTTAGTAGATGTTTGAGTAAAGATGTTGAATCCATCTGCTTGACGTACATCTTTAGCTCCGTCTGTACCCATAGCAAAGCCTACGACTTTATTGAACGCATCCAAAGGACGTGTGGTACCTGCTACAAAGTTACCTGCAGCTTTAGCAAACGCATCAAAGGTAGCACCTCTTGCACCTTCATCAGCGTTAATCATGATGTCGATAAGATTGTTTAAGTCATTACCGAATTGTGCATCACGTGCCACCTGACCAATAGCCACCTGTGTGCCTAGCTCTTGGATAAGCTCAGGGGGTACAGTCTCGTTGTTACGCTTCATGTTAAAGATACGCCCTGCAGCAAGGAATGCAGAGAAGGGGAACGTGTTCTTAGCGTCTACAATAGTACCGCCGCCTACGTCTACCTCATACACACCAAGCCCTTGTTCTCTACGCTGGGTGTCATACTCTGATGCAAGTAAAATACCAGTGGTACCCACTACCATGCGTGAGTAGGCTTCCATCTCAGTTATATCTCTAGCTTCCTGTTTAGCAATCTTCTTGTAGAACGGCTTGAGTATTAACTCAGGCGCAGCTAGGGGTGACCACTGATATGCTGTAGCTAGAACGTTGTTAAAGAATCTACCAAATGGTATCAGTGTACCAATGCCTGGGGTGTTAGATAGATTCTCCACAAGTTTAGCTGCAGTACGCACAAGCTCTGGCTGTTCTGCTGTTGTGTAATCTTTAGCGAACACAGACTTAAGTGTACCATCTAGTGCCGCTTGGATTACTTTTTCATCAATGATTGTATCATCAGAAAGCATAGCTTCTTTTAGAGTCATGCCTTTCTCTAAGCGTAGATACTTATCCATCTCTGTCATGAACATCTGAGACTTAGTAAAGGTATCCTGAATGCGCACACCAGTGATTTGGTTAGCTGCATTAGCTACAGATTCAATCTTTCTATAGGTAGGATCATTGGGGTCTATACCATAGCGACTAGCTTTCTGCTCAACGCCACCTGCCATAGTTTCAAACAAGATCTTCTCTACATCTTTGTTCTCGTCTAAGAACTTCATGTATGCATCATGTGTAGTGTAAGGGTCTAGAAGGTTGCGGATCTTCTGGGCCTGTACCATACGTAGTGCAGCAGCTTGTCTAAAGCTTTCTTGTGCACCTTTTCTGTTTGTAGCTAACTGAGCCAAGCCCTGTGTCATCAAGGCTGTAGAGCTAAACAGATCGGCAATAGTCTGTCCAATGTAGAACTGACCGAAACCTGCAACGTTCAATGCTGTTGTAGCTGGGGATGAAACAAGTAAACGTTTCCACACTGACTGACCATAACGTAGTCTATCAGCACTCATAGCTTTATCTTTTTCTTTAGCGTTAATCTCGTCTACTTGGCCTTTAATCTTATTAGATGCAGCAAGTAGTCCTGAGTCCAGCATCTTACTTAGCTGTGACGCTACGTTTAAAGTCTTACCAGCTTCACTCAAACGTGTAGCTAAAACATCACCTAATTTTACCCGTGTACCAGCAAGTTCACCAAATGTCATCTTACCATACTTCAGCATAGTTTTATTAATTGTATCTAACTCTTCTTGTGTAAGAGAGTTTGCAACATTTGTTATAACATCTGATACATGTATTTCTTTGCTGATCTGATAGCCTTTATCTCTAAAGAAACCTGCAAGACCGCCGATCTTACCTTCATCGTTAGGCTCACCGAAGATCATTTCCTTGACGAGTTGTGCTTGGTCTACTTCTTCATAGCCTTTTTGTCCTCTTTCTACTTTAGCATTCCATGCATCGACAGCTTCACTAATAGCTTTAGTTGCTTCAGCAGAGTCTTTATCTTTTATAATAGGAGAGTATTCTTCAACAGTACGTTTAGTAAGTTTATCTAGCTCAGATGTAATATCTTCTAAGCCTGACTTACCACGCATCTTACCAAAGCCTAATTGTGCTGCACCAGCAACACCGCCCAGCAAAGAAGAGAACCCTGTCTGTAGATAGCTGTACTTCTCTTGAGATCCTACTTCTAGCTGGGCCTGTTGTGCCATCACATCCTGCAGTACAGCAGCAGTGGAGTCTAGTGCTGTAGTCTGATACAGAGATCGTGTGGCTGCAGTCTCAAACAATTCACGTTGCTTAGCTCTCATTGCGTCTTTAGCTATAGCACGTCTACCTTCTTTCTGCACCTTATCTGTAACGTTCTTATACACGTTGTTAGATGCACGTTTACCCATACCCTGTGATGCAGCACGTCTTGCCGCTTCTCTACCCGCCGCTTCAGCAGCCTTTCTAGCAGTTTCCATAGTAGCACCTGACTGAAGAGCTTCACGCCCAGCGCGTTGCACAGCAGCCTTTACTGCTTGCTTACCTGTAATGGACACACCGCCTGCAGCAGCACGTCCTAAACCACCAGTAAGTAGGCCAAGGTAGTTGGTAGGGTCTTTAGCTGCAGCAAATACGTAGTCACCTACACCAGACACAGCACCCATAAGTCCATCGTTTTGGAATACGTTGCCTAGCTGATCATAGATGTCATACGCTCTACGTGCTGTCTGCTTTTGTCTGTCATTAGCCTTACTAACAAAGCGTACCTCACCAGCAGTAGATACTGTGTTAGCATTGAAGTAACGCATGTGTTGTACAAAGTCGTCTACAACTTCTTCATCAGACAGTTTCTTGTAGTCGATACCCTTACGCTCAATCATGTAGTCACGAATGGGTTGCAGATACATAGTGTTCTTCTTTAGGTCATTGACAGTTAGCTTTACGTCATCACTAAAGATAGGCTCAGGAGTAGACTCAACTTCACTAGGTGCACCTATAGAGTCTAGGTAATTATCTAAGTTATAAAAGGCCATGCTTATTCCTCTACAGCTTTAGGTGTACCGTCAGGGTTATGTGTCTTTCCGTATTTAGCATCCCATTGCTGCGCTGCAGTCTTTTTGTTTCTACCCCTACCTGATACAGGACCACCTTCTGCAGGACGTGGCTCTACAATAATAGCCTCCCCTGTTACAGGATCGTACTTACCTTTGTACTTTCTGTCCCAATCTCTTTGCTCTCCTGCAAAACCTCTACGTCCACCAGGACGTGGGTCAACAGCAGGTATATCTTGAGGTGCTACTTCTTCTTCAGGTGTTATCTCTTCTTCACCGTCCTCTGTAGGTTCTTCAGGCATAGGTGGTAGCTCTGGTTCAGGCTCTTCATCTGGTTTTAGAGTCATAGCTGGCATATCGTAGTCGTCACGAAGAGAATTGGCAAACTCCATACCCATCAAATCTTCAATAGTCTTTTGAGCAAATTCATTAGTAAAGAAACCGCCTGATGCATCGGGGTATTGATATGCATATACGTTAATTACTTTCTCTGCTGCAGCCTTAGCATATGTTTCTAAAGCCTCTGCTTCTTTAGCGTCGATCTGTTCTTCAGATAGCTCTACTCCATCTTTATCTGCTTTATCTAAGAGTCTCCTTACTGCACGTTCTGCAAAGTCTTCTGCAGCCTTACTAGTCTTAGCATCATCATATGCATCACGTACTTCTTTAGAGAACTTGATAGCATCATTCTTACGGAATACATCTGTATCTGTAATAGTCATGACAGCGTTAGGGATAAGCTGATTAAACTCTGCTTGACGTGCAGCAGCATTAACATCAGCGATAGACATACCACCAAACGCAGGTGCTTCACGTAACTCACGCTTAGCTTGCTCACGTGCACCTACACCAAAGAGTCTACCTAGTACGCTAGGCTCATCTTCTACAGGTGCAGCAGTCCCTTGTGCTCCATATGTTTTACGTGAGAACTCTTCTAGGGACATATCAACAAGAGAAGGATCAATAGCAGCTATACGTGGCATACTTATTGCAGCCTCTACATCAAACACAGATAGGCGTTGGCCTGGTCTTAGTCTTGCGTCTTGTGCCGCTTGCTTTAGGGCATCAACTAAATCAGCAACACCAGTCATACCAGAAGCCATAGCGTTACGTACCATAGCCTGTGAGTCCATACCTTCAGGTAGTAGCTCTAAGGCCTGCTTACCTAGGGAGGCTGCTTGCTTAGCTCTCATGTCACGCTGTTGGATAAGCTGAATGTTACGCTCGTAAGCACGTTCTTCTTGCTCTTTATACTTTCTAGCTTCTTCACGTTTCTCAGCGATGCCTGATGCAGCCTGCTCAAAGAAGCCAGCCATGAATGCGTTTTTATCAAATGCCATAGTCTTAACCTTTCGCCATCAAGCCCATTGGCTTCTCTTCTTGTGTCGCCTCTTCCTCAGTGTCTTGATCCTCTACTACATCACTTAGTAGTTCCATACCAGGATCGCCCTCGTCCATGTTATTCTCTTCTAGATACTTAGTAGCAACCATCATAAAGCGATTCATCTCTGCTTCAGTAGCTCTTGCTTGAGGATCATCACTACTGTCCTTAGTCTTGATGCCCATCTCTTCTAGGGATTCCTTAATAAACATATGCATGACTGGTGCTACAACTAAGGCAGCATCTAGTGTGTGAAGCCCACGCATCACACCTTGCAAGTATGTACCCTCTACCATAGGAGCAATAGCTACACCTGCCTGTGCCATAGCCGCAAAGTCATCTAAGACATCAGGGTTAGCTAACTTGTTGATATAGAACTTAGCAACCTCATTTACGTCAGCCATTTCTGGTGGCTGCTCCCAAGGGTTGTTACGTGGTTCTGCTGTAAGAGATTGCCCTGGGATAGGTGCATCAAATGGTCCTGCTATTGGCATGTCTTTATCCTACTTTGTAAATCCTGCGCCGAAGTATAAGCCTACAATGGCTGAAACTATATGTGTGTCTAATGGTGTTATTACAAATCCTTGTGCGTACTTCCACTTGATTACTTCATCTGGTCCAAACAACCAGTTCATAAACCCACCTGTAACTTCAGTGTAGCCTACGTAAACACCTACTTCAGGATACCACACTGCTACAAGTTTTGGAAGTACTATAATTGAGAACACTGCAGATAGCGCTATAAGTCTGCGTGTCCATGCAAAATGTTTATCTGTTTTACCAGCATTACGTGCATCTGCTACTGCTTCTCTCTGGAAGTTAGCACGTTGTAGTAGCATCTCGTTCTGTGCTTGACGTGCCTTAATGGACTGCCCCCATATAGACATTACCCCACCAAGCACTGTGGAGAAAAGCATAGTAAGAAGTTCTAAAGGTAAGCCTCCCATTATTCTGTGGGCCTTAGCATTGGACGGGGCGAAGTTTCACGCATTATTTGACGCTCTATTTCTTTCGCACGTTTCCATCTTGCTTTTTGTTTAGTGCGTTTCTTGTCATCTGAATGTCCTATAATACGATACAAATCTCTAGAAGAATCTATTGAATCTATACCCTGTTCTTCCTTCTTATATTCTATAAACGCTTTAGCTGCAGCTAATCCTACTTCTTTATCTGTGACTAACAAGTGTGGGTTTTGAATTAGATCAACACCTATCCTATCACCTATTTCTTTATATGCATCCCTACCTGTTATTTGAATCAGGCCTCTGCCGCGAAAACGAGAGCCATCCCCCTCTTCAGTGTTTCCTAATTTATAATCCTCGCTACGGTATTTATCATCATATACAATATTAAAGAACTTAACTTGTCCTTGAGGTGTCATACGTGTCTTACCATCTTTATCTACGTAAGTAAGATTTGCGTCTTTAAATATCTTTTCTACTTCTTTCTTTCGTTGCGTTTTATATTTACCCTGATTAGCCTTGGCAAGGGCTGCTTCCTTAGTATAGTTACTACTTTCTAACTGTGCTTTACCTCCTGCACTCTCAGCCTCAATAGTAGCTATCAAAGCCGCCGCTTCGAGCTTGCTATCGGGTAAGGCTTCTTTTGCGTATTCATATATTTCGTCATTTGTAACATCAAAAGGTGTGACATAGGATGCATAAGATTCAGTTAGGTCACCGTCTTTACCGTCTAGTCTACGAGACATTAAACCACTGCCTGTTTGTGCAGGTGGAGTTGTATCAACAGTAGGAGCTACATCAGGCTTAGCTGTTGTAGTAGGGATTAGCTCTTGATCTGCAGCTTCAGGCGGCGATAGATCTACTACATCTTCTTCTGCTTCTTCTTTCTGTCTTCTAAAGTCACCTAGTTTATCCCAGTAAGCTGCATCTGTTTTACTTAAGCCTTGATTTAAAAGATCTCGTACAAACTCTTCTTCTGTAGTAGCTACATCAAAGTCACCACCTACAAATGAAGACTCACGCTTTGCTGGACCTAAGCCTTGCACACCTATAGCTCTTAAGAACGCCTCTTGATCTTCTCTATCCATATCACCAAGTTCTTCTACAGTGATATTCTCATTCATGACATCATCAGCCATATCAATAAGAGGCTTGTACTTCTGTAGCTCTGCCTCTGTCATGGGACGATCTTCTGCAATGTAAAGACCTGTGTAAGGCTTCTCAAAACCTTGCGCCTCATACAAAGCGTCTTCTATAGCTGTACCACGTAGGTAGTCTTCTATCTTTGTGGCTTGCTGTTCTATGTTAAATCTTGGCTCACTATACAAAAGCTTAGGGTCTACGGAGGGCTTAGCTGCAGCCTTAACTAAGTCAACACCAGCAGCAGTAGCGGCGTTTGCTGCGTTTGTGTATAGCACAGTAGGGCCATTGTCATTGTCGTTACCATAGTCCGTGATAGTAGCAACCTTAGTTTGCTTACCTGTCTTAGTGTCAATAGTAGTAAAGTCTACAGGTCCATCTGGAACAGAAGTCATACTAGACGTTGAACTCTTAGCGCCCAACCCACTCATGTTACGCCCACCACCAGATGCAGTCATGGTCTGACCGTACTGTTGATATGCAGCCATAGCGTTTTTATTGTAGCTCATATTATCACCCGAATATAAGATCTGCAGCGTTGATTGCGAGTTGACCCAAGAACTTACCAAAGGCAGCAGAACCAGCAGAACCAGAACTAGTCTTAGCAGCATCAGAAGCAGCCTTGACATCCGTAGCGTACCTAGCACTCTCTTCCTGAATCTTAGCAATAAGTATATTAGCATCTCGTTGTGCTGCGTTCTCTCCTGACTGCCATGCCCATGCTAATACGTCACGGTCACGTTGTACAATATTATTGTATGCTGTCATGGTTAAGTTGTTAGCGAATAAAGCTGCATCTCTGTTGGCTTGGTTCTGTGCGGCATTGTCTGCTGTTGTAACTGCTTGCGCCCATGCAGCATTGGCCTGTGCAATAACTAAATGGTTTGTGGCGTTGAACTGGTCACGTGCATTCTTTTGCTGTGTGTTAAACTGTGCAAGAGCGTTAGCTTCACCCGCATTGAAGCGTGACATAGCGTTAGACTGTTCTGTGTTGAACTGAGCTACCTGTGTAGATAGTGAAGCGAAGAATTGTTCTACCTGATTCTGTGATGTAGCGTTGAACTGACGTGTAGCATTCTCTGCTGCCTGATCACTCAACAATGCACGAGCTACTTCCTGTGCTCTAATTACAGACATCTGTTGCTCATTGTCTAGGTTAGCTAGATCCATCTTCAAGAAAGACTTGGCGTTCTCTACTGCCGCTTGTTGTCTGTTGTTTAGATTAGTAACGTCTACTTGTGTCATAGCTGCAGCATCAGCTAGTACTTTAGCGTTACGTGCATCTAAGTTGGCTAAGTCTACAGATTGAGCTAGTCGTGCATTCTCTAGTGCAATGGTTTGCTCAGCGTTAAAGTTCATGTTAGCAATGTCGCTAATCTTAGCTGCATTAGCTACCCGTGTTTGGAACTCTTGGTTAAACTCTAAGCCAAGGAACTCAGCACGTTTCTCTGCAGCAAACATAGCGGCCTGTTGTCGGTTGCTTAAGTTTTGCTGTTCAAACCGTGCAAAGGTTGAAGCATCTGATTGTGCAATAGGTAATGCAGCTTCCATTGCCGCTTGGATAGCAGCTTGTCCTGCCATAGATGAAGCAGACAGACCACGTGCCGCCATCATAGCTGCAGCGCCACGCATAGCACCAGCAGCCCAAGCAGGTGTAGCACCACCCTCAAAGTCTTCCATCAACCCAGTAAGCTGTCCTTGTACAGTAGCATCACTAGATGGTGCACCTGTAGCAGCTTCAAAGTTAGTCTCTTTCTTGACACGCTCCATATCAACAGTGGAGCCTTCAATCATTTCACCTTTCTCTATCTTGCGTGGAGCAGGTGCCTTGACTGTCTGTGCCTGACTAATCTGTGCAGCAGTAAGACCAAGAGAAGCTAGTTGATCTGGTGACATAGTAGCAGCTTCTGCAAGAGCATCTGGCCCTACTTTACCAGTAGCAGCCTCAATCTTGCTAAGCGTGTCTTCTACTTCTTTAGATACAGTTGCAGTCTCGACAGTCTTAGCTTCTGGTGTATCTGGTGCTACAACATCAGGACCGCCCTCTGCTGTAGTTCCTGTAGCTTTTTCAGGATCAGCTAACTGCCCTGTTCCTTCAGCAATACCTGTGCCTGTACCTGTCTCTGCCTGTACATCTGCTGTAGTTACAAGCTTAGTTGGATCAGTTGTTATAGATTTAGTAAATACGTTTGCTGGGCTTTCAGTTTTTGGTGTTGTATCTGTTGTATCTTCTTCTTTGTTTTCTTCTTCTGAACCGTCCTGAAGATCAACACCATCTGCAGCATATACAACACCGCCCTTAGCCATGCTTACTGTGTGACTGTGTGGTGGTACTTGTTGTGGTTGCCGTGGACCGACTTGTATTTGTCGTGGCATCTCTTGTACAGGTACAGCTACATCTCGCTCAGCTTGTGTTGGCATCATTGGTGTTGGCACAGGCTGCGCTTGTAGAGGGTCAGGGATTCCTTCAAGTTGCATTGGAGTAGCCTGAACAGGCTGTGCCATTGTAGGGGCTATCTGAGGATTCATGCGTTGTGCATAAGCTCTATTCGCTTGATTAAGCAACGCTTGTTGTCGTGCATCCATGAAGCCCCGACCTTGTGCTGCTAGTCTAGCCTCTAACGCACTTACAGGGCCACCTTCAGCCATCTTTACTTGTTCACCCTCAATAGCACGTCTAGCTGCAAGTGTGTACTTGCCCATCTTAGCTGCTGCTGCAGGGTTAGATGCTAGGAAAGCGTTAATAGATTTATCACTCATGGGGCCACTATAGCCCAGCGCTGGGAGGATCTTATTCTGTAGTGTCTCAGTCTTGAAACCTGCAAATCTTTTAGCCATAATTATTTATTCCCTATTTGCATCCACACAGATGCTGCTATAAATGATAGCAATGCTACTGTAGATATTCTTACTACTGTATTCCATATACTTTTCTTTGTATCACGATATGCTTCGAGTAGAGTACGCATCTCTATAATGTCTTTGTGTGCGTCTTCATCCTGCAGTCCCATAGACTTTAGTGCCTCTCTAGCACCACGTCTAGCTGCACGGTCAAGCATAGCTTCTAACTCTTCTGGTGTCAAGTTTATAGACATAGCTTTACCATTTACCTAGAGGACACACAGAAATGTTTATCTTTGTTTTAGCTGGTAATAAGCAACCACACTCACTACACAAAGATATCATAGACACGTAAGAAGGACACGCTTTACATGTAGCCATTCTTTGTGAAGCTTTCTCTGAAGATGCTAAAACACCATCAGGACAAGCTACTTCTACTTGCTGACCGTTGACCTCTGCCCAACAATTATTATCACCAATCCCAACCGCTGCCATTATAATGTTCCACTCATCTTATGTTGTACCGTAAGTTGTACCGTTGTCAGTGTAGGAATTGTACGTTCCTGTGATTGCTGCGCCACCTGCACCTGCGTTTGGACCAGCACCTGCAGCACCCCAGTTACCGCCACCATTACCTGATGCTGCTCCACCAGAGCCGCCGCCATCACCGCCACCTAAACCAGGTAATACACGCCCCCCTTGACCGCCGTATAGTGGTACAGTGTAGCTACTACACCCAGAAGCAGACCATGTACCATAACCCCCAGAGCCACCACCCGCTTGACCGTGTTGACCACCAGTACCAGATACAGAACCGTAGCTACCTCCGTTATTAGGACAGTAAATAACAGAAGGACTGCCACTGGCATAAGCTGGATATGAACTTGACCCAGGAGTGCCGCTATAACCAGCGCCATTACCACCACCGCCATTTCCAGTACCACCTCCACCGCCGCCGCCAGCGATATAAGCACCTGAATTGTTTGTAATATCTACCGTACTGCTAGACGTGATTTGTAAAGCAGGTCCACCATCTCCACCATTATTCCCTGCGGGTGTATTAAGTGGGCCTTGTGGCATACCACCATAGCCACCTTTACCCATAATATAACCTTTGTTAAGAATAGTTATACCTGAAGGAAAAGAACCTGCTACAATTAAGCCACCCTTTGTTACGTCATCAGACCAAGCATAAACACCTGTATCAACTACAACATCTAAACCAAGAGTTTCATCCCACCCTGCAGTAACTGCTAACGCTCTAACATCAGCTTCTTGTGTGTTAGAAGATAAAGTCAAGGTAAATCTGTTTGCAGCACCATACCATTCGCTGAAACTAGCTTGTGCGCCAGAAGCCTTATCTATTAGGCCACGAATATCTGCATCATTAAGGCTTACTTCAGTACCAGAAGTTGCACCTAGTTCTACATGCATATCATCTAGTGATATTGCACCGCTAGTCTGTAAAGCCATTATACTGTTCCGTAAGCTGTGACGTTACCTGTTACTGTTAGGTTGCCAGACGCATCTAGCTTCATTTTATTTGTACCGCCTGTGGCAAAGTAAAGAACCCCAGCGCTTTCTGTGATAGTCCAGTCACCAAAGTCTATTGTTGTCACATTTGATGTGGTACAAGTCATGTTGCCACCAGCTTGAATGTCACCAACAGCATAGATATCATCTTCAGTAGGATTACTGCTATCACCAACACGCAGACCATACAGGACATTAACACCGTACTGGTCCACCCAAAGGCTTTCAGTCATAGTACCAGTAGCTGTTGCAGATGTAGAAATCTTTAGCGGATCGCCGTAAGTAGAGCCTGTGTCTAGTTGTGCTAGTTGAGTACCACCTCTGTAGAGTTTTGTAAGACCTGTACCAGGATCAAGGATAGCATCATTAGAACTTTTTAAAGTTACATCATTACCAGAGCCTGTAGACTGTAATAAGATTGCGCCTGAAGTAGTCGTTCTAATCTGAAGATCGCCTGTGTATGTTTGAATACTTCCTGTGTTTCCATCAAACAAAAACTTACTAACACCACCATCTTTAAAGATAACCTGTGCATTAGCATCAGCATCTAGGATAATATCACCAGCAGCGTCTAGTGTAATATCGCCAGTACCTGTAGCACTGATTGTAAGATCACTAGCTTTAGTTAAATCGCCTTTAAATGTACCTGCTTCAAATGTTTCTGAACCTACAGACCACTCATCTACGTTCTCGTACCATAAGAGTGTCTTGTTTGTCTCAGTACCACGTTCAATCTCAATACCACCATTCTGTGTAGGTGTGCCTGTTTCATTACTATTGAGTACGATCTGGTTATCTGCTAGGTTGATTGTCTCTGTATTAACAGTAGTAGTTGTACCTGATACAGTAAGATTGCCTGATACTGTGACATCATTGAATGTAACATCTGATGTAGTACTTACAGCCTGACCAATAGCGATAGTAGCGTTAGAACCTTCACCTGCAGTGTGTGTAATAGTAACACCTGTACCCTCAGTCAGGTCAGACATATAGTTACCTGTAGTGTCTGTACCCAGCGCAACAGAGTTTGCAGCTATGATAGTAGCAATACTAATATCACCACCGCCGTTCACACCTGTTACACTACCTGTGACATCTCCTGTGAGTGCAATCTCACGTGCAGTTGCCCATGTAGTAGCCGTGTCTGCATTACCTGTTACGTTACCTGTGAATGTAGCATCCGTGCCATCAGTACCACTATCAAGAACGCTAGTACCATCTACCGCCTTTACGTCACCAATCAAGTCACCTGTAATGTTTTTACCTACGCCTGATACAGTCAGGTCACCGTCTATAGCTACATCACCGCCAATGTTAACATTCTCAGCGATACCTACACCGCCATCAATAATCACAGCACCTGTAGTTTTAGTGGTACTAGTAGTAGTACTATTGAAGTTGATGTCGCCTGTTACGTCTAATGTACCTGATACAGTTGTGTTACCTGCAAGCGTAGCATCTGCGTCAGAGAAGGTAATAGCTGTAGTAGGTGTAGCACCTGACTTAATTACTGTCTGGCCTGAAGAGTTTGATATACCACCAAACGTAGTGCCATCATCCTTTAACGTAATGTCACCGCCGTTAGCATCAATAACAATG
>Ga0255751_10002043_pt1 | contig 19070 bp, 26 predicted proteins | sample 071ome_20_FD_179951 | JGI IMG/M metagenome (GOLD analysis project Ga0255751, IMG submission 179951) | Coastal salt marsh microbial communities from the Groves Creek Marsh, Skidaway Island, Georgia - 071412BT metaG (version 2) | ecosystem: Environmental > Aquatic > Marine > Intertidal zone >...
GGATTCCAAGAGGACCGGCGGGCGTTGTCAAATGTGCTCGCCGAGGGTGCGGCCAATCTGGCGGAGCAGCAGGCGCAGACGGCAGCAATGGCCGCGGAGACCCGCGCGGGTCGACTGGAGACGGCACAGACCGCTATTGGCGTGACCGGGCAGGCTCTCTCTGGGGACCTCGGCGGGGCGCTGTCGTCGGTTGGGGCGGCGGCCGGTGCCCCCGGTCTCGGAGTCGCCGGCGCGGCTGTGTCCGGTCTCCAGGCTATCGGAGAGCAAGGCGCGCAGGGCATCTCCGATACACTTGAGGGGCTAAAATCGGCCCTCCTCGGCGCGCTGGAGGCGCTACCGGAGCTCATCGGGGATGTGCTCCCCCGGTTCGCTGTCTCCCTCGTGGCAGACCTCATTCCAGCGCTCATTCGTGCTGCGCCGCGAATCCTATACTCCCTGATAGTGGAGCTCCCCAAAGCTATCGGGGACGCCATTATAGACGCGCTGGGCCTCAACGCAGACAAGGTGCAGCGGTCCGAGTTTTTACAGAATGCGGTAGCTGTGGGCTCATTCTTCAACCCGTATGCGACCGAGGCGGAGAAAGAGGCTCGGCGCGCCGAGCTCACCGACCGCGGCGACCGCTCCGAGGTCTTGGGGCAGCGGTCCCGCACCGCATCCCGCGCCGCAACCGACGGGCAGGCGGCAACGGCGCGAGAGTCGGACCGGCTGGCCATGATGTCTACCCGACCGAGGCGCGGCGCGGTGAGGGTGCGGTCCAATCCGTTTGACGACCTCGCCCGACAGTTTGACGCGCAATTTGGTGATTACGGGCGCGCAAGCTCCTCCACCATTCGACCGGCGGCAACATGAGCGAGACGCGGATTTATTGGTACCCCATGGGCTCCGGAAATCTGGAGACCATCACGATGCCGTTTTTGACCAACCTCCAGGACGAGGACCCGGAGGTCGAGGCGGCAACCGCGGAAACCATCGCCGGCGGAATGTTTCGGCAGTTGTACGGGGATTGGCGGCGCGTCATTGCGCTCCGGCAGAATCTCCGACCGTCGGATGCGACCGAGGCCGAGGCTATCCGCGGGCTGCGGTCGCTGCAATCTCATCTCATCGCCGGCTACAGCATCGGGCTGGCCGTCGGCACCGGTTCGACGTTTGGGTCCTACACGACCGCGGGCGCAAGTCGAGGCGTCAATACCATCGGGATTCCCGCCAACACGTACGGCGCGTGGGATTCGACGGCGACGCTATCCGCGGGGGACGAGGTCGTCATCCAATCCCCGAGCCCAGACGGTGCGCGTGAGGTTCAGCGGCTCGCGTCGGTTACGCCCATCGGCTCCACGTTTCTGCTGACGTTTACCCGCACGCTACGCTACGACCATCCCACGCGGATGCTCGTGCGGCGCCGGACGTTTTTCCCGCACCTGAAGCTACCAGAGGACCAGCTACAAACGCCCATCGTGACCACATCGTCGCGCGGTCGGACGTTTGATTTGCTGATGGAGCTCCGAGAGGACATGGCCGAGGCGTGGACGGTCGGCACACAAGGCGACGCCCTCACCGGTTCAACCGGGCAACCCCGCGGACTTTTCTCCGACGGGCAACGGGTGGACCTCATCTGATGCCTTGGTCTGCAACATTTCTGGCGGCGCTCGCCTCGCCGGCCACACGCTTAGCGCTTAGCGTCTCCCGCATTCCGGTGAGCTGGGGACCGGGCACGGTCACGACCTCGGCGACATCGACACCGGGACTCGGAGTCCAGGGGGTCGGCAACGGTGCACCGCTCGCGATGTCGTCTCAGTCGGTGTCGGTGCCGTCGTGGTCGACCTCGCAAGGCGCGGCGCGTGTGGCGCTGTCGTCAGTAGATGCCGGAAAATGGGCGGGCACCGGCCTACCCCGTGGTAGCGTGATTAAGATAGGCGCGCGGGCGGCGGGGATGTCGACCGCGGCGCCGATTTTCGTGGGGCAGCTCCGAGACCTCCAGGGCATCGGGCCGCAAACCATCCTAAGCGCGTGGGATTTCATCTCGACCATCGCGACGCGCACGGAATGGTTTTCGGGTCTCGCGTCCGGCGCGTTGTTTTACCATTGCGACCCCGACAGCATCAAAACGCGCACACTCTCGGCGGCCTACACCGTCGGCGATACGTCGCTCACGCTCAACACTACCGCGGATTTCGGCAAATCCTCGTTGCATGAGGGCGCGGTCTTGGTCACGCCCACATCGGGCGCGGCTCCGTTCGTTTTGACGTTCACCGGCCAGTCAACCAACACCGTCACCGGTGTAAGCAACACGCACGGATGGGGCGCGGCGGCGTCAAATGCGGCTATCGGCTCGACCGTGCAAGAGGTCGCTTGGATGATCGGGCATCCGCTGGACATCGCACAACGGATTCTCACGAGCACCGGCACCGGGACGAACGGGTCGACCGATGTGTACCCGGCGGCGTGGGGTCTGGAGCTCCCCGCGGCTTTTGTGGATGCCGTCGGAATCGCGCAATGGGTGGCGCGGACAAACCCGAGCAGCGGAACTCATTTGGTCCGGGTGGTTTCGCTCACACCGCAGACCGCGGGGCAATGGCTCGCCGACACGCTCGCCGCTTACGGCATGTGGCTGACAATGCGGCAGGGGGAAATCACCGGGCGAGGATGCATCGACGGAAGCCGCACCGCTACCGCTCTCGTGATGTCGCTGTCGCGCGACAACATCCTCCGCGGGCTACCGTCGCGGTCTGTCTATGACACCGCTTCGGCGGTCGAATACGCGCGAACGGTGACGCGGTACGGTACGGCCGGACCGACTGACATCGCCTCTCCACTCACCATCCCGGAGACGGTGCCGGCGGTCGCGGATTTCGTCACCGACTACGGCGACAGCATCTATCAAAACGCAACGAACATCGGCAACGCGCTGAACCAGCGCCTCGGGGCATGGGTTCAGCAAATCCCGCACGCGATCGATCTGGTCTGCCGGCTGGAGGCTGCGCAACTGTGCCCGGGGGATTGGGTGCGGGTCGACCATTTCGGCATTTGGCTACCTTCGGCGACCATACCGGGGCCGTTTTCGGCGATGGTCGGGGATGTGTCGGTCGATTGGAGCGCCGGCGCGGTGACGCTTCGGCTTTTCGTGCCGCCCACATGAGCCGCGCGCGTGTCGCTCGCGCGTGATAGGTTCCCGATAAGAACATGAGCAGAAATGGAGGCGCATCGTGCCGGTATCAAAAACCATTCATGTCGACGCGGCGGGGCAGCAGCTTCACCGGCTGCGGTGCACATTCTCCAGCGCCGGCGGCACTACCGTGGTGGAGCTGGAGGTCGGCACCCACCTCCCCGCGGCGTGTGTGCTCGCACAGGTGCACGGCTACGGGGTCTCGGGCTCGTGCTCAAACTACCGGCCGGATGTGCACGAGGCCGCGGCGGGGCTGTCATCGGTACCCGCGGGCGCTGCAATGCTCATGCAGGCCGACAGCACGGCCAAAGCGTCGCAGACCAACACCGCGCGCATCGGCGGCATGGTAGCCCTTGACGCGGCGCGGTCGCTCTATGTGCGATTGGTGCCGGACGCCGGCAGCGACAACGCCGGAACGGTCGACGTTTACATTGTGCCGACCATCGGGGGGCAATGATGCCCTATCCATCGGCGCCCACATACCCGAGCACCGGTGCCGCCGGCGGAGGTAGCGTCGACCCGGTGACGCCACCGGCGGCCGCGTCGCAAGCCGTGGCGGCAGGCGGGAGTCTTGCCGCCGTAGAGTTCAACGCGTTCACCGACACCGGCGGCCGGATTGCCAGCTATTCCGCGAGCAAGACCAACGTGGTCGGGTCGGCGACCATCTCCGGCAGCGGGCTCGGGCCCTACACGATTTCGGGCGCGGCCGATTCGGAGGTGTTGTTGATTGAGCTCGACGCCCTCGACAGCGGCGGCAATGTCCTGGCCACAGCGGCCTACACCGGCAGCATCGGTAGCCCCAGCAGCGGCGGCGCGTGGGTGACGCTGAAGGATTACGACCTAACCGACCTCACGACCACCTCGGCGCTGTCGACCGGTAGCACTACGCTATCTTTCGAGTCTATCGCCGATACCATCGACGTGAGCTTTAACCGCTACAGTGGCGGCGCCGATATTGCGGTCACGCCCACGAATGGGACCGGGATTGTTATTGATGGCGGCACGGACACGACTTCCACCGGGACCGTCTCCTTTCGGCCGTCCGATTGGCTATCCAGCTACACCGCGGACGACGTCCAAGAGCACCCATACGCGGTCACTTTCGCCTTTACCGCGGACTTCTCAAACAGCTACGGCGATACCAAATTCTACTGTGGAGTGAACGTCGGCACAAATGCCAGCCATAACAGCGGGGAGTCTCGGCACGTGATGGTCACGTCGGATGCAGGCGGAGTCAATGAAACCGTCAAAATCAGGACCAACACGACCGAATCGGCGACGCTTGCTACGCAGACCATCCGCACATCGCGAACCGTTACCGCGGTGATTCATTTCGGCGAGATTGTGCAGATTATCGACAGCTCGGGTCTCACCCCGCCCACAATCGACGTTGGGCAGGTAGCCGGTACCTATGTGGCGGGCTCGGATGCGGTCGGGCGGGATGACACCTCCAGGGTCTATCAAAACAGCAGCGGCATCCGCGCGTTTTTGAGCTGCGGAAACTCCGCAGACCTCACCCTTTCTCGCGTCATTGTGCAGAGGTACGAATGATTCGCATCGTGGACACCGGCACCGACCCGGATGGGGCTACCGTGGTCGAAATCCAGGCCGAGGGGCCGCTCCTCGCTTCCGACATGCAGACCGCACCGGCCGGCGGCTATGAGGTCGCCATGGTTTCGACCGGTCGCACGTCGCAGGCTGTGGCGGATGTGCTCGTGGACATCCAAACGCGCATAGCGGATGGACAGGCCACACCGGTGCTCGCGTCGCACCTCGATGCCCTCGGGCTCCGAGACGCGGTGGAAGCATGGGCGCGGGGTGCATGATGCAAATCCGTAGCCCGTACCGCTGGGGCCGTCGCAGTCTGACGCGCCTACAGACGTGCACGCCGGAGATTCAGCGGCTCCTCACCGAGGCGCTGGAGCATCCCGATTGCCCGTGCGACATGACCATCGTCTACGGCCATCGGTCGCACGACAAACAAGCCGAGCTCTACGCCATCGGCAGAAGCAAACCGGGCACCATCGTGACGAACGCCAAACCGGGGCAAAGCCGGCACAACTCGTTTCCGTCCGAGGCGGTCGATGTGGTGCCGTATGTCAACGGGGCGGCCTCGTGGGATTGGGCGCACGTTACGCCCATGGCCACCCACATCAAACGGGTAGCCGAGGAGCTCGGTATCGCGATTGTGTGGGGCGGTGATTGGCGGATGAGAGACGGCGCCCATTTTGAACAGCCGAGGAGCTGACATGTCACGACCTGGAATCCCCGCATACGACGCCGGGCAGGCCCTTGCACAGGGCCGCCCCGATGTGCTTCGGCGCGCTCTCGACCGGTTGATTGAGCCGCGGTCGGCGCTTGTTGAGGCCATCACGGACCGGGCCATCGCTCTCCTCGTGGAAGCCCTCGACGATGTGCGCGACGATTTTGTGGCCGGTGTCGTCGACGCGGGACCGCTGCCCGAGCGGCAGGCCGACTGATGTGGGCGGGGTGGGCGCTGTGGGCGCTGTGGGCGCTTGTGGCGGTCGCGCAGGAGACAGGTCCTCCTCCCCATGAGGTGATGACATCAGGCACGCTCGGGGACTACACGGGCCCGGTATCGACCCTCATGGCGACGCTCTTAGCCCTTGACCGGTTCGGGGTGCTCCGGCTCGGCAATCGGCGCGGAGAATCCGAGGACGGCGACACGCCGCGAACCGCGGAGCTCCGCGCAAAAGTCGAGCACATGAGCGAATCGATGGGGCACATGAAACGGCAGGCGGAGAAATCCTACCGCGACCGCACCGAGCACGCGGTCCTGCTCCGCACGATGCAAGCCGACATTGCCCGATTGCGCGAGGATTGGCAGAAAGCCCGCACGGAAGACCGGGCCGACATCGCCGCGCGCTTTGCCGAGCTCTCGCAGGCTATCCAGCGCATCGGATAGGGTGCCCGTCCGCGCGCGGCTGTGTTGCCACACGCAGCCGATAGGGGGCGTCCGACGCCCCGATAGGGTTGATGCGCACGGACGGGCGGGAAGGGGTGGGCCCCGGTCGGGTATCTGGGGGGGGTACTGCACCGACCGGGGGCGGGGTGGATGGGCCCGCGTGCGCTCGACCATCGCAACCGACGACAAGGGAGCACACCCCATGCGAGTCTATCCAGGCCGCGCGGCTGCGTCCATTGCGGCCGATTTTGCGCTGGACAGGGTATCGGCTACACCGCGGGCGGAGGTGCGGAACAAACCCGTAGCCGGATCGATTGCGACCACCGACCACGACCACCGGTCACCACACGGCAGGACCTCCAAATCCTGATAGGGCCGGCGGATGGTGCACTGATAGCCGCGGGCAAACGGCGACCACGGGGTAACGGATGGGCGGGGCATCATTCCTCTGCGGTGTGGTGGGCGTCAATAAGGGCGCGTCCGAGGTCGGTAACGCGGACGACGATACGGCAGTGCTCCGCGGCTCGGGTCTGAATGAGACCGTACCCGCGGAGCACCGGCAGCGCTCGCCGGTAGGTCCGGTCGTGGACGCACCGGTCGAGGTCGGGAATATCGCCATGCCATATCCACGCGCCGGGCTCCGTCGACGCCACAAGGGCGTCTAGGAGCTCCATACACTTTGCCGAAATGCTCGGAAGCACTACGACACCGCAAACGGGTCGGGGGTGTCGATGATTTCGGCGGAAACTTCCTCCGGTTGCGGCTCGGGCTCGGGCTCGGGTGCACCGAAAACGGCAGACGGAGGAGCAATCGCCGGCCGGTCGACCTCGACACGGGGCGCGGGCTGGACCTCGGCTCGGGTGTCGGCGGCGAGGGCGTTGTCGAGCTCCACGGATTCGATGGGCACCAGACCGCGGGCGCATGCCCATTTAATAGCGGTTTTCTGCGCCATCTCCAGCGGCCACGATTTCCACACCGGACCGGCGCCGCGGGATTTGGCGCGCTTTCGGATGTCGGCACCGGGCAGCCAATACCGGCCGAGGATTGCCCCGTCGGACAATCGGCGACACGAGACAATCACGCCGGCCAAATCATCCAAGCCGGAGGGCTCCGAGCCGACCGCGGCGCGATGGGTGACGACCTCGCCAAACTGGATGTCGATTTCGTCGGAGGTGCCAACCGGGCACGTGGAGAGCTGGTAGCCGGCGCGGCGGCAAAGCTGAGTCAGACCGCGGTGGGAAATCATCCATTGCAGCTCGCCCGACCGCGGCACAAGCCACACCGACGGCATCGCGCCGCCGGGCATGAGGCCAGTAAGGGCGGACAGCGCGACAGCCGAGGCGATGCTTTCAGGGCTGCACCGCTCGATGTCTGCGGGGTTTCTCGCGGCACGATGGGCGGCCGCAAAGGCCATCCCGACGCGGGCGGATGCCTCGGTCGCGCGTTCCTCCCCAACGAGGTCCAGAAGCATTGCGCCGGCCATGTGTTGCACACGGGCGCGCAGGGTGGTGGGTCGTTTCTGGATGTTGCTCATTTGAGACCTCGCACGGTAAGGCGGCCAGTCTTGGCGACGCTTGCGGAGATTTTGCCACCGGTCGAAGATTCCGCGGTGATTCCTTTCGCGCCGCTGTCGGCGATGAGGTCACGCAAACGGGCGCGGAGCTCGCCGAGGCTGCCTTTGGCCTCATCGGCGGTGCGGGTGAGCGTGGCGATGAGGGCCAAGACCTCCACTTCCTCCGCGGTCGCGTCGCGCTTGCCTTTGAGCGGGTCGCGTGTGTCATCCCATGGCGGGGGCGGCCGACCGTCCAGCGGTTCCACACCGCGGCCGATAGTCTCCTCGTGTGCGGTCTCAATGGTGCGCAGGACCGCGGCCAAGGTGTCATCGTCGCGCCGGATGCGCAGGCGGGAAACGCCCTCGACAGCGATGGGGGCGTCCCAACCGTCGACGGTGTGCCCCATCATCACATCGTGGGCGAACACAGCGAACAGGTCGACAAAATCCAGACCGGTACAAAGCAGGTGGACCATGCACTGGACCACATACTGCCGGTCTACCGGCCACCGGCCGAGGGTGCTCGCATTGTCGAGGTCGCCGAGGGTGGAGACCTCCAGCACGCCGGCCGGGTAGCTGTCCTTTTTCCAAGGCTGGACGATTTTGTATTCGGCGATACCCACCCCATCGGGCGACCGGGCGAACGCATCCGGGGAGCTGGTGAGGATTCCGCCGGGGTGCCGGACGGTCACATACTCTGAGACTCCCCAAGTCTCGGCGCCCGTGCTCTCGCGATACAGGCGGTCGGCAAGGGGCTCCAAGGCCAGCCCACGAGCCAAGAGCCGCGGGTCGGGTTGGGTGTCGTCGAGGAGCTGTGGCGCGTGCACAGCGGCCCACACGGACCAGCGAGACCGCCAGGGAGACAGGCCGAGGAGGGCGCCGGCTGTAGTCGAGCCGATGCCGCCGGCGGCAATGCGCGCGTTCCTGTCGTCAAGCCATGCGGCGCGGTCGGGGTGAATAGTCAAACGGTCGGCACATGCGGCCGGAATCCAAGAGGGTGCAGATTGCATCTGTGATGCTCCTTCGTCGGTTGTGTTGCGCCGGGCATCCGGCCCGGCTTGGATGTCCTACCGGATTCCAGTTGCACCGTCTACCGGTTTCCGGTATTTTGTCGGCACATTGCAACCGATTCCCAAGGGGCTCCCGATGATTGACCACAAGGACACACGGCACGGGCAGGCTATCCGCGCGCTGCGGATGCGCTGCATCCCACCCATGAGACAGGGCGAGCTCCGCGAACGATTGGGGGTCTCGCCCACTACCATGTCCGCAATCGAGCGCGGAGAGATTCGGTGTTCCGTCGCCATGGCGCGGGCCATCTCTCTCCAGATTGCCGACCGCTCCGATGTTCCCGCGTGGCGTGCTGCGGTCTCGATTGTGATGGGCGAGCCCGTGCCGTGATTTATTTTCATTTTCTGTCGATTTCCCCTTGCGTTCCTTTCATAAATCGAGCATATTCAAAGGGCGAGGCGGGGACGCCGCGCACAACAACCGACACCGGAGAAACAAAATGGTCCTTACCCGTTCCGTACCTGCTGACGCGACCCTGTACCGGGTCGCTCCGGCCTACCAGGCCGACTATGCCGTTGGCGCGGCCCTTTTGGTCCGTGTCGATTCTCGGCGCGGTCAGTGTAGTGACATCTACAAATACTGCGCCATCACCCTCGATGCAGACGGCCGGCCCGTCGTTGATGTGGCCTCGGCTTTTGAGGATATGTGGCAAGAGGTCGAGCCGGTCGAATGACAGGCTGCGGCCCACAAGCCCGCCCCGTACCGGTTCGCCGGACGGGGCTTTTCGGGTGTCGGCGGGAGCCGATGCAACACCGACAACGGAGATAGACAATGAGTGAGCAGACAAAAGAGATGGCCGCGGTCGTGCTGATTGTGGCGGTCATGTGGCTCGGGATGTTTCTATGACCGGCCGTCACCCAGCCTCCGCGCGATTTGTCGCCGAGGTCGCGCGGACGGTGGGCCTCAGTCTGCACCGCGGCGCATTGACGGAGCTCGCCGACATGCTGGGGATGAGCCCTCAAACGGTCATGCGATGGCATCGGGGAGAATGTGAGGTGCGACCGTCACAGGTGGCACATGTGGCCGTGCGTATTGGGCGCCCGGTCGTGATTGGAGCAAATGCCGACGGCTCGCCGTTGGTCGTGATTTTCGAAAACATGGAGGAATGAGCAATGACAACCGACAAAACCAAGACAGCCCCCATCCGCACCGCGCAGAGCTTTCGCGAGGGTGCGGCCGATTTTCGCCGATTTGCAGCCTACATCGCCGACTGGCTCGCCCGGTACGAGGAGACCATCGCCGGCGCCTCGCCCGAGAGTGTCACGGCTCGACATTTTGAGGCGCAATCTTACGCGCTGCGCCTCGTGCACGCTCAGGCAATCGATCGAGCCGAGGCGCACGAAGCGACGGCAGCGCTTAAGGATGCGTCCGGGGTGTGGGACAATGTGGCACAGCTCACCGCGCAACCGTGCCAGCGGTGCACGGTGAGCGCTCCAGGGATTCCGACGGCCGAGGAGCTCGGGGCCTACATCGCACAAAATCCCGGTAGCAAGCTCGGAGCGATTTCGGTGCATTTTGCGCCGGAAGGCGTCGATGGGTCGCGGGATTCGGTGTTCTATTGGGCTATTCGAGACGCGCTGCGCAAATGCCCCGCCGTTGTCAGCCTCCATCGTCGCTGGTGGCCGGCGGGTGCGGAATGAGTACCGCCGAGGAATGGGGCCGCGTCGCTGTCATGCTGCCGGGGTGGCGGTGGATGCCGGGGATGGTCGACATCGGCCAATCGTTGCGGGTGGTTGCTCCCCAGCTCGCTACCTGTACCGGTAGGTATCGCGGTGAGGTCTACCCTCCAGATAGCGGAACCGCGGACGGATGGTGCCGGGCATGGGTCATCAATTACGACCCCGACACAGACGATAAAATGTGCGACAGCGTACCGGACCCCGACGACCCCGCGACCGCCGGGTGTTTGCTTGCGATGTTGGCGCCTGCTGGGCCGCGACCGTACCGCCGGCCCGGCGGTCTGTGGGTAATCGTGACTCGGCACCGGATGACGATGCCATACATGGAGCCTGACAGACTACAGCCGCACACCCTCGGCCGCGCCTGCATCGCCGCCGCTGAGGCCCTCGGTCGGTGGCCTGGGGGTGCGGAATGACGTTCGACTCAGAGCACGTGATGGCGGATTTGCTTGCTGTCGTCTGTGAGCAGTGGGTCCGCACCGCTCTGCTGACTCACGCGACCCCATTCGGGCGCGAGTTGATCCAGCGGATGCACCGGCCGGTAGTCGGTGACCTTGTCGTCGTGCGACCAGTCCCACGCCCTGACCGAGGCGACTTCTGGCGCCGAGTGGGGGTGCTTGTGGAGGTCGGCGCAGAGGCAGACGACACGACCAGCGAGACATTCCGCCTCTGGCACCCCATTGCCGCGCAACCAACCACTACAACGTGGAGCAACGTTGAATGTGTCGCCGTTCCAGTGGCAACGCGCGGCATGCAGTGCGACAAGCCCGTCGAGGGCCTGTTCCTCGCTTCCGCCTCTACCATACCGCTTTCTCTGTGGTCACTGAAGTCAGCCGCCCTCGGGCGGTGGCCGGGGGGTGCGGAATGATTGTGCTCGGCATCGACCCCGGACCCGAGACGCACGGCGCGGTAGTCTACGACACCGAGGAGCGGCGCGCGGTGTGGGCGGAGGGGCGCGTCTCCTCCGCCGATTTGCGCGATGTGCTGGAAAACGACCTCGACAAAATCACGGCCGTCGTGATTGAGCGCCCGGCGGCAATGGGGCCGATGGGTGCCGGCAAGGTCGGGCACATGCTGGACACGGCATGGGCCGGCGGTGAGCTCGCCGCGGCTTGTCGGGGTCTCGGGCTTCAGGTGCACACGATGACCCGGCGCGAAGTGCTGCGGGGTCTCGGGGTGCTCTCGGGCTCGGGCTCCTCCGATGCGAGGGTGCGGGCCGCGTGCATTGCAGACCACGGGGGCAACAAAGCGGCCGCGGTCGGACGCAAGGCGACGCCGGGCCCGCTGTATGGGGTGTCGTCTCATGCGTGGCAGGCTCTCGGGCTCGTGCTGGCATGGTTGGAGGTGCGGGATGGGTGACGGGCCGTCTGTGCCGCTGTGGGCGCGATGGAGGGCTCGGAGGGTACAGGTCCGCCCATGGGCGTCGGTGACGCTCCAGGGGGCACACGGGCCCTGTCTCGCCGACATCCTGAGTATCGGCCGCGGTTGGGTGTCGGTTCGGGTGCTGGTGTCGATGGGGTACCGTTGCGAGGTCTGGAGGCCCGCCGATGTCGATTGGCAGACCGCGGAGCTGTTTTCCGACTGTCGAGGCATCCGGGTGGAGCTTCCATCGGGTGAGGTGCACGAGCTCCGACGCGACCGCGGGGACGCGGTTTTGTGGCGGTGGGTTGCTCGGGCTGTGGAGGTCGGGGCGACGGTTGACGCGCTGACCGGTTGATTTCTTTCGCGGGCGGGGTAGTCTGTTCGCGACCCATGGTCGCTCGTTGTCCCCGGCGCTTCGGCGCCCCCTCCCAGTTTAGCGGCTGGGAGGGTGTGGGACGGGCGGCCGCAACAACGAGTGGAAATCATGGACAAAAATACCCGCGATAGCGGTGGTGGATTGGTGCGCGCCGATGTGGCTGCGCTGGTGCCTTGGGAGGGGGCTGCGTACCCTCCTCGTGCGTGGCAGGCGGCCGCGCTGCCCGTTGTGGTCGATGCCCTCCGAGCTCGCCGGCGCGGGATTGTGTGCGCGGTGATGGGGGCCGGAAAATCGGTGCTCGTGGCGGAGGTCGTGCGCCTTGCTACCCGGCGGCTGTCGGGTCGTGCGGTGGTCGTGTGCGCGCCGTCGCGTCGGCTCGTGCGGCAGCTCGCCCGGACCCTCGGTGACCGGATTGGGGCCGACCGGGTGGGCATGTACTACACCGAGGCGAAAGAGTCCGCGGCCGATGTCGTGGTGTGCTGCAATGCGAGCATGGCGGCGCTTTGGCATGAGCTGGAGACCGCAGGGCGCGGTGTGGCGCTCCTCGTGTTGGATGAGGCCCACAAAAGCGAGGCGCGGACGGTGCGCGAGATTGTGCCGACGATGGCGCCGGTGTGCGTGCTGGGGGTGACGGCTACCCCGTTTCGGAGCGTTCCACGTGAAACGGTGTCCGTGTTCGACGAGGTGCTCTATCGTTACGACATGAGCGACGCGCAGCGCGACGGGGTGCTCGTGCCGATGCGGGTGGAGCGCTGGAACGGGTCGAGCGATACCCCGATAGACGCGGCATGTGTGGCGATGATTGAGGCGCACGGAGAGGGGCCCGGCATCGTGTCGGCTCGGAGTATCGAGGACGCGGAGACCTACGCGGCAGACCTCACCGCGGCAGGGATTGAGGCGGCCGCCATTCATTCCCAGCTCACACGCGCGGAGCAAGACCGGCGGATTGAGGAGCTCCGGACCGGCCGGTATCGGTGTCTGGTACATGTGGCGCTTTTGGCCGAGGGCGTAGACCTTCCGTGGTTGCGGTGGATTTGTCTGCGGCGCCGTGTGGGTGCTCGGGTGCGCTTTCTCCAGGAGGTCGGGCGGGTCTTGCGAGTGCATCCGGGCAAATCGGAGGGCGTAGTCTTGGACCCTCATCTCTTGCTTGGGGTGCACGGGCTGGAGACGGCCGAGGCGCTGGGGGAAGCTCTCGCCGAGGCCGCGGCCGCTGAATCGGAGGAGGACGAAACCGAGCAGGTCAAGCGCTACTCAGAGGCAGTCGACTATGCGGTATCGCTGGAGCTGCTCGTGTCTCACATGCAGGCGGTACGGGATGCCCTCGCCGCGCGTGGATTTGTGCCCGAAATGGAGGGGCACCGGGCAGGGTGGCAGGTGGCGACCATTACCGCCAAACAGGTCGAGGCAATCAAACGCGCCGGCCGGTGCACGCGGCACATTCCGCGAGAGCACCGAGGCCCTATCAAGACCCTAAAATCCGTACCCTATGCCCTTTCGCGGGGTGAGGCGTCTGCGCTGCTCGATGTGCTGTACGGGGGCTATCGGTACGCGCAAGAGGTCGCCGTCGGGGATGCTGTGTTTCGTGCACAATGGCCGGCGGCATGGGTGCCGCTGCCCTCGGCGGAGGTGCGGACGGCGGCGGCCGATGTTTTGCGGGGTGAACAATGAGCAGCGAACGGGCACCGCGAGAGGTGCTGAACGATTGGCCGGTAGTGCTCTACCGGGGAGCTCGGGACAATCGGCCGAAAGCGCGCCGGTGGTCTATGACAGACCTCCGCCGGTGGCTGTGTTGTCCGCGCCCATGGCCCGGCGCCAAAATCGACGTGCACGCCTGGAGCCCGGTTGCGATGGTCGAGGGTGCAACGCGCGCGGCTCGCAATGTGCGCGCGGTTTCTATGCTGGTGCTGGACTGCGACGCGGGCGAGGATTTGGGGACGCTGGAGCGGCTCGGCGACGAATACATCCGAATTGGGCACACGAGCTGGAGCCACGCCCCAGCGCATCCGAAAGCGCGCCTCGTGTTCCCGTTTGCGAGCCCTTGCCCGGTCGAAATGTGGCCGAGGGTGTGGGGTGCCGCGGCGCGGTGGGCGGCTGCTCATGGGGTGACGGTGGACGCGGCGGCAAAGGACCCGTCACGGCTGTATTTCATGTTCTACGGTCCGATGGGCGGTTCGGAGTATGTGCCCGGCGGGTGCGTGTGGCTGGAGCAGGCATCCGCGTGGATGTACGGCGACGCCTCACCGGATGCTCCGCCGGTCGTGGGAGCTCTCCCGCATCGGCGCCGGTCGTGGCTCTCGTGGGCTCGGCTGGCGATGGCGTATCCTCCGCCGGCATCCGAGCCCCAGACCTACGCGGCAGCGGCTACAGGGGCGCTGGAGCCGACAGAAGACGAACAGGAGGAGCGCCGGCGCCGGTTCGCGCGGGGCATCATCCGGCACCGGTGCACCCAAATCCAAGCGCACGGGGTAGGCGGCCGAAATGTGCGAGTTTTCGCCGCGGCGCGAACGGCCGGCAGTCTCGCCGCGGGCGGGTGGCTTGTGTTGTCCGAGGCCGCGGCGCAGATTGAGGCCGCCGGGCTTGCGTCCGGGCTATCGCCGCGCGAGACGGCGCGAGCGGTGCGCAACGGACTTGCGCAAGGGGACGCGGACGGCCCGTTCGCGATTGATTCACAAATGACCGAGAGGGTACGACGATGACGACGGCAGAAGACACGGCCGGACAGGCCGCAACGGTGGCACAGCGGCGCGCAGAGGTCGCGCGGATTGTGGCGGGGCTGGAGCAGCGATTCGACCGAGAGGGGAATCCGCAGGGGCCTCGGCGTACCCTGCTGAATCTGGAGCGCATCATCGGCGGGGACCCCTACTATCATTCCCGTCTTCGATACAACGGGCTCGCCGAGGTGGTCGAGTGGGAAGGGCGCCGGATGCGCGACGACCACATTACATGGATTCGGCTGGCAATCGCGCGCGAGTATGGGCCGCAATACGGAGCCGAGGACGTGCAGGCGATTTGCGTGCAAGTGGCCCGGCAGGCGACCTATCACCCGGTGACGCGGTATCTCGGCGGTCTCATGTGGGACCGTGTGCCGCGGATTTCGGGCTTTTTGACGCGGTATCTCGGGGTCGCCGATACGCCGCTACATCGGGCCATCTCTCGCCGGTGGTTTGTCTCGTGCGTTGCCCGTGCGATGGGGCAGGGTGAACGGCCGGTCAAGTGCGATAGCGTGCTCATTCTGGCGGGAAAACAGGGGGCGTTCAAGTCGACGGCGTTTCGCGTGCTCGCCGGTGATGACTGGTTTTCGGATACGGCGCTGGACATCAGAAACAAGGACGCCTACCAAAGCATCCGCGGGGTCTGGATTTACGAGCTTGCGGAGCTCGCCGCTACCCGGCCGCGGGATGCGGAATCGGTCAAAGCGTTTCTCTCAGCTCCAACCGACCGCTACCGGCCGCCCTACGGGCGAAATGTGGTCGAGAGTCACCGGCAATGTGTTTTCGTCGGCACGACAAACGAGGCCACATTCTTGACCGATCCGACCGGAGCCCGGCGGTTCTGGCCGGTGTCTGTCGGTACCATTGATGTCGACGCAATCCGACACGACCGGGGGCTCTTGTGGGCGGAGGCGGTCGAGGCGTACCGCGCCGGCGAGTCGTGGTGGCTGTCACCGGATGAGGACCGGTCGCTGACCGATGCCCAAGAGCAATACCAACACGAGGACCCTTGGCTTGTGACCCTTGACCGGTGGATGTCCGACGCCCAAAACCGGGCACAAGCGGCGCGCGGTATGCGGGTCGGTGAGCTCCTCACCCAAGCGCTGCACATGGACGAGGACCGGCAGCGCAAGGGCGACGAAATGCGATTCGGTGCCGTGCTCCAGGGCGCGGGGTGGACCAAACAACAGCGCACCCGAGACGGCCACCGGCTCCGGTTGTGGTTTCCCCCGTCCCCGTAGCGCACAACCTGCACGGCCTCCGCACGGCCTCAACCGCCGAGGCCGTGCGCACCTAAAACCCCATCCTCACGGTATTATGATGCTACCTACTCAACCTGCACAACCTAAAACACCAAAAGAGTACAGAGTGATACAAGATGGAGGTAATAGGGGAAAGGTGGTGCAGGCCGTGCGCTGGGGGTGTGCGATTGTCCAGAATGGGCAGCGGTCGCGGGTTATCGGGCGCACAACCTCAACCCGTGCAGGCCGTGCGCAGGTTGTGCAGGCTGGCACACGGAGGGCGAGACGATGACGGGACAACGGCAGCACATCCGAGCCGAGGGCGGTAGGGGTCCGTGCGTCGCTTGTGGGGCCGTCAGAGGCGCGCAGGGGGATTGCGTGGCCCGATGGGTGCGGGAGCGGCTCGGAGGCCCCAGGGAGGCGCACAGGGGTCGCGCGGGGCGTCTGGAGTTCAACGAGGGCGCGGGCCGTCCGGATGGGCTACGATGACAGCGCTGGCAGGGATGCGGGCGAGGAGAGACCGACGATGAGTGACCGAGTACCGATTTTCGTGGAGCTATGCGCAGGGACGGCCGCGCTATCGTTGCGCCTGGAGCATCCGCGGGCGCGTCCGCCGGTGTCGAGGATGGGCGCCAAAACCGGCTATGCCGATGTGATTTTGCGGTGTATGGGGCTGCGACCGGGCCAGGGGGCAGACCGGTATCTGTGGTGCGAGCCTGACGCGGGCGTGCGGCTACTGCTCCATGCCTACCGAGACCGCGAGCTCGCGACGGCCGCGGCTGACATCATACGGGGGTGGCAGGACGAGGACCCGCGTGCGCTGTGGGAACGGTTGCGGGCGGAGGGGCCGCCGGTGTGTCCGCCGGTGGATGCTCGGGAGGTGGCGCGGTGGGTACAGCGGGCGGTCTGGTCATATGAACAGGGCAATGTTCGGACCGGCTTCGTCGGGCCTGGAGACAGACGACAAGACACCACGGCCACGGCCACGGCTACGGCTACGGCCAGAATAGCTCTCAGTCTCCCCGCCACCATCGCCGACGACGCGCGGAAGGTCGACCCGCCCCAGCTCCCGGCTGGAGTCGTGGTCTACATTGACCCGCCGTACGTCAACACGACTGGGTACGCGCACACCTTCCCCCGCTCGGAGTGGGTGCCGATTGTCCGACGGTGGCAGGCGGCCGGGGCGATGGTGGTCGTCTCGGAGGCGGAGCCTATCCCCGAGCTGATGGCGGACGGTTGGCACGCGGTACGGATTGACGGAGAGCGGAAAGGGCAGAAACGGACATTTAGCCGGCAACAATCCGAATGGCTTACAATGTCGGAACCGCCGAGGTGGCGGCCGTCGGTGCAGATGGGGCTATGGAGGTGAAACAGTGACGCAGAACGACACACTGGACGAACGGCAAATCCGCGCCGCGCGCATGGAGGCCGAGGGCGTTGTCATGCGGGAAATAGCCGAGGCGGTGGGCGTCTCGCGAAAGACGCTCTATCGGTGGCGCGATGTGCCGCACTATTCTGCCCTTGTGTCGTCGCTCATCGAGGACACCCAGCGCGCCGCGCGTGACACGCTCCGGGCCGGTGCAACCGACGCGGCAAAGCGCATCCGGGAGCTGATGCGGTCGGAGGACGAACGGATTGCGCTGTCAGCCGCGCAAACCCTCCTCGACAGGACGGGGCATCCAAAAGCCGAGCGCGTGGAGATGTCCGCCGATGTGCGGGCATCCGGTCGTGTGGAGGTCGACCCGTCGGAGGAGCTCGCCGCACTGCTCTCGGGGGGTGGCTCGTGACGGTCGACCCGGAACGGCTTGCCGCGGTCGCATGGCGCGCGGTGTGGGCGTCGGTCGTGCTGTGGCTGGCCTCGGCGGCGCTTGTGGCGTGGCTGGCTTATCGCGAGGGCTACGTGCAAGGTCTCACCGACGCGGGCGCGGTGTGGCCGTAGAGGCACCACCGGCGCCGGTGGGCGGTACCCACTACGACCGCCTCCGATGGGCGCTCTATGTGACGCGGCACGGGTGCAAGGTCTCGCCGGCCGTGCTCACCGCGTGTCGGGCTGTGGTCGCGCACGAGCTGGAGGAGCGACGGCAGCACGCCGGGCACCCGCTCCGGTGGGTGGAGCTGTGGCGGCCGGAGTGTCGGACATGCAGCGACGTCACATGGCCGCGGGCGAGCGATGGGCGGCTCTTGAATCCAGGCGGGAAACCATGCGGCCGGACGGGCCCGCGGGATGACGTACCGCACCACGGGGTACCCATGAGGCACCTCGACGGGGACCGGCACCAGTGCCCGCGGTGCGGTGTCGAGGAGGACCGCACCTCGCAGGTGGAGCTTGTGCGCCGGTTCCTACGGTCGACGGCGCTCTATTTCGTGGCGCTGGGGGGCAACCGGAGCTCTAAGAGCTGGACCGGGGCCATCTGCGGCACCCTTACCGCAATGGGCGCGGGGCATCCGGATGTGATGGCGTTCCTAAAGCGCAACGGCCTCGACCGCGGGCGCCTCCAGAAATCACCGGGGCTCGTGCTGGCCGGCAGCATCACCAACGATGACAGCCGCGACTATCTCCGGCCCATCTATGACGACCTCTTGCCGGATTCGTGGGAATGGTCAGCGCGATTTGCAGCGCAGACGGCCTCCACATGGATGCCCGGCAGCGGCACCGGCCTACCCGGTAGTGTGCTGTTTAAGACGACCTCGGGCGCGGATGCGTCGAAACGGTGGCAGGGCACGAGCTCCCCGCTCGTGCACAACGACGAAGACCACGGGGATGTTGAGGTCCTACGGGAGCAGGTGCGCGCGGTCGCCGACCAGGGCGGCCGGTGGCTCGGGACATTCACCCCGACCCGCGGCAAATCCGCGGCCGTCGTGGACATCCTATTCCGCGACCCGCCCCGAGCCGCGGGGGAGGTCGAGGTCTACCGGCTGGACCCGGTCGACAACCCCATGATAGACGGCGACGCGATGGCCCGGTGGCTCTCCTCGATGACGGAGCGAGAGC
>Ga0255751_10002047_pt1 | contig 19068 bp, 10 predicted proteins | sample 071ome_20_FD_179951 | JGI IMG/M metagenome (GOLD analysis project Ga0255751, IMG submission 179951) | Coastal salt marsh microbial communities from the Groves Creek Marsh, Skidaway Island, Georgia - 071412BT metaG (version 2) | ecosystem: Environmental > Aquatic > Marine > Intertidal zone >...
CGCACGCATTCGACATCGTCATCATCATGTTAGCTTCAACCGGTGCTGGTGCGTTCCCTTTCTTTTTGTACTCGACGCGCGATCGGCATCTTTTTCTCTCTCTGTGTGTATACTAGTTTATCCCACAAAATCGGCAACGTGTCATCGAGACGCACACGCAGCCCTCAATCCAATCCAATCCCTCTCTCTCTCTCTCTCTCTCTCTCTCTCTCTCTCTCTCTTTCCCTTTTTCTTTCGCCGGTGTGATGACGTCGAAGAGTGAGAGAGAGAGAGAGGGCGTTTTCCTCGCTCTCTGTTTGCGTTTTATACTGACTGTTTTATCGTTAAATCACAAACAACAGCAGCGACTGCGACGACGAGTCTGTTGTCCTTCAGAAGAAGTCACGCCGGTAACAACAATGCGTCGTCGTCGTCGTCGCATTCCGTTCACAAAGTAAACGCCAAGGCGATCGCTCGAACTTCAAAAAATAATAACAAGCAAAGAAGAACGCTGACCATCGTCAACGTGGCCACTCCGTCGAAGAAGTCCTCGGAACCGCCGAAAGAACCGAAAAGATCCGCGGTGGAAATTATCAAAGAAAACTCGGACTTTTTACGTCACCCTCTGATCGAGCAGTTGGCGACGCCGGAGACGTTCATCTCGGAAGATGCCGCGCAACTGTACAAGTTCCACGGCGGGTACCAGCAAGACGACCGAGAGAAGAGATCGTTCGGACAAGGGAAGTTTTACCAGTTCATGATGCGAACGAAACAACCGGCTGGATTAGTCACGAATAAGTTGTATTTGACCATGGACGACTTGGCGAATACGCACGGGAACGGGACTTTGAGATTGACGACGAGACAAACCTACCAGCTGCACGGCATTTTGAAACAAGATTTGAAGCAAACGTTTAGAACGGTGATTCAAAACATGGGGTCGACGTTAGGTGCGTGTGGGGATATCAACCGTAACGTGACCGCGGCGCCGTGCCCGGACAAGAAGAACCCGAGTTACGAAATCGCGCAAACGTTGGCGCAAGATATCGCGGAATTGTTAGCGCCGCAATCGGGGGCGTATTACGACGTTTGGCTCGATGGCGAACAAGTCATGACGGTGGAAAAGCCGGAAATTACGAAAGCAAGAATGGACAATTCCAACGGGACGAACTTTGAAGGAAGCCAAGAACCGATTTACGGCTCTCTCTTTTTGCCGAGAAAGTTCAAGATTGGCGTCACCGTTCCTGGCGACAATCACATCGATTTCTTGAGTAATGATATCGGTATTTGCGTCGTGAACGATGCGAGCGGAAAACACATCGGGTACAACGTCTACGCCGGTGGCGGTATGGGTCGTTCGCACAGAAACAACGAAACGTTTCCGAGAATCGCCTCGCCGATTGGATACGTCGATAAAGACGATATTTTGTACGCCGTCAAAGCTATCGTTTGTACGCAAAGAGATTACGGCAGACGGGACGACAGAAAGCAGTCCAGGTTAAAATACCTCGTCCACAGCTGGGGCGTCGAGAAGTTCACCACGGTGACGGAACAATATTTTGGCAAGAAGTTTCAACCGATTGCTCCGTTGCCGGAGTTTGAGTTCAAATCGTACCTCGGATGGAACGACCAAGGCGACGGGAAGTTATGGTACGGCGTCCACGTTCAAAACGGTCGATTGAGAGGCGAATTAAAGAAAGCGTTGAGATTAGTCATCGAAAGGTACGAGTTACCGGTGCGTTTGACCGCGCAACAAGATTTACTCTTGTGCGACGTCGACCCGAAGTGGAAGGATGACATTCACCAAACTTTGAAAAATGCCGGTTTGAAAGATTTGGAAGACATCGAACCGAACGACCAATTATCCATGGCTTGCCCAGCGTTGCCTTTGTGTGGCTTGGCTATCACCGAAGCCGAAAGAGGTTTACCGGACATCAACAAGAGACTTCGTCAGGTTATGGAAACCGTCGGCTTGACGAAAGCGGACGATATCATGATTCGTATGACTGGTTGCCCGAACGGGTGCGCGAGACCGTACATGGCTGAACTTGGTTTCGTTGGCGACGGTCCGAACACGTACCAAATTTGGTTGGGCGGCACCAGAAACTTAACCGGCATTTCCCGCGCCTACGAAGACAAGGTGAAAGTGGACGATTTGGAGACATTTTTCGAACCGATCTTCGCGTATTGGAAGCAAAACCGCAACAGCGGCGAGGAGTTTGGCCAGTTCGTCAACCGCGTCCCTTTTGAAGAAATCAAGGCGTTCTCGGAATCGTACGTCCCGGGACAGCTCGTCTCTACCGAACGATTACCGAGGGTCATGGTTGAAAGAGCGGCGTTGGATAAGTTGATCAAATACGCGGAAGAGAACAACACGACGTTGACGGCGGCGGCGACGAAAGCCATCATGGACTTGTAATTTCAAATAAAAGTAAAAAATCATCATATACCATAAATACATGCGAGTAAAAGTCATCTTTCGAACTGCTGCGCATCATCTTTTGCTCTCATCAAATCTATATATATTATTACAAAATTTCATTTTTCTACGTATTTTAATGCCCTCGCGTGCTCTATTCTTCTAACTCTGGTCGAGTTAATAAATACAACGACGGGCCCAGCACGGGCAACAGATAAAACAACGGGTTTACGTCAGATGACGATGACGACGACGATCTTCTCTGCAAATCCTCCTGGATGGCCGTTTTCATCACCAACGATAAGACGATCAAATCGCAAGTGCTCACGCACGCCAAAGTGGATTGTTTCGTCAACAGCGTGACAAACTCGGAAACTACCCCGGCATCTAATACGTGCGAGAACGCCCAAAAATACAAAAAAGCGCTGAACGCCGTCAAAAACAACGCGTTCACTTTTGATTCTAGGATGTTCTTGGTGACAAACCCCAAATCAGATTTCTTCACGCCGTTAACCACCGGCGTCCTGGCGATTAAATACGGTCCCAACGCGAAGAAACCGAGCGCGAAGGACGCGCCGACGAAAAACTTTGGTTGCAACTTTGGCTGTTTCTCGCCACCGCCTGGGAGCAACAAAGACGCGTACACCGCTGGCACAACCCCCAAGCTATTAAAAAGTGCCTCAAAAAGTGGATTCACCTGCCCTTGAAACGGAGAGGAGACGAGTTTGGTGATTAAATCTGTATCGAACGAACCGACCGTTTTGGGCGCAACGAACGTCGCCACCGCCAACAAAGAAAACCACAAACCGAGAATCGTCAATCGCTCCGAATCTTCCCAAAACTTGTACAACCCTTCTTCCTTTTTGCTGTCGTCATCGGCAGCGGAAGTTTTCCCAGGCGGAGAAGAAGAAGAAGAAGCGGACGCGGTGATTTTGTTTTTGGATAATTTTACATTGCATGCACTCTTCTTCTTCACGACTAATCTTCTTCTTTCCTCTTTCCTCGTCGATGCCATCGTAACGACACCACCACCACCACTCGTCGTCGTCGTCGTCGTCGTCGTCCCAGAGAGTGCGTTTCTTCTCGAAGAAGAAGAAGAGCGGCGGAGGACGACGAAGCGTGGTTTCTTCGTCGTCGCGTTTGCCGTTGATGATGTTGTTGTTGTTGTTGTTATCCTACATGATGTCGTCATCGTGGTCATCGTCTTTTCAAAAAAAAATGTGAAGAAGACACACAACACAAATTTTTTTTTAAAAAAAAAAAGAGAAGCAAAACAGAGCAGCAAAATCCCCTAATAAAATAAATCGAAACTCTCTCTCTCTCTCCCTCCTCCTTCTCCTCCTTCTCCTCCTATCGCGCGAAGAGTCAACGGTCGCCGCTCCGACGTCGACGCGCGTCTTTTAGAGAGAGAGATTCTTTTTTGCAAACAAAAAAAAGCTTCTCCGCTTGTGTGCTAATTTTTTTTGTTTACAAAATGCGTGACGACGAAGTGATTGAGATTGTTTCTTCTTCATCAGAAGAAGAAAGAGATGATAACGATGAAGAGCAAAACGCGGTAAACGGGACGATGATGACGGAAAGTCCTTCGCGTGAGGGAGAGGAGTTTTCTCCGTCTCCGGCGAAAGTAGTAGTAGTAGTAGCAGAAGAAGAAGAAGCGGCGGCAGAACCGGGACGAGTCGAAAGCGAAGAGAGAGAAGAAGAAGAAGAAGAAGAAGAAGAAGAGGTGATTTTGATTGATTCGGGAGATGAGGGAACAGAAGAAGAAGAAGAAGAAGAAGAGACGCGTTTCAACATCGGCACGGAGGTTTTAATCCACGACATCTTAACGAAACCGGAACTGAATGGACGGAAAGGAGAGATCATGGAATTTATCGGTGGGTTGGATCGTAGGTATTCGGTGAAAGTAGGCCGCAGTAATAGTGCTCGCGGTAATAAGGACGTTCTCGTCGTGGCGCTGAAAGAGGTGAATTTGATTGATTTCAACAAAGACGGAGAGAAAGCGATGGAAGTTATGTTACGAATGCGAAGCGAGAAAGAACGAGAAGACGATGGCAATAATACTAGGAATAATAGTAAAAAACGGAAAGAAATGATGGGCGAAGGCGAAGAAGAAGACATCGCGTGGGGACCGGCGCACAGAAACGACGTCTACGAGGATGAGGACGAGGACGACGGTTTGTACAGAAGAATGGCGTCATCACCACCGCTAACGGAGTCGCCTCCCGCGAGAAGGATGATGCCGCCGCCGTCTCCGTCCATACAATTCACGCCGACGAGGAGCAAATACGCGCGAGCGGTACCGTACGCGCATCCCGTGTACCAAAGTGGGAAAAGCAAGATGTTTGGTAAAATTACGTGCGTGTTAGACCACGATATCGCGATGAAAAATGTTGGTAAAGCCGTTATTCAAGGTTTGGATGCTCCGAACGGGATTTCTGGTTTATCGAAAGACTACAAAAACCGATTGCGATGTACGTCGAGAACTTTATTGCCCATCCCTTCGAGCATCACGTGGATTCGGCATCCGGAGAAGGAGTTGAGAACGAACGAAGAGTGTAGATTTATGTTGCAAGATTTAACCCAAATGCAAGTCGAGGACGATCCGAGATTACACTGGTCGATGCGCACGACGTTGATTTTAAACGGCGAAGAGTTTGTGAAACTCCTCGAAAAAGAAGAAGAGACAGAACGTTTGCAGCACATACAGGACGGTTCCTTATCGGATATTTTATTGAAAGCGAAAAGACGTTCGGATTCGGTAGGTATTCTCACGCTTTTGGTGTACGGATTAGATGATTACGTCTTGAAGCGAACGAGGAAAGAAATGGCCCGCTTGGGCGCCAAAGACGCGTTCAACGATAAGTTTGTTTCCGCGCTGAAAACAAAATTAATCGTTCGATCGGGCGGGTTTGGAAATCTAGGAAAGATTCAAGTCAAAGTCGTCGAGTGTTTGAATGAACAGGCAGTCGTGGATAACATCGTCGGCACGCACAGATGGTTGGCAGATCTTCCGTTTAAGAAGAACCACAACGCGATATCGGTAGGGGTCGTCGCCACCGTGGACGAGAAGAAAATTAGGAAATTGGACCATTTGAACCTCTCGTGGGTGAAAGCGCTGGCTGCGATATCAGGATTAGCCGAAGAACACGCGCACGTGGTCGCGTGCCGCTTTCCGAGCGCAAAAAAGTTGATTGAGCACTTTGATCGGTTTAAAGACGATCAAAACGGTGGCGAACGCGTCATTGCCGATTTGGATAAATTTTCGAACAGGCACCGAGACGGAAGGCAAAAGATTGGAATCGGAGTCGCGCACAGATTACGCGTCATGTTCAGTCGGAACGCGAAAGCTGGCGATATATTGTAGAAAACTGAAGAATAGAGTAGACGCTAGCATAAAGTGCTTTCGTGTAATAGCGCATGCTTTTGTAAAAAATGTATTTGTAGTTCTTTTTTTACTTAGAAAATTAGGTATCTACTCGTACAACACGCACGTGAATCGTTGTCATCTCAAGAAATCAAACGATTTTATGGACCGGTCCAAAATCGTCGTCGTCGTCATCGGACCAATCTTCCGACCAGTCAATCGGAGGTCCCTTGTTTGGTGTCGTGGTCTGCGAAGAGAACGCGCTCCTATTCCCACCGCCGACGCGAGGTGCCGGACCTCGCATCCATCGCTCGTACTTGAACTTCGCGTAAGCGCCCAGAAGCAAAATTCCAAAAACAGCCACGAGGAACAAGAACATTTGAACATTGTACATCCCACTTTGAACGTTTGACATCATGTTTTGAAAGTCTGGTAACCCAACCGGCTTGCGATAGGAATCATCGCTATAATCATCAGACGATGAAGCGTAATCGCTCGTGTCCGATGCTGGTTCTAAATCAGCCTCGATTTCCTCTTCGTCCTCGAATCTACTCGCACGTTCTCTTCGAGAAGAAGAAGAAGTTGATGAGCTAGATGCATCTTCTTCTTGTTGTTCTTCTTCTTGTTCTAACTCTTGCTCTAACTCTCGCTCTTCTTCAATTCTTTCCTCTTTTCGTTCTTCTTTTTCTTCTCGAAGTTCTCCACGAATGGCCTCTTCCTCATTCTTTTCTTCCTCTTCTTCCTCTTTCTTTTCTTTCTCTTTTTGTATGCTACCGCTGCTTTTGGAAGAAAAGTCCGAGTCAAATGAATCGTTGGTTTCTTTGAACGTATCTACCATCATCTCATCTGACTCTTCCTTCTCTCTCTCGGTTATTTTCTCTTCCTCTTTTTCTTCCTCTCCTTCTTCGCTCTTCATGTGTTTTTCGTCATCAAAAATTTCCTCCTCGCGAACAGCTTCTTCTTCCTTTTCCTCCCCGTTCTCCTCCTCTTTAGGTGTTGTTTCATCGCCATCGCCAAGGGCAGCGACTGCGGACAAATCCTCTTTTTCTTCTTCTTCAATCGATCGTTCTTGCTTTTGTTCTTCTCCTTCTTCTCCCACAGAACTATCGTCGATATCTGAAATGTCTTTACTTTTCTTACTGTTCCTGTAACGATGGGTCGTGGAAGATCTTCTCGAATGCGTTGTGTTGCGATGGCGGTGTCTTCGCTTCCCCGAAGACGCAGCGCTCTCATCGTTAACGCTGTAATCAGTATCCGCAGTGCTTTCGGCAGCACCTCCGACAGATCCTTCTTCGTCTTCTTTTTCTTCTCCTACAGATCTTTTTTCTCGCTCACTCGAGGCGTCTCTCTCCTCAGTCTTCTTTGATTCTTCTTCTTCCTCAGTCTTTTCTAACTCCTTCGCATCTTCTTCGACGACGTCTTTTTCTTTCTTCACTAATTCTTCCTCTTTTTCGAACGATTCTGACGCAAACTCATTCTTTTCTTTTGAGTTCTTCACTTCCTCATCTAGAGCTTCGTCATTATCGTTCAAAGACGTCGGCTTTTTCACGTCGCTCACAGCATCGTACAGATCTTTCATATCGACGTATTTTTCAGCCTCTTCAAGTGTCTTTTTTGCACCCTCATCATCCTCAATTGTCGTCGTCGTCATTACTTCTTTCATGTCGTCGCTCTTTTCCTTTTCTTCTTCTACAGCACTCTCGCTTTTTTCATTATCTTCGACGGCGACGTCTTCCGCCTTTGTGGTTTCTTCGTACGACCCTTTTTCGTCGTTGCTGACGGATTGCGGCGAAGAAGTCGTTGACTCTTCCGTCTCCTTCTTCAATGCCTCTTCCTCAAAGGAATCCTCGGAGGATGTTTCTCGAGTAAACGACGACGACGACGATGATGATGATGATTCTTCGCGTTTTTTTTCCGCCTCCATCATTTTCTCCTCTTCGACGGCTTCGTCTGCTTTGTCCTCCTCTTCTTTCTCCATCGCGTCTTCAACAGCCGCCGGCGAAGACATCTCTTTTCCTCCTTCTTCTGTTTCGTTCGAAGAACTGTCCGGAAGGTCAGCTTCGGGAGCATCGCCTCCCATCATCTTCTCGTACTCATCCCCAACCGAGGAGGAGGAGGAGGAGGAGGAGGAAGAAGAAGAAGATGAAGATGAGGAGGAAGAAGAAGTATTATCGTCCTTTTCCAATGACGGTTCTTCTTCTTTTTCTTTTCCTTCTTCTTTTCTTTCTTCTTCTTCTTCTTCTTTTTCCACCGATCGAGGAAGATAATCTTTCTCAACACCTCCACTGCTCTGTGCTTCTTCCGCCACCGCTTCTTCGCCAGCGGGGAGCGCGATCCACTCTTCGTCGGTCTTCTCCGATACGGGTTTCGGCGTCTCTTCTGTGGTTAATAAAGTTCCTTTATCGTCGTCGTCATCGTCTGTCGCGACGCTTTCAACGTTTTCCTCTGTTTTTGCGCTTCTCTCTCTCCTTTTTCTCCTCGAAGAAGATGAAAACGACAACGCGTCGTCGTCGCTTTCGTTGTCGTCCGTCCTCGTCGTCGTCGAATACTCGTCCACTTCTTCTTGCGCGGAGACGAGCGTTGTCGTCGCTAGAGCGACGAGGATTACGATAAACAAGAAGAAGAAGAACGAGCGGCGAGTAGTACTACTGCTACGACGAAGCATTTCGCTCTTCTCTCTATTTTTTTTATGCGCGCGCGTGTGTTGTTAACTTTTTTTTGTGAGGTGCAAAACTAAATTCGACTACTATTATTACTAAACACGCGCGCACTAATTTAATCTCTGTGTCGACTATTAGTATTGTCGTTCAAATTCTCCAGACTCTCGCCGCGCTGTTCTCGCAACTTTCGGACGACTTCGGAACTCATCGAGGCTGGCGGATGTCTGGACATGGCCGACGCCGTCGCGGAGGAGAAGGCGAAAGATTTCGTTCCGCCGTTTCGCGTCGACGCCATCGACGACGGTTTTGTGTTGCTATTACTATTAGAACTATTTCTCGCGTACGCGTTTCTGAACTGATTGTGCATCCGCCCGAACCATACTTTTATGGTTCTCCATAATTCTCTAAGTTTGTTGGGAATGGCGTCGAGGAAGGCGGCGAGCTTCGGCGAGACGCGACGCAGTCTCATGGAAACGATGATTTTGTATTTTTGCACGAACGGAATGAGCTTGCTGAAGATGAGCGTAGAAACGAGCGATTTGATCGCATCGATGATTTTCACCGCATACGATTTCATCGTTTCGATCGTTTTCTGAATCACGGGATACTTTTGGTACCAGAGTTTCAACTTCGGCCAAATCGCGTTCACGGCGCGAACGACGACTCTTCGATAGAGCACGTCGAAGATTGGATAGAAGTAATCGCGCAAGGGTTTTGTTTTGACGTAAAACCAAGCGGCAAACCTGTTGTACCCGGACTTTTCGCACGACCACTCGACGAGTCTGTTCAAAATCGCGGACTTTTTACACAAGTATTTCAATCCAATGTACCAAACGACTTGGAAAAGCAAATAGTAAAACACTTGCATGAAGAGCGATAGAGAGACCCACCATCGAATGAAACGTTTACCCATGCTCGTATTTTTCGCGCGCATTTTAGCCTCTTCGTATTTATCCATCATCGATCCAAACGTACCAGCCATGGAGCCGTGATGGGTGTAAAAGGAGTCGTGGGACATGGCTAAAGTGTTCGTCTCGACGCCTTCGGCCCACACCGCGGAAGCGCTGTGCGACTCGCCCGTTCTCGCTTCGTGGACTATTTTTGGATGCAAAGAATCTTTGTTGCTCGCCGCGTTCGATATGCCGCCTCTGTGGCGAACGTCGTAGATACCCGTTAAGTGCTTCGTCATTTCGTGGTCGTCGGTATCGTCTACTAAACTGTCGCCGTTCTCATTTTGCGTGTGATCAAATTCGACGTTCAACGCGCCCGCAACCGTTCGAGCGAGTTTTCTCTCCACGTCTAATAATTTAATCGACGACGGGTTCCCTCTGTCCGTCACGTAAACGCGTTGCGAGTCCGGGCACACGGAAATGCCAAAAGGAACATCGAATGATGATTTTGTCGCCGATCGACGACCGAAACGGTCTCGAATGCGATTGGATTTATCCACGACAGTCACGTCGACAACTTTCCCTGTTTTTTCCCAGTTTGGTTCGTACGACGCGTCGTCTTTGGACCCGTCCGGATACGCCGAAGAGATGTCGTCGAAAACGGGGACTTTTCGCACCGCGCCATTTCCAGAGTCTACGACTAAAACGTATACTTTTTCTTTCTCCTTCTTCTTTGATTGAAACAACGAGGAGGAAGACATCGTCGCCGATAACGAGGACGGCATGAACGATACAGCCGTCGGTTTCGCAAAAAGCGTATCAATACCGAGCGCGTTACCTTTATACCCTCTGCTTTTACCACCGGCTAAAGTAATCACCGCTCCAGTCTCCGTATTTACTAATCGCACCGCGTGATTCCCGGCATCCGCCACGGCTAGAAACGCGCACTTGTTGCCCGATTTACCGCCACCATCCAACGCTGTGTTTGTACTACACGACATACCCATAGGTTGCAAAAATCTCGCTTTTGATTTTACACCGTCTACCATTCCCGGAATTTTATCTCCCGTCAACGTCGTCACCTCTCCGCTTTGCACGTCTACTTTCCGTATGCAATTATTCATCGCGTCCGAGACAAACAACGTGTGGCCGTCCGGGTGCATGACCACATCCATCGGTTGATTAAATCTCGCTTTCGTCCCGACTACATCGTCGTGGTACCCAGTTAAACCCGACCCGGCTACGGTTCTCACTACTCCGCTCCCTAAAATGATCACCCTAATCTTATGGTTCTTCGTATCTGCGACGTAAACGAACCCGCCGTCTGGCGATACCGCCACGCCGGATGGAAACGTAAACGTCGCGTCGCCCCTCTTCGCTAAACCGTCCGAGCTCCCACTCGCTCCAGTCCCCGCTAACGTCGTTACCGTCCCGAACTCCACGTCTATCCGTCGTATTCTGTGATTAAACGTATCCGCTATGAATATATCTCTCCCGTCCGGAGAGGCGACGACGCCGAACGGCTTGTTAAATCTCGCCTCTAAACTCGGCCCGTCGTGGAATAACATGGACGGATGTAAAGCTCTGGACGGGTCGTACGACGACGATCCTCGCGTGTCTTGTCGCGCGAATCTTCTCGCGGAATACGTTCCTCCAAAATTACCGTTGTTGTCATCTTCGCCACTGCCACCATTATCGTTCGTTCCTCTTCTTCCCTGTTGTTGTTGATAGGCTGCGCTGTTCCCGTCCCGTCTCGAGGAGTGCACCAATCTGTCCTGTTGCGCGAATGCTTTTTCGGGACCCGAGACGACGACGACGAACAATAGCGATACCAATAATAACAGAAACAACGACATCATCGACGGAGTCGTCGCGAAGAAGAACGAACGGTTCGTCGCGATGACCATCTTTAATATTCGTATTATTATTATTAGTAGTAGTAGTAGTACCACGGACGGGTATATAAAATTGTGGATTTTTATGATTATATATCAAAAGTGTGCGTGTGTTGTCTCTGAGTGATGAGAGAAGAAGAAGAAGCACAAAAAAAGTTTTTCACATTTTTTTCACCTCTCTCTGTTCTCTCTCTCGTTCTCTCTCTCTCTCGTTCTCTCTCTCTGCAAAAGAAAACGCGCACCCACGCTTTAATAAAGAAGCACAACACACGAAGAAGCACGAGGGCGCATCGATCGCTTTCAAAAGTAAAAAACAAGAAGAAGAAGAACAGAAAAGACAGGAAATATACACACGTAAGCGCTCGGCGGAAGGACAGAAGCAGCAGCACTAAAAAGAAAAATGGGAAGGAAAATGAAAACGCCGAAGAAAGAGACGCACTCGCTCCCCATCGACCGACAGATTGAACAAGACAACGTGGCGCGAGAGCGGAACCCGAAGAAAGAGAACAAAGAAAAGAAACGCTCGAGACAACCAGAGGAAGATTTTATTCACGATAATCTGTCGAATAAGATCATGGCCGAAGCGAGGAAGCAGTTGGAAGATATCGAACGAGAAGAGAGGGAAGAGGAAGAAGCCGGCGGCGGCTCGACCGGAAAAAAGGCACCAAAAAGGAGACCGTCCCAGGGAAGACAGATTTTATTAGAAGGAAAGAGCTCGATGTTAGATCACGACGACGATTCTGGCGATGATGAAGAAGATGACGACAACAACAACGACGACGACGACGGGAAGAAGACCAGAAAGAACGCGTTCGATGAAGACCACGTAAAACACGACGGAGAAGACGACGACGAACTAGAATACGACTCGGAGGACGAGAAGAAAAGCGAGTTCGCGTACAACCTAGATAAAGAATACGAACACGAAGAATACTCGGACGTCGAGTTAGACGAAGCGGACGAGCAAGCTTTGAACGCGTTTATGAATCCGTTTGGAGGACAACAACGTTCTTTGGCAGATATGATTTTGGAAAAGATTCACGATAAGGAGGCGGAAGAGCAAGGCGCGGCGTTGGAGATGTTGGAAGAAGACGCCGATGAACGACAAAAGAAAGCGGCGGCAATGTTGGAGGAGTTCGCACCGGAAGGCATCGACGAGAAAGTTTTGCAAGTGTATAGAAAAGTGGGGGATTTGCTGAAACGATACACGACGGGGAAGTTCCCGAAGGCGTTTAAAATTATACCGGCGTTGTCTAATTGGGAGGAAGTGTTGTGGTTGACGAGGCCGGACACGTGGTCACCACACGCGATGTTTCAAGCGACGAGATTGTTTGCTTCAAACTTGAACGAACACATGGCGCAAAGATTTTACGTTTTAGTTTTGTTACCAAGAGTGCGCGACGATATTCAAGAGCACAAAAGGTTACACCACGCGTTGTATCAAGCTTTGCGAAAAGCAACGTTTAAGCCGGGCGCGTGGTTTAAGGGCATTTTGTTGCCGTTGTGTGAAAGTAAAACGTGCACTTTACGAGAGGCTGTCGTGTTATCTTCGGTGTTAGCAAAAACTTCCGTGCCTGCGTTGCACTCCGCGGCGGTGTTGATGAAACTTTCCGAGTTGGAGTACGCTGGGACGACGTCGTTTTTCATTCGCGTCTTGTTAGACAAGAAATACGCGTTGCCGTACAGAGTCGTGGATGCGTTGGTCGACAACTTTCTCAAATTTGCCAACGAAGAGAGAACGTTACCGGTGGTTTGGCACCAATCTTTCTTGTGTTTTGTGCAAAGATATAAACACGAGCTCTCGAAAGAGCAAAAGAAACGTTTGAGCAAATTGGCCTCGGCGCATCAAAACCATTACTTGATTTCGCCAGAAATCGTTCGCGAACTCGCCAACTCGGATACGACCAGAGGTGATAAACGCATGGACGTGCACATGAAAGGCATACACGAGACGAAACCAAAACAAGCCGTGGCCAGAGAGTTCACCTTGAAGACGAAAGGTGGCGCAACACTTCAAGTGGAAGATTTTAGAAACATGCCGCCTATAGTTTTACAGCCCGATATGGAATACTGAAAAAAAATATGTTTCGTTCGATGGTGATGGTATTTGTTGTTATATTGCGATTGATTTATTAAAACCCAGCTGCTGTAAATGTCACTTCCTCTGCTTTCAAAGTCTTCAAATTTAACAAGACGACGCTCCCGGTTTCGCTAAAGCTCGGTACGGAAACCAGCACGGATTTTTGTGACGCTACTACTATTTCTCTCGAACCAAACGCGCTTTGACAACCCGCAAAGAACACGTCCGGAATTTTCGTTAAAACGAAAGGATCCATATCTTTAAAGGGATAGCACGCCAACGTATCCGGCGCGGATGGGGCGATGTGTCCCCAACTCAAAAACCTCTCCATGACATCTAACGCCGCTTTCGCTTTTTCCTCCGACGTTTTTTCCTTCAAGCCGATACCGCTCGAGGTGATTTGTAAGCAATCGCGAACGTTTTGCCCGGACGTCCCCAGGAAAGTTCTCGATGATGTGGAGGCAGCGCTTGAAGATGATGGTGAGATTTGAAACTCGTGTGGGTTGGTCGCTTTCTTCAACGTCGATCCTTCGAATCGAGCGGCGTTTGGTAAGAAGCAACTGTGAATGGGTTGTTGCGGTAACGCCGAGTTCGTCGGGTCGGAGCTTCCAGGCATGAGGTCAACGGGAACCATTTCGCAAACTTTCGAAAGGAACGCGTCTGCTTTTTGAATCGAGGATAAGGTCGCTTTCTTTTTCGTTTCGGCGTGGGTCCCGCCCTCGCCGTTTGTCGTCGGCTTCGCGCCTTTCTCGCCGTGGACTTCTTCCCTCGTTTTCGAGGAAACCAAATCGCCACACACGAGAACTTGACTAATCCCACCCGCTCTCTTTTCATCGCCTAAACTGCCTTCGATGTATTCACTTAACATGGACGCGCGCACGTCGTTCAAGGGAGACGCGCCGAAATTCAATCCAGAAATTAAGCAAGCGTACGTCGGTTCCTCATCGTCGTCTTCTACCTTCGTCGTTGATTTCGTCGCCGACGACGATGGCGTTGCAAACACCATAGAGTCAACGATGAAGTCTCCTTTTTCGTCCACGCGCCCTTTACACACCGCCGAGACTCCAGTCACTAACTCTCCCACGTTCACTCCCGGCCCTTGTAACTTCACTCTCGCGCTTTCGTCCTCTAAAATACAAAAATCCTTCTCTTCGTCGACGAAGTTCTCCTCCATGTTCATTAATCCGTGTTCGACTTGCTCTTTTTTCGTGACTCCGGCTTTCGTCTTGATGTATTCGTCTAAAATAATTGGTTTCTTGGCCATCTCTTTGTAAATGGTGCCTATGATGACGACTTCCTCGCCGAGCGCAGCTGCCGGTTTGTTTTCTTCTTGGAGCGTCTCGTCGTCAACGTCCATCATTGCGCTGGACTCTCTCTTCTCTCCGTCGGCTTTTCCATCCTCGTCGTTACTCGCCGCGGCGCCTAATTGAATGACACGTTTCAAAGGAACGGACGTTCCAAAGTTCTCTTTCGCGCTTTGCTTTAATCCTGGGAGTAAAACCATCAACCGCTGGTAATACAACGACGAATACTGTTTGCCCATGTGTTCTTTTTCGAAACGGAATTTATTCTCAGTGGCAGCGTCGTCGTTCGATGGTCGAGACGACAGTTTTCTCTTCATCGCAGTGCTCATGTTCTTCAACTCGTTCTCGTCGAGAGAGACGAGATGAGAGGTCGTCGCGGTCATTTCTTTCGCTCGCAACGTTTATTACTTTAGAAAGAGAGTTTAGAGACAGAGAGAGAGTTTCAAAAATCTGTGGACTTTTTTTGAATTTTTGTTGCCTGTTTTGATCCCTCAAGTCTCAACCCATTGCCCAAGCTCTCGAGAAGAAGTCAACACGAACGAACGAACGAACGAAGAAATCGAACGCGCACACACTCTTACAGCGAGATAAAAACAATCTCAACTCATTACGATATAGTTACAACGATACCAAAAAGCTAAAAGTGATTTTGATTATTCTCTCTCTTTCTCTCTCTCTCTCTTTCTCTCGCGCGCGTGCGCTAATCGCATATTTTTTTTTTGTATATTTTATGGATAGTTCGGTTCGAGTTCCCAGGACGATTTCAAACAACCTATGATTTCCCCGACGTACGTCTCTTTATCGTTCCTCGTCCATTGCGAAGGACATCTAGCCAGTAAACTCTTCTCCAATTTGTTAATTTTCGTCTCGCCTTCTTTCCAAACCTCGTTCATGAGAATACTTTCCACATACGCGGCTTCTTCCGCGCCCGGCTTGAAGCGTTCAGTCAAGATTTTCATCTCTCGCATGGCATCTTCCGTACCGAAATTCTGATGGATTGATGCGTCCGTCCCTTGAACGTCCTGCGATGGTTTCTCAACAACAGCCTCCTTCTTTTCTTCTTCTTCTTCTCTTTTTATATCTTCTTTTTGCTCTCCTTCTCCTTTCTCGATTCGTTCGGATAAAGTTTCGTCTCTTTTATCGTCACCTTCGTCCTTAGCATTATTATTAGCCTCAGCTACGGATGCACCCGCAGCAGGCGCCGGAGACGCCGGTGCCGCCGCTTGTGGTGCACAAACGCCCGGTTCCTTATTTTCTTTGCTCGCGCTGTTGTTCACGTCACGGTCTGTCGCATCAGTCGCGGGTGTATCGATAACCATATCGCTACTGCTGCTCCCGTCCATGATCTCTTGTTCCAACTGAAACGGCGTAAAGTTACGCGGATTTGTCTCCCTCGGATCGTCAGAGCAAACGTGAAAGTATCGAATGTCGCTCACCGCGGATGGGTTTCTGAGGTCGTACGGACCAACAATAGCACCAACGAATGGACAGTTCTTACGTCGCATGAGCATTGCATACTTCTCCGCGCTTAAATTATCACCGTCGTCGATAACTTCAGCATCGTTGAACAACTTTTGATAGTTCGATTGATTCTCGATGTCTCTCAAACTTGGTTGATTTGGAAAAACCGGGTGCGAGTGATACCATCCAACGACTCGCTCTCCGTTTGCATCCAGTTTTTCGACGATATCCGGTACGGAAGATGGATCGAGTTCTACTTCTTGACCGGCGTTCCCTTCCTCCTCGGATAAAGGTAACTGTTTCGCCGGCAACGCGCGAGTGATTTTCAACTCTCGTTTCTCCCCATCCCACGTGCCTCCAAGGAAACCGATGATTTCGTTCGAACACAAGTGGGAATGGTAATCCATGACGAGTAAGCACGAAGGCGAAACGAGCATATCGAACGGTTGCGCGCCTTTAGTCGTCACGTTTCGAACTTTCGGTTCGCGATAATTCTCGCACGAGACCATGTGTAAATCCGTATCCTCCTCGTTGCCGTTCCCAAAGTTGTGTCTCGTTTTCTTCCTTTCCCGTTGCGGCTTGTCTCTGGCTAAACTCGGCCCGTCGAGGTTGGCGTACTTTTGCGCGCGAGCCAATTCTTGCTCTTGTGCCGAACGCTTCTTCTTCTTTGGCGATTTGGGCGGTTTCGGTGGCTTTGGTTCTTTCGGTGGTTTCGGTTCTTTCACTTTCTTCGGTGGTTTCGGTTCCGGCGGCGGTTTCGGCGGCAAGATGTTCTGTACGTTTTCTGGATCAATCCTCGCTCGAATTTCTTTCAAACTCACCCATCGCGGTTCCTTCTTTTCTTTCCCGTCTTCAGCCTCGTTATGTTGTTCTCCGCTTTCTTCTTTTTCAATTTCATCCTTATTGTGCACGTCATATTTCACGTTGCCCCACCCGTCAGTAAACTTTATCGCCGGATTGGTGAGTTTCTTCACAAACATCGAGAACGACGCCGCGGACTTGAAGTTTTTCGCCTCTGCGTTATTATCGTCGTAATTCGCATTTAATTGAATCGTCCCATCTTCCAATAGATCCGCGAGAAGTATTCTGCCCGCTTCCCCGTTTAACGGATACGCGTGCGCTATTCGCTGCTCCCCGAATTTCAAAAGTTTCAACGAAATCATGAGTTTCAAATCGATGCCATCGTAGACGGACTTTTCCGGCTTCTTCCTGTTTGGATCCTTCGGTGGAGGGGGAGGTTTCGGAGGTTTTGGTTCTTTCACGACCACCGGTTTCGGTTCCTTTGGCGGTTTCGGTTCTTTCGGAGGAGGAGGAGGAGCAGGTGCCGCTTTCTTCTTCTTTTTCTTTTTCTTTCTCTTTGCTCCGCCCGGGCGGAAATCTCCCTCGGAATCAGACGTCCCGTATCCGAATTCATCCTCTTCTTCTTCTTCTAAATTGTATTGCGCCTGCAAGGCTCTGGCTAAGGCGAGATCCGCGTCTTCTCCATCGTGTTCGCCTTCACCTCCCATCTCGCGCTGCGTTTCTTTGAGCGTTATTTATGTGTGTAAGTGTGTGTGAGAGAGAGAGAGAGAAAGAGGTCAATCTGTGGTGGTGCGATGAACTGCTTATAGTTTTTTATTTTGAAATTTTTTTTTGCTTTTCGTCGTCTCTCGACCGACGACCAGTTTATACGTAGAGGTGACCTTTTTTTCCTCTCTCGTTCTCTCTCTCTCTCTCTCTCTCTCTCTGCTTTTGTGCCCGCCCGCACTCTCTCTCCTATTTTAAAGTGCTCTTCTCTCCCTCCGACTCTCCCCACCGATCTACTTTTTTTTTTCGAACTTGTTTTTTGGTCTTTCCTCCATAATAAAAGACGAAACTGTGTCGCACGTCGCGCCCCAGCATTCGTAATAAACGCGAGAACACGCTGAAACGCACACGCGCGACCTTTCGAGATCTTTGCTTCCTCGACTGAGTGTCGATAAAAAAAGCGAAAGGGAAAGAGCGTGCGTGCGTGCGTAGCCGAAAAAGACTAAACACAAAAAAAAATTAGAGCAGAGAGAAAATTCAAATTAGTCGAACAACACGCAGGAAAGGGAAAACGCACGCACAAAGATGGGGCAGAAAGACGAAGATTTCTTCCCGGATGAGGTCGAAGAGCGCTTAATCGCGGAGGAATATAAAATATGGAAGAAGAACACGCCGTTTTTGTACGACTTAGTCGTCACGCACGCGTTAGAGTGGCCAAGTTTAACCGTGCAATGGCTTCCCGAAAGAGTAGAACACCCAGACTCGGAGTGTTCCACGCAAAAATTGATTTTAGGAACGCACACGTCGGAGAACGAACAAAACCACCTGATGATCGCGGAGGTGCAACTGCCGTTAGAGGACGCGACGGTAGACGCGACGGAGTATGAAAACGCGTCGAAACAGAACAACGATCAAGGGTCGTACGGACAAAACGCTGGGAAAGTGCACGTGGTGCAACTCATGAATCACGACGGCGAAGTGAATAGAGCGAGGTATTGCCCGCACAATCCGTTCATGATTGCCACGAAAACAGTCTCGGCGGAAGTTTACGTCTTTGATTACTCGAAGCACCCGTCGAAACCTCCTGCGGATAGCGCGTGCTCGCCAGATTTGCGTTTAACCGGGCATAAGAGCGAAGGGTACGGTTTGTCGTGGTCGCCGTTTAAAAAGTACACTCTGTTGTCCGGGTCCGACGACGCGCAAATTTGCATGTGGGATTTGGAATCTGCAGGAGTGGATGGTCCTTCGAACACTTCGAACAACGCTGCGAGTACGAATAGACAATCGCGATCGTTAGAAGCGAACAGAGTGTTCAAAGGACACGGCGGGGTGATTGAAGACGTCGCGTGGCACGGAAAACACGAACACATTTTCGGTTCCGTCGGTGACGATAAAAAGATGATTTTGTGGGATACGAGAGCGGCACCGGCGGATGCGGCGACAAACACCGTCGACGCGCACGATGCAGAAGTGAACTGCTTGGCGTTCAACCCGTTCAACGAACATTTGT
>Ga0255751_10002049_pt1 | contig 19066 bp, 23 predicted proteins | sample 071ome_20_FD_179951 | JGI IMG/M metagenome (GOLD analysis project Ga0255751, IMG submission 179951) | Coastal salt marsh microbial communities from the Groves Creek Marsh, Skidaway Island, Georgia - 071412BT metaG (version 2) | ecosystem: Environmental > Aquatic > Marine > Intertidal zone >...
TGTCGGGTCTTTTTCAATAACGGTTTCTCATAGTATACAACCTTGTCGAAAGGTCCAAAGGTACGTGCCTCGTCTACGATCTTTTGGTTGAGGTAGTGATCGTTCTTGACCTTGCTGTATCTCTCCGCGTGTGCGGCCCACAGGATCTCACCTATGCCGGAACTGTAGTCCACCACAGCCATCGCGGCGTCGTGGTTCATGCAGTTGATGCCTAGTATTTTCAATGATTCCTCCTGCCGTCGAACACACAAAGGAAATGCAGTCCTTCTGCTCCTGTTTCCACCCTATGGTGAACTCCATCCTCGATCAGTACCACATCTCCGGCGTGTACATCATGTGGCTTATCGTCGAGATAGATTGTTCCTGTCCCTTTGACGAAGTAATAGACTTCTTCCTGTCCTGCATGTTTGTGCCCCGATGTGCTCTTGTGGGGATTCAATTCAGTGGTGCTTACCACAAGATTCTTGAGGTGCGTGTTGTCCTTGACCACGTATCGTTCATCCTGTTTTACTATGTCACCTATGTTTTCTAGATTTATCTTCATGCCATTCTCAAAACTTTTTTAGTTTTGTCCAAGTACTTCTCCCACTGCTCCAGCGTGATGTCGTACTCGAAGTTCTGTGTGTGTTCATTCTTCCTCAACAACTTGGCCCCGTTCTTGATGTGGAACCGTTCTGCCATCTCCGTGAGTGGGCTAAGGGTTATCAATCTGTCTATGTGATGCTCACGTTTGAATTTCTTGTACACTTCGTTAAGGATGTGTTTGCCACCGCCCTTCTTTCGTGCCCACACCGTGTAGGCTATGGCTATCCTGCCCACCAGTCCACCACGCAGTATGCTCTGGTTGTAGGCATCGTGTGACATCAAGGCCATCTCTTCCACAGTGGCTGGCACGTCGTTTGTGAACGCTAGACATATAATCGCGGCTATGTCTCCCTCTTCATCTTTGAGGCCTAATATACGCCTGCCATAATCCTTACGAAATTCCACAGTGAGTTCTGGTCTCACAGGATCCTCTGCAGAATCTATTTGATCTATCTCGACAAGCTCAAATCGTGGATCCCGCTTGAACAGATTTTTTATTTTCTGTTTTATTTTTTCCATCTATTACTTGTATATGAACGGATCCTTCTTTTTTAATTCTTTCAGTCTCTTTCTGTACTGTATCTCTTCTCTGATTTTGTACCAGAGACGTTTTATCCATCTAATCATTTTTGTACTCCTATCAATTTGTTAAAGGTTGGTAACATTAATTGTACAGCATCCACATGTGCCTGGTCAAGTGGATGTGTGGTACCACGCTTGTATTCGTTAAGTAGTGACCATTGATTGAATCCCATCATCCTCTCTCCAAAAAAGAACCATTTGGTAAAATCTATTTCTGAATACAGTGCGTTCATAAAAGCGTCCTGGTCCGCATGTGGTGTGAATTCTTGGTAAAAAAGACTGTTGTCAGCAAGAGTAAACATGTATGGTATGTTCTTTTTCTCTAAAATGTTCTGTAACCATATGATAGATTTCCAACTGAGATATACCTCATGATACTGATTAGCCGCATATTTGTATATGGCTTCAGCAAAAGGTTTCACTCCTGTGTCTTCAAATAGTTGACCCCTCACACGCCACTGCTCTTGCTGTGTCTCAGAGTTTGCCATGGTTCTAAATGCTTCTTCATTACCTGTGTTAGTGTCCCATGGCGAAATAGACGCCCACCGTGTGTCCTCTAACACTTGATGTCTGGGCATTGCCCAATCATATCTCGATAAGAAACTCCACATCACGACCACACAGTCCACACGTTCACTCCGGCTTATAGCATTGAAGGTCCTCCTAGATATGGCAGAATTTCCAAGGCCACCAAAAGCAGAGCACAGATATAAAGTGTTGTCGTCATCCCGTGAGTTTTTAAATAATCTATGAGCCCAGGACTTCTTAGACGGTGTCTTCCCATCCTTGTCATCACTGAGTTCATTGCCCAATGTGAAACTGCATCCGCCTGCTATGAATTTTTTAGTCATATATCTTCAATACCTTATTTAAAAGTGGAAACACCTCTCCAAAGTTTTCTTTCCTATACTGGTCTGTCTGTAGGATACGTTGTTTCCTCTGTTCTCTGATCTCTGGCGTATCCCTGTCCGCGGCATTCATAAAACGTATGCTAGGCTGGTAGTCTGTGAGCATGTGATATCGGTCCGTCACTATGTCCTTGACCTGTCGTGGCAAGGTCTGAACATTGAACACATCTGGATCGAAACAGGTGTTCACGTAGAAGAACTTGGGCTGGTACTGTGCAACCCACAGTGCTATCTTGGCCCAGTTGAACACATTGAATATGCTCACCGTAGAACATATCTGAAAATCCATGTTTGTGGTCTTCATCTCCTTAAACTTCACAAGGTTGGCACTTACCTCACGCCAATTGGCAGGATGGCGCTGGTACTCAAAAGGCTCTCCAACATCGTCGATAGAGAACGCTATCTCTACATGTTTGAAATACGACCATAGGTCGAATATGTCCTTGGGCGGCAACTGTGTGCCATTAGTGTTGTAGTGTATGTCTATGTTCCGGGCATACCCCTTTTCCACGCAGTGCATCAAGATCTTGAAGTGATCACGAATCATGAATGGTTCGCCACCCGTAAATTCAAAGTACTCCACATGTTTGAGATCGTCTTTAAGATCTTCGAAAAACTGCGGGTTACGTTTTGGCCATCCGCCTTCACGTAGATTCTTTCTTGCTACAGGGTTTTCTCCGTAGTCGAGTTCTTCCTGTGCCCATTTAGAACTGCTCCATGAGCCGCATATCCTACATTTCAGATTGCACACGTTGCCTAACTTAAAGTCTATAAACTTGAGTGTTGGCTCGCTATTAGGTGTCCAATCCGTGAGACTTTTTTTCATCTTGTAAATAGAATTCTGACGCTTTGAGGTCTTGCCTGCGTCTTCTTCTTGCCAACAACTCTGACAGCCCGCAGGACGTCCACCATTACGGAATTCCTCACGTAATTTGTTCATGTATCCCGTGTCTTGTATTGATTTGAGACTCTGTTCATAAACCTTCACATCCGGCACACTCCCCTTGTACAAACAACAAGGTGATGCACCACCGTTCACATCAACTTCTAGATGTGTCCATGGCAAAGGACACATGTTTGATTTTATATACTTGTCCACCACTCTAATGCTTTCTTGTTTTTTGCTAAGATTTTTTTGATATCTGTGCCACGGATACTATCTAGTCTCTCTATTTCCGCTTTGCCATCCTTCTGACCTTTTCTGTACAACTCTTCATCGTAAATTAACTCGTTGTTCCTTTTTTGTTTCTGCATTTCGTCTAACTGCGAAAAGAAATTGTTTAATTTTTTGTTTTTGTATTTGATTGTCTTTTCTCTAACATCGTCTATTATCTCACTCATAATTTCATAAGGCATAAACAAAGGAGCCATGGCATTGTTATGGGAGAAGTTAAAAACTTGTTTAGTCAACAACTCGATGTTCAACTCATTACTTAACAGCACCATATTTTCCAAATCAAACAATCCCGGTAATGTAATAGTTAGGTCCAACTGCAGTCTTTGATTTTGCTCTTTTACAAATTTTAGTCCATACTTTATATTTGTTAACCATTCATCATACTTCAGACCAGTTCTTATGTACTCGCCAATTTCCCCGGTACCGTCTATTGAAGCACAAATTTGCCAATTAGGAAAGTGCCTTAATATGTCGTCAAACAAGTTGTATTTGTAGAAATTTATCCTACTCATATTAGAATTGTACCTTGCTAATACTTTATCTTGGTAGCCAAGTTCTACAATCCTTTTCATCGCTTCCCAATGTATCTTCCACATCAGAGGTTCTCCCCCACACCAGTATAGTTCGGTTATACGTTTTTGTTCAACTGCTTCTGTGAATTCCTTCACTACTTGCTGATCATGGAACAGTTCTAACTGTGCTTTGATGTCTTTCCTGCCCCATATCCTATATCGTTCGTAATCGCCCTTACCATATTTCTTATTCTCAGTTTCCCATGTACTACTCAGCATATCTCCACACATCCTACAACTAAAATTGCACAGATTAGAAAACCTATAATCAAAACTTTGTGTCTTCATTGTGGTGGCACCTGTTTCATCTGTGCTGTTATATGCTTCTTCTATGTTGTTCCTGTACAACCAATTAAAGTGTTGTCTGTACACCTGTTCATTCAACAGTTTGTGATTGCACACAGCACACTGAGGGATTTCCTCACCTGCTAATAACTTTAACCTCACAGACTTCATGTAGTCCGAGTTCCAGTGCTGTTCTAATGTTGTTAGATTCAATTTGTCATTATTACCTTTTGGGTCTATAGTATCTATGTACTGTTTGAAGTTTTCGCTCGATTCTCTAGAACTACAACACAACCTTCGTTCCATCTGAGGAGAAAGGTATGTGTGTGTCCATGGCGCCATACAGAATGTCTTGTTGCCTTCACTGGGTTTAATTTTCTTCATACAACTCCTTTAATTCTGGGAAAACTTCTAACATATTTTCATTTCTGATAGAATCCAATCTACTCATTGTGTCTTTGAATTGTTGTATGTCATTGCTGTTGTCACGTCTCATCATATAATCTATTCCTGACTCGTAACCTTTGGTTGCTCTAGTGAGATGATCTAACGGACGTAACCATTCTAAATGTTTTTCATATTTCTCTTTTACTTTCTGTTTGTAAGATTCTGGCAACAGGTCTATCCTTTGAGCGTATGGAAACTGTAACAGATTGAAGTTGAAATCTTGTGGTTTCAATAAACCTTTATCTACCCAATTCCTGTGGAAGTCTGGTATATGGAGTGCATTTATAAGACCCACTGTGGAACTGATGTAAAAATCGACCTGTGGACATACCTCTAACATCCGCTTCCTGTTTGCGACCACGTCATCCCACACTGTACCTTTACGCATCAACTCACCTCTTTTGCCTTCGGCGTCTAGGCTAGCCCCTATCGAAACGGAATCAAACTTGTTCCATAATTCAAGAACATCTATGTCTTTGTATTTGGTTCTAGTGAAGTTGGTATTGTATATCAGTCTCACATGGTACATTTTACGTCGGTCCAGCTCTTTCAAAATCCTATAGTGTTCTTCCATAATGATCGGTTCACCACCAGCGAAATAAAATTGCTCAACATGTTCGAACTGTTCCAACATCTGATCCCAGATATCATCACTACTCCTGCCAACTCGCATTACCTTGGCATGATCGGGTGGCTGACCTGTAAGTTTCTTATGGTCCTCATACCAGTTTGAGCTGAACCATGTGCCACAACTCCTACAAGCAAGATTGCATAAATTACTGAACCTTATGTCCCAGTACTTGATCACGAAGTCCGCTGTGCCGTCTGTCTGTGTGTTGTCCACCATGCCGATGTTATGTCCAAAATGTTTATTGGAACTTAATCTGAGACTGAAGAACCCGGACTTCTCTTGGTCATAGCATTTTGTACAATGTCGGCTAGGTTTGTTTGCCAGCATGTTCTTTCTTATGCCCTTCATCTCATCATTGTTAAACACCTCTGCCATTGAATTCTTGTTGAGGTCTCCTACTGGATGCTTGTCTAGTGCGAAACAGCAAGGGTATGCCCTTCCGTCTGGGAACGCATGGATGTGTAACCATGGCATCATACAGAAAGTGTCACTGTCTATCAACAACTCCTTCTGCTTTGGAGTCATATCCTTTATCCTTAGTTTCTCAGGCTCCTTGGCCCCGTAATCATATGCCACGATACCATTCTCCTATGATTGGGAAAGTCTGCTCAAAGTTTTTCCCCGTGCGTTTGTCATATTGGCTGTAAAACGCTTTGAAATCTCGCTGTAATTTTTCCTGCGTGGCCGCACCTGCATGTGGTGTTTTAACCACGTCCAAGTAATCTATCAGTCGTTGTGTTTGATCGATCTCCATGCCCTCTAACCATTTGTTATTGTTAGTTAAGAACTTTTCAAGGTCACCTTTGAATTTGTCTCGGAGGTCATCTGGCAATACAAGGGGAGACTGGAAACTAGGAAATCTCAAGATGTTCAATGTGAAGTTTATCGTAGGACCATACACCTTGCTGGCATTCTTGAACCAGATCATTTTTTCTAAAAATTCTGGCAGTGATTCCAAGCACAGTGCATTTATTGTGGCCATGTTGTGTATCTCAGACGGTACCTTGTCCACCATCATGTGTAAAACGCGACTAAACCAGTCACTGTAATCAAGTCCGTCCCTGATGTATTCCGCCTGTTCGAATGTGGCTTCACAACTGGTGTACAGATGAAAATTTTTAAATCCCTTTAGTTTTGTCTTGAACCTGTCTATTATACTCTGTTTGGCACCTAGGTTAGAGTTTATCGCTATTCGCATGTTGGGATTCATCTTATCCCCTTGTGTCTCTATCCAGTCTAGCAATCTCCATAGGTTAGGTGACATCATGGGTTCGCCGCCTGTGATCCTCAGCTCATCTAGGCTCTGATGTAGGTCGGTCTCCCACCACTTGTAGAATGCTTCCACATAAGGATTAAACTCGTCCTTCTTGTATGGTTCCGCAGAATCATGTGTATGAGTAAAATGGTTCCTACCATCTGATTGTAGTCCAGTATATGGTCCTTGCTGTTTGATATTGTTAGCCCAAGTAGAACTGAATTGTGGATTACAGTAAGTACAGGCAAAGTTACAGGTCCTGTCAAACGCAATTTCTAAAGTTTTAAGATTAAAGTTTTCGTTATGGTCTGTTTCGTGTGCTTTCTGTAAATCCCAGTCGGTATAGATCTTAGATTTATAAACTCTGTCACTGATAGCGTCCCTGCCCATGTCCTCTATCTTCCAACAGTATTCACAACCTAAAGGCCTCTCACCTGATTGCATCTGTCTGCGCTGTTCCTTCTTCTCCCTTGTATTGTGTATTGCACTCGGATTGGTTTTTATCTCCTCGAGATTTATTTTGTGAGGTAAAGGATGGTGGCAACTAGTGGTCATACCCGAGCCTAGCCATATGGTGGCATTATACCATTTGGCTCCACAGAAACTTGCCGATTTAGTGTCCAGTATACTTTTTTTATATTCCAGATCGTCCATCTTTACCTTTAAAGTAGTCTTTCAGTTTAATATATTCCTCTTCTGGACAGCGTATATCACTCGTGAACATCACGTCCTTTACCCAATGGTAGTGTGCTATAGGAGGTGGATGATTTTCACCTCTTAGATAATATTCGGAAAAATTTTCTTTGGCATATTCCCACAATCCTTTTTTATCCTTGTAAAAAATAAACTTTGACCAATCTATATCATGAAATATAGGAAATTTTTCCGAAATTGTATCTTGTTTCCATAACATCATTGTGTAGGATATACCTTTTTTATTTAAAAATAATTGAACCAGCAAAATTTTTTCTAATGTTTTATACATATTTTGTTCTTGATTTAAAAAGTGCTTTACAAAATACTTGTGATGTTCAGTTTTAGGATGTCCACCGGTTTTAATGTTGCCATTCTCTTCCCACACCTCGTATCTGTCTGCTCCGCTCCACATTATATAAATGTGTTCAGGTTTATCATTAGACACGCATTCGATAGTCTTTCTTGCTATCGTTTCATTGGCGCTTCCTATTTCTCCATAGTTAAACACTTTGCTATTTGTAAACCATTCAATGTACTTTGGCCAGCATGGCCATTTATAACGCGTAAAACTACAACCGTGTGCAATTATCATATATTTCTACACTCCTCCCAGAACTCCGCCATTTCAGGAAACGTGTTTAGGAACCTTGTCAAGCGCCTGCGATCGTGTTCGTTGAAGAACGCGTAAAAGTTCTTTTTTTGCTGTGCACTTGCGTCAGCGTTCTCGCGCCAGTATGCGAGATTGCGTCGCATTTTTTGGATCTCGAAGTCCTTGAATATATGTAATCCGTTCTCCTCACCAGAATTTTGCTCCATATATCTTATGTTATCTTCATGTATACTCTGATATGACTCTGGCAATAATGTTATCTGTTGCCAGGCAGGTTGTCTCAACAATGGCACATCAAACCATACTCTCTGGTATGTCTTTGAGTAACGCTTACGAAGATCTAATATCTTCTCTAATAATTTGTCCATACTTGTTATGCTGAGATTGTTGTACGTGCATATAAATGTTATGGAATTGCGTTTTGTAATACGATCAAGGAATTCCTCCACATTATCCATCATGTAATTAAAGTCTAGCCCATGACGTATATACTCGGCACGTTTGCCAAAAGCATCAACGCTAACAAACTGCATCATATGTTCCACTTTTTCCTCCATACATATATTCTGTATCATGTTGAAGTACTTTTGTTTGAGTTTGCTGTCTGCTGGACACATGTTGCTTGTCACGTTGAGGTGTAAGTCTTGCTTGGGATGGTCCATGATGTACTGTAAGACACGGTAGGTGTTGGGATCCATCATGGGTTCTCCGCCGGTCATACGGAAATGTTTTAGATTTTTATAAAGAGTAGGCCACCATCGCCAGAATGCGTTCACATAGGGATTGTCCTCCCTGTTGGGTATGGGTTTCCTACGATCCTGGAAGTGCTCTGGAGCGTTGTGCGGAGGTGTAGTTGGGTACTCGCCGTACCTGTCTGTTTCTTTGCCCCATGTAGTTGAAAACTGTGGTGAACAATAACTGCATTTCAAATTACAGGCATGATTGAAATTCACTTCAACATATCTGGGGGTCCATTTTTCATCAATAGGTCTGGTACGTATAACGTCGAAATCCTGCATGGCCCATGGCTCGCCACTCCTGTAATGGCGATCACTCATCTCCCCGGTCTTCTCCATGTTCCAACAATAAGAACATCCTGGAGGTTTTTCTCCATTCAACATCTGTTCACGCTGTCGCATTTTCTCAGCAGTATTGTGAAGTGCGGCTGGATTATCTGTTAGTTTAGTAGCATCTATCTCGTGCAGTGGGGGGTGATAGCAACTGTTGGTCAGACCAGTAGGTAGGTGAAGGCTGACCTGGTTCCACTTAGCCAGACACATAGTGGGCGATACCGCACTCAGAACCTCTTTTGCTTTCAGAGCATCTTTTTTGTAATCACTTGTACTCACGATCCTGCACTCCTCTGTTTACATGTAATGGCATAACGAAACGATAGAACCTACTATCATCTTCGTCGAATTCGGCTATGGGCATGTCCAACTGCTGTCTGAGGCTATTGCCCCACATCTCCAACTCCCTGTCTATGTTTGCAGGTTGTACGGTGGCATGAAAGTAGTCTGCCATACCGTCTAGGTCGCTGACGTCAAACTCGTAATTATCATGATCCACCACTGTGTAGAAACTGCCCATCCTGGCCCCCAGCATGGCGAACTTGCCGTTGTCCACATCCGCACCCACCGTGCACCATGTTGTAAGTATGCGTAGATTAATGGGCCAAATGTTTTTGAATTCTCGTGGAGGTATTGGCACTCCTTTGTTTGTGCACATCTTGACACCTTCCCTGAAACCCGCTATGAAGGCCTGTTGTGGTGTCGTGTTTATTATAGTCTGCGAATAGCAGTTATGTAGATTCTCGTGTGGCACTCCCCAACAGAAATCCATTCTGTTCTCCTCGCTATCGGCGTTCTCGTGTGTCCTCATATTGAGACAAGTCTCCTTGTCCCAACCCACTAGTCCACCATTGCCGTACACCAATGCATTGATATTGTTCTTGGCTCTCCACCTGTGAACTGCCTTGCGATCAGTCTTAGTCCAATCTAATGTCTGTAGCAGGAAACTTTCATCAATTATATTGTCACCGTCCACACTGATGAAGAAATCAGTCTCAGCCAGTTCCGCCGCGGCCTTGTGTGCTGAATCAAATCCCACTACACCATCGACACGCTTGGCCCATGGCACCTTGTTTTTGAGATCTGCCCAGTTCTCTTCCTTGTTGGGCTCCTTGAACGAGATGTACACAAAGTCCAGGTCGCTTACTCTGACTCTATCTGCCATGATTCACCTCCGTCTATTACAGCATTAGGCCAGTGTATATCACCTGACTGGAAAACATAACCTTTCCTTGTTTTTTTAAGAACACTGAACTGTGTCTTTTTCTTGGGTGCTGGTTTTAATTCAAAATTGTCCGCAGATACCCAATGGTATGCGTCTTCTCCGTGTTTAAGTACTTCTAGTTTCTGTTCAAGAGTGACTGAAACATCTTTACCCATTATGCATACAGTGTATATTTTTTCCTTTTTGGTAGATAAATTTTGCAGTGCTTTAAGTAATTCTGACATTAATATCCTTTTCATGGTAGTGCCATACTCTAGACACTCTCCTATCACCTAAGTAAACACAATCATTATTAATATTAGGATACAGGTAATTGTTTTGATCCTTTACATTGTCAAGTCCATTCACAAACGGTTTATGATGTATAAATTTAAACCACTCATAATCTATTAAGCCTAACGATGTAGGATCCATTATCCTGTAAGACAACGCAAACACCACATCAGTGCTGGGATACTTGTCATGGCAGTTTATCATCATTTTTGTTTTAACTTCTTCCCAATTTTTGGTTATGTACTTGGCATTTTGAAAAAACTCTTGTGCTTTCCTGCTTTTCCTAAAATACATCATGCCATTGTATACGTCTGGAAGACGATTTCTTACAAATAATTTTCTGTACGCTGTGCTTCTTAGTATGTTGTCTCTATAGTTTCTACAACCAACACTAAAAATTAAATCATGTTGCCATAAATGATGCCACCACCAATCAGAGTTAATGGTCCATAACATGTCAGATTCTAACTTTATCGTGTGTGTGAACGGAGTCATATCAAATGCCTTATACTCGTTTGCCCACTTTAAATCGTGTCCTTGACTGTCATCTTTCTTTAAAACTTTTACTATGTCCACAGATTCATGCTCAAAACGACTTTTTTCATCGGTTATAACACATATAGTATTTTCTTTATTAAATTTCTTAATACTTTTAGCAAGTTTTATGGACAGATCTACATAGTTGGTCTTGTCATTGTTTTGTGCAAACCAAAGGAATCCTTTAGACATAAGCCAGTTCCTTATTCAATACATGAACATCTTGATCTGATGTATAATTTATTTGATTGTTATAACTCCAAGATATCATATTATCTACTATTTCTAGAACCTTAGCATCAGGGGGTAATGTAGACAGTTTAATTGGTAGTATGTCGTAGTCAATAAACCCAAGTGATTGTTGTAATGCTATCGAAAAAGCATAGTCATTACGATAATTTTTTGCGTATATCCTGTACATCTCAACAAAATAGGAATAATATTTTTTCACATACTTGATAGTCTCAAATATTCTTTTAGCCTGCTTACCTTTACGGAAAACGAACACTGTTGCCCATACCATGTCTATCATGCTCCAGCGATTCATATTAAAACTATTCCTGCCAGTTAGGTCATGTGCTTCCTTTGATATCAAAAAATCATAACTTGTATCAAGGAACTGCCTCAAGTTATCAGTAAACGGCAAATAGTCAATGTCCATGACTAATGTTGTGTCATAGGGGGAAAGTTCATACGACATATGACGATCTACATTGAGCCATTCTTTTCCGTTTTTTTTATTTCCTAATTCTGGCTCTATAAACTTGTAATTAATAAACCCCATAGGACTCATATTCTTAAAGGTGTCATAATTTGTGACCACTGTAATCTCTAACTGCAAATTTTTCTTGATCAGAGTTACACAACGCTCTAGTATACTATGATAAGAAACATCTGCTGTATTAAAACAAAATAATAGTACACCCTTGGTCATTAGCCACCTCGTTTTTCAAATGTCTTCGACATCTGATGATACGCATTAATGGCTTCTTGATTCCTAGAGACCAGCAGTTCCAGAAATTCATTTGGGTCATCTATCTCCACAGGATTGTTGTTGGAGTCTAGCACAAAGAAAGAGTCATGGTGTTTTCTAAGTGTACTCACAAGACAGATTGTTTCTGCGTTGGCACGAAAGATGTGTTCTCTGTACACCACGATCATTCGAGAGTGTGCTTTTTCTAGTGAGTTGCGCTTGGCGATCGCTATGTCGTACGAAAGATCGGATTGTTTTTTAAGTTCGCGAATATCCATACCACAATTATACAATAATTATGGCACGGAATCAACCTGGTAAAAAAATATTATTAATTCGAGTTGGAAACTTCCGCGTTTGAAAGTGACTGTATGTTCGCGCTCAAGCCTTCACCGTTTGTTGGATACACCTCGATCAATGCTAAAGTCATCCTCGGAGCCTTATTAGGATCACCTGGAACACCGTCAGTGTTGGGGAAGGTGTATGTTGTGTCATCCGCTGGGTCAGAGGCTATCATCTTGATGGTGATCACCGTGGCTGAGCCTGGTGCCGCGTCCAACTTGGCCTGTATCTCGAGAGTGTTCGAAGTGTAATTGGCGTTGTCCGAAGTTAACAATATCAATGTTGTGTATGATGTTGTGAGGTCATGGAATCCGTTGGCCAGACCATTTGTGGTCAGCGTCTCACCTGATCCCGATCTAGTTGTGCTTTGTGAGCCCAGGTCCAAATTACCTATAGCGACCGTTGTAAGTTCATTGAACACGTCGTCTTTGATACCGTCGATGCCCGTCACACATGATGGATCGATCCTGATCTTACCACCTGCGTTGAAGAAGTGTCTCATCTTGTCCGCGTCTGCGAAAGTAACTGATCTTTCAATGGTTGATGTACTGTTCCAAGTGGCCGCGTTGGTCGATGAACCTACCGCGTTGGTGCCCAATGCCGTTGCGCTTGGTGATCCCGCCGCTACCTCCGCCGCCAGTGTGGCTAAGTCTGCCTCCACCGCCGCTTTGATGGCTATAGTGTCTCCTGCTGAAACCTGTGCTCTTGTGGTCAGTCCCGTCGCATTGGTGTGATTTCCTATGTTGTCCATACCTGTGAAAAGTGTGTTCCATTGTGAAGCTGTTATTGTCCCAGCGTCCGCTGAGACTGTTGGTATGTGTGACTGCCCAAGACCGTATACTCCTGAACCTGTTCCTGCAAAATGATTATATCCATATGGTGAACTTGAACTGTTCACAAAAGTGTTGTATGTTGACGCTTCTATTGTATCACCTGCTTGGTATGCCATTTTTGTTTACTCCTTAGTACTTTTATAATTTTTAAATTATTTTACTCCAATAACACACTCAGTGAGTTGTGTTTCTTCATTATATTTAGTTTTAATAAGCCTTCCTAGCACATTAAAATGGGTACATTCGTCTATATTTGCAACTCTTGCCTCCCCATTGCCTGCTGATACTACACGATCTCCTGCATTTCCACGACCTTTTAATTTTACCATTACCCGGCCTTTCAGTGCTATCATAGGATGTGTTTCATTATTACCAGCCTGAGCATTCATTAAAAATGCCGGTGATTCCGATACCACTCCAAACACAGCATCATCTAGTTCTCTGTTACATTTCGTGATTTCTGCATGCCCTCCCAGTTTTACAACATCTCCAACAGTCAATTCACAGTCAGACTCATATCTCTCAGCCAAGTCAGCGTATTGTGCCGATGTTGAAATAGCATGTACAACGTTAGCTCTTATATCCACTAGTGTTGCCGCACCAAGTTCGGCATCCGATCCAGACTTGAATGCCGTCCAAGCACCTCCGGAATTACCGTATATGGTTGTTCCATCATCCGCAAAAGTCTCGTCCCATACCCAAAATAGATCCTGCTCTGTGGCACTGGAAGTCTCACCCCTGTTGACCTTAAGTCCTGAGTAGTTAGGCATTCCTGCCGCGCTCGAGATGTTCCTGTTCAATTCTATGATGTTGTCTTCAACTGTCAGTGTTGAGGTATTGCTTGTGACAGTATCGCCGTCTATGGTGAGGTTTCCTGTGATCCTGATGTCACCAGTGTCTCCCGCCATGGTCATCACTGTCTTTGTGATCCCACCATCGTTGACTTTGAAAATTATGTCTCCATCTTCTGTCACATTGGCTATGGTGAAATTATCGCCCGACATAGTCATCTCTATATCGTTGCTGGCACCAATTCTTAATCCATTGTCGTTCTGTATCTCTAAATGTCCTGTGGTACTATCGTTCTGGTCTGACCTCAGGAAGTTAGAGACCGCCACACCACCCAGTGCGTCTGAGTCAGTTGCCGTTCCCCTGAACTTGGCGTTTGAAACTGTGCTTGAAAGTTGTATTCCTTGCGCCACTGATGAGAAACCTGCCGCTATGAGTGCCGCCGCGGCTTCTTCTGACGAGCTAGGAGTGAATGCTAAATTAGAAATTACACCTACCACAGTGTCTTGAGTAACTAGTTTCAGTATTGACCTATAAACACCTGTGTTGTCTAGTACGGTCTCTGTTACTACCTGGGTAACGCCAGATCCTGAAATTGTTGTTGGTCCGATCAAAGTCCACACAGATCCTGTATACACATATAACTGTGTGTTTGCTGTGTCAAACCATAGATCACCCTGTACTGCGTTAGTAGGCGAAGTTGCCGAGTTGGTGGTCGATCCTACCGGTTTCCATTTTGCTCCTGTATAAACATTGATCTGCTTATTGGTTTGATCAAACCATAATTGTCCCTGTATCTTGTTTGCAGGAGCAGAAGTATTATTAAAATTTTCTAGTATCTTGACGAAGTTCTCATTCAGTTTCTCTCCAAAACCAGCATAGCCTTTTCCAAATAAAGTAACGTCCGTTGTGGCGGTGTCTATGGTTCCATCTGGAAGTGTGACTAGTAAAGTACCGAATGTGTTGTTAATTTTGTACGCCATGTACGGATATTTATGCTGGAATCAAAGGCTTTGTGTACCTGCTAAACGGAGTGTAATACCCCACTAATCTGTTGTTGTAATGGGGGTCTCTCTTCATCAAGTGCAGGGTCAACCCTATCTTGTATCCACAGCCGTGCTTACGATAATCAACGGGTGCATGAAGTACACTGGCATCATGTATAATTGCGCACCTGGGTCTCCATGGCAACACTTTCTCTATGCTGAGACCTTCGTAGATGCTCATGGGTATGTGGGCGGGCATTATATCTTTGAGTATCTGTTGATCACGTTCATTGTGTTCCAGATTCTCCACACCATACTCCTCATAGCTCTGGTGTCGGATCACATTGGCGTAGTTGGCGAAACTGCCTATGTGCCTACCCCTCATGAAGTGCGTGGCTCTGCCCCTGTAACGCTGATTAAAGGTCACGTACCCTGATTCCACGATCTTATCAAGTTCCACAGGTATTATGATGTCCTTGTAGGGACGGTATCCGTTGAGGTGGGTGACAGCGTCTGTGTGCAGTCCGTAGGGTTTCACTGACTTGAAGAACTGGTCGCCGACACTGATGGGGTCATCCGTTGCGATATCGCTGTAAAATACTATGTCATCTCCGAAGTGTTCATATATTTTTGGCCTCACAATGTCATCGATGTCCGATATGGCCATGGGATAGGTTATATGTAACACATGGTCATTTATGTTCATCCCTATCCTATCAAAGTTATCTTTAAAAAATGCTGACAGCAGATCGCATTCAGCACCATTTATGAAATCTTCTACCACATAACTTTCATCATTCTGATCTTTGAACATGGTGGTGTTAGGATCATGGATAATATCCATGTTCAAAAGTTCTTCCTGCGAGAACGGTCTATCTGTTTTGTATTTCATTCGGTATTCTCTCAATGATCTCTTTCCATGGATGGCGTATGCAGAACTTCAACATGAGCCTGTCATAAGGAACTGGGTCTACCCAATGCTTCAGTTTGCCGTTTTCCAACAAAACACACTCATATGGGACTTGTTGATCCTCTACTACCATAACTGGAGTTTGATCTAATAGATTTATTTGTATGCTGGTCATGTCATCCTCATCAACATGCGGAGGCACATTGTTGTTTGCGAACAAGTAAGCAAAACGGGGATAGGTGTTCATCCCCCATATTCCAAGATCCTGCTCCACTTCCTTTGTGAGATGTCTGATGTCTGATTCGTCTGGTAGATACACCTTCCACCACGACAACTTCTGTTCAAACTTCTTCCACTGATACCATTCACCACGTTGATGGATGTCGTAGAATATTTTCCTGTATTTCTCTTTGTCTATTCTGTAATCAAGATGGATCAAATTCATAGGCATGAGCTCCTTTGAAAAACTTTAAACACTTGTAAAATTCGATGCAGTCCTCTATGTCCTCCTCGAACGATATGTTCAAATTTATTCGTTTGTTACTGTTGTTGAATACCGCGTGTCTGACCTGTGTGTTTAGGAACATGGGTTTTGAAATTTCCGCATGCTCAAAACTACAAGGAGCGTAATCCTCACTCAGGGGATATATCAAAGCAGTGTTACGTTTGCCGCCGTCGGTGTGCCATTCCTGCACGGCATTGGGACGTATCATTAAAAGGTAACAGTTCCTGCCATGGAACGTCATGTTTAGATCATAGAAGTTCAGCACAGTAGGTTTCCCGGTCCTCGTGGATTTGTGTGTGGTCCAATCCTCATCTTTGAGATCCATTCCTATCCTGAGCAGTCTGTCCTTGACTTCGGAATCTAAGAACTCAGGTAACTCGTAATGGCTTAGATTGCTAGGCATCACTGTTCTCCCTTTCCATCATTTTCTTGTATGACCTTTCTATTATCTGTGCGGGTACTTTTCCACTGTATATGATATGTAATCTCTGTTCACTGCTGTTGTTCTCGACCCAATGTTTGTCATAGAGATTCATCATGTTGACCGGATTCGAGTCAAAATCAATGATGCCTGCTCTCTCATTATGGAAATGGCATCCACTGGGATTGGTTATGGCGATGTTGGCTCCATGTAGATTACTGTACCGGCTGTCTCTGTGCACCGCGATCCTTCCCCCTGGCTCTAACAGGCTGAAATAGATCCTGCCAACGAAGTTGTCTTCTCCAAAGGTGTCCTTGAACCACTGCACTGTGATGGGACAATCATTTGCCACATCTTTCCAGACGTGTTTATCGGTGCTCACAAAACCGTTCCTATCTGAACTCACCGTGGTTTCAATTTTCTCCGGGGCATACAGCTCGAGGCTGTTCCAACCCACGAATCTAGGATCAAACGATCCGTCGGTCTTTCGGTGGGGTGATGCTTTATTTTTTACCAAATTCCATTCTTCAAAAATCTGCGTTTTTGGAACATCAATGTCCAAGGGCAAATGACTTATGCCACTTTGGAATATAATCCAATCTGAATCCATATTTAAATTATCAGACATCTTTGGAATCCTCTGAGGCTCTTTTTAGAAAATTTTGTGTGGTGCCACTCACCCTTGAATCTTTCTGCCAGCCAGTCGTCGTCATAAAATGTCCATAACCATTGCTCTGGCTTCTCTGTCTTGAGATAGAAAGCATCATGTTTTGAAATGTCGTCCCACATGTTGGGCTCTATGTTCCTCCATTTGCATATCATGTCATAGGCATCTCTGTCTCTCGTTGAATAATAAGTGAACAATACTTGGTCGCAGTGTGATTTTAAAACATCTATGATGTCTTTTGCTTCTTCATAGGTGAAATGTGTGAACACGGAAAAAGCAACACAGACATCGTAATGATTCTTCAATGGTGGCACACGCTCTTTGCCGTTAGGATTGTACATGTAGTTGTACCCATCGTAGGATATCCACTTGTACTGTGGAAAATGAAATTTGTTGTAGTTGGCTGTTTCCTCTGATATCTCCATCCCTGTGTAACTGCCGTGTGGTTTGAAACTTACGAAATTTCCACGACCACAACCAAAATCCAATACGCTCTTGCCCTCGAACTGTGTGTACTGTTCGAAGTATTGCCTTATAGATCCCCTGCCCCAATACACTCCACGCATATCTGTCTCACCTTCAGACAGATAAAGATTCCTTGCTTTGAGGCCCGGTTCAGTCATTCGCCTCCTTTATGGCCACCGCTCCTACAAACATGTGATCCATCCAAAATGGTTGTACTAATTTAAAGCCGGCATCACCGAGCATGAGATTTATTTCAGCCCATGTGTTAGGTTTCAACATGCTTCTCAATTTTTGTTCCTTGGACAATATTTCATCAGAGGTAAAATGAGTGGACTTGTAGTCATAGTAGTTGAAAGTAAGCATTTCTTGGAATCTCGCATCAGTACACACTATTTTTTCAGCGAATACGAAACACCCGCCCTTGTTGAGACCTTTGTAAATCTTTTTTATCATCGATGCCCTATCCTTCACTGGTAAAAATTGTAACGTGAAAAGAGAGGTCACTAAAGAACAGTTTTCAAACTTATAATTGCGTATATCGTCCTCTAAAAAATCCAGTTTGATATTAGGGTAAGATTCAGAAACATATTTCTTTGTGTTTGACATCGACTCTGAAAAAGTTTTTTCAATTTCTATACCCACATAGTCACATCGTATACGATTTTTTTCTATGATTTTCTTGAGAAGTCTTCCGGTAGAACAGCCTAGGTCTACCACTGTTGTATCTTGGTCAACAAAATATTGTGACAGATTCACAACGTCTTGTAACAAGTTTCCATAACCACGTATGGACTTTTTAATATGCTCATCAAAATTTTCTGTTTTTCCGTGTCCAAATGTAAATCTATGGTTCATATCATCCTTTATTAAGATCCTGTACCAACGCATTATATTCATGAGAATACACCGAATTACAGTGTCCATACTTCTGCATTAATACAGTCCTACATTTCAAATCAAGATCCATTATCTGTTCAAACCCGGTCTGCTTTTTTGCCTGGATCAAATTAGGAAACCCTTCTTCGTAAATTTTTTTCTTGCTTAATTCGATATCAATTTCTCCCCACTCCTTGCATTCCGTGAGATGTTTAGCCCATGGGTGTCGTAAGAATGATAATAGCAATTCTGGGGTGTACACGAAAAAACCCGGCACAGCCGGTTTGTTTTTTAACATAGGATATCGAAACACCGACATGTGTTTTTCGTGCCGTTTCACATACCATGGAACTTTTGGATATTCTTTTATTTCTCGTTCTATCACTGTCATTGTTCTTAAATCCCAACTCCAGTATTTTGAGAAGTCCCTATGGACTATGTTTGTG
>Ga0255751_10002068_pt1 | contig 18946 bp, 29 predicted proteins | sample 071ome_20_FD_179951 | JGI IMG/M metagenome (GOLD analysis project Ga0255751, IMG submission 179951) | Coastal salt marsh microbial communities from the Groves Creek Marsh, Skidaway Island, Georgia - 071412BT metaG (version 2) | ecosystem: Environmental > Aquatic > Marine > Intertidal zone >...
AAGGGCACCAGTGGCAATGCTAGTTCCTGCCAGAGCACCTTGAGACCGTGCTCCAGCGTCCGCCACTATGCACTCTATCTCTTTTGCAGACTTTCCCTCATCATTTATTTCACCTCCGCCAAGATTACGATATCCTTCTGCGGTATATTCGTCCTTGCGATACTCATTTCTCTTTTCAGTTCCGCCACCAAACAATCCCTTCTTAGTTCTATCAAGTTCTATTGACCTTTCAGTTGAAAGAACTTTTGGATCATTTGCACGATACTTCACACTATACCCATCCTTACTTACATTCAGTTCGTAAGATGAGTATTCACCTCTTGGAATATTAATGACAGGACTTTTCATAGAGTCACTCATTTTCATCAAGTGCCCAAGAACTCCAATATGGGCAATGCCAATAGAAATGCCAAGAAACCATAGAATGCCAACGGATATTGGTTTTGTTGGCATTCTTTTTTCTATTGGCAATTCTTCTGGCGTTACCTTAGATTTCCAGTTCATTGTTTTGGTTTGTCAATAGATGATACTACAGGAGGTTCTTCATCTTTCTTTTTAGGTGTTGTGGCATCACCATTTCCGGTTTTTGATGTTCCACCATTTCTTGCTGGAGATAATCCAAAAGCAGCTAAAGACCCAGAAAATACAGAAGCAATAAAAGTAGGATCAAAATCTAGAATTTTTTGCCCATTGGGCATTCTAACATAAGATGCAGTCAATAAAGAAGCGGACCAGATCAAGACTACAAGCTTGACCAAATCCGCTAACCATTCTCTACTCTCTTCGTGATCTTTTTCTACTACCTTTTTATTTTCTTTAGTTTCTTCTGGCATAGTAGATTAGAAATCTACACTATTTAGTTATTAACTTTTTTATGCCCATATTCTATTACAATGCGTTTATGTTCTTTAAATTTGTCGGCAACTACTTGAGTGTACCATTTGCCACCAAGTTCTTTAGAAATTTGATCTAAACGAAACTTGGAAATATTCTCATCTGTCATAATGTTTATGGTATAAGTGAATCAACGGTAATGTTTGTGTCTGTTAATTGATTATATTTTTTGCAAAGAGTTTCACTAGATTCATGTTCCCATTTATGATATAACTCTTTTAAATTCTTGTGATAATCTTCACCAGTACAACTGGCCATCTCTTTTGCGACTATGCCCTTTATTAGCACGTCTCTGGTGTATGATACCATTTTTAATCTTTGATATCCAACAAAGAACTTATCATAATAAATTAACGGCAATAGTTCTTCTTGGCTGGTCTTTGGAAGTAATTATTTATTCTTGATAACACCTAAACGTAAAGTTTGGAGATGTAGGAACACAAAAGTGTTCAGGTGGATTATCAATCCTCCATAAAGTGTAGCAAGCAATAATAATCTGAAGGAAGGGAAGAATAAACGCAACTCGTTCTCTCATTCAAACACTGGACGAACTTCAATGTAATTATAGTAGTCATTCCGATACTTTTCAAGAACATCCTTAGAGTTTCCATAATACCCCATGTGCATGTTAACACAATCAAGATAACGAAGATGTTCACGATCGGAATCTACAGTGTAATTATCACAGTAAAATAAAATCTCCTGAGGAACTTCTACTTGTTTATTGGTGTTTGGTTCATCAACAAAGAATGGAAAGGTCATTTAACATATCCGTTTTTCTTCAACCATTCTAGCGTAAGAGGTGTGGGAGGATATATAGTCCACATAGGACCAGCAGCACAAACATCAAGTGCCTTGGCAGTCATTCCTTCTGTCTTACCTGCCCACTTTGCCTCTGCTTCCCAAGGCCATGCAGACTCAGGATAATCCTGTTCTACTATTTCGCGCCAAAACCTAGGAACATCTTCCTCTGGTTTGATAATGGCAATCATACTATTATCAATAGTTCCTGCCATACAATCTTGAGCAGCGTGCCATCCTTCATGTCTCATAACAGTCATAAGAACATCAGGACGACTCATGAAAGCAGTATTCAAATAAAAGTTATTGGTGACCGTATGATATACGCCACGGTGACCAGGAGGAAAATATTTTTCATCTCCTAGAAAAACCATAACTCCGATCTTATTAAGGGATAGTAGCATTGAGTTAAACTCATCAGCAACCACACTAAAATCAGAATCAGGATAGTAACTCTCAATATCTGAGATAGAGTTGATTCTTTGAACATCTTCGGTGCATTCTCGTAAGATCATGCAACCCATAGAATTCATAGTATAGAATTCTTTGACTTTTGAACCAGCAAATGCAGGAGAGAAAACTCCAAGTGCTAGCAATGATAGTAATATTTTCTTCATGTTCCAGGAATGGCAGGGCCAGTTGTTGATGGAATACTTGGTCCCGTAACTTCTGGAACCTTAGGTATAGCACCATCTAAAAGGGTAGGAAGTGCCTCTGTAAGAATCTCTGTGACCGCTACAGTTACTTTCTCCCTAGCATCTTCAATAAGAGTAGTTTTATTGAGATACAAATAAGCACCTCCACCAAGAACTGATAAAGAAACTAGTCCTGATAGAAGTGCTACGACGTTAATTAGTTTTTGCATAATAATCCTCGTAATATTCAGCAAGTCCAAATGTTGTGGAATTGCCTTGAGAAACCCAATCATGAGCACACTCATAAATGGATTTATTTGAATATTTAGGTTCTCCGTTAGAATTTAATTGATTTCCATATTTTTGAAGGAGAATCGATATAGTCAATTCTCTCAATTCCATCCTTTCTTCGCTATAACGCCAATCTTCATTCATAATTAAGACCATACCATTTTCTTAGTATAATCGTAAGCATACTGCTCACGATACCCTTTAATGCCCCATCCTAACCAGTAATAAGCAGCAACCATATATTGTGATACTGTTTGCCCATTACCTTCAAATTCGGGAAGAACTTTTTGAAACTGAGATTCGTTAATCATGTAACGAACCTGACCTTCAAGACTACTAGGATCGCAGTCATACTTCTTACAGAAAGATCCTAATCCCAAATATCTTCCCGTGCTTGTCCACTGTATAAGGCCATAACCACCGCTATAACAGCGATCGTAAGATACTCTAGCGCCTCCTTCACAAATATTGGCATTGAAGTTGCTTTCTGATTTAATATTGCCAAGTATTGTAGCAAGAGAATTACGATCAGAAATATTGGTTCTTTCTTGAACTTTTTCCAAAACATACTGTTCATTTTCATTACATGATGGACACTTCCACTTTTTTTCTACTACCTCAAGTTCAATGACTTTTTCAAAATCTACCAATCCAACAACTGGCTCCACTTTGAGTGATGGTGGATCTTGAATGTCAGAAATACTTGGATAAGCACAAGCTGCTGGAATAATGGACAGAAGAGGAATAATTAATAATTGTCTTAGCATTTAGTTAAAAGAAAATCAACATCCGTTATAGAACTCTAAGAGTTCTTACGGCACAGGATATTTAGCAAAAAAGGGAGACCTAAGCCTCCCTCACCAATAATACCCAATAATCGTTTGGTTGTCAAGCAAAATGATTTAATTCACCAGATTCCTGGGATTAGTTGTCCTGTAGTTGCATAAGAACCAATTGCAGCAATAACACCAATCATTGCTGCCCAACCATTAATACGTTCTGCGCGTTCGTTCATTGTTTTTCTCCCAAATAAGTGTTAAAAAGTTTGCGAATGTTTTGAGTAATTTCCAGACCTCCAGTTTTCTTTTCGAGAATTAATCCATTAGGTGATGTGACAACTAATACTGGAGTTGCTGTTACGCCATATTGTTTGGCAAGATTCAAATTTTCTTGTGGAATGGGGGTATTAGTTGCATCCTCCAAATCAACCTTTTTAATTAAACTTGTACGTTCATCTTTCATAGCACGAAAGTATTTTTCTACTAACATGCAAGGACCACAAGAATCTTTAGAAAATAAAATAAATTTGTTCATAAATTCTCAATAAGTTTCAGATAATTTGTCTACAGAATAAGCAAGAAGACAAAAAAATGAAATTGTAGTGAAAGTAAAAATTATCCCGGCCATAATCAAATACCAAAGATGCCAAAAAAGAAAATGCTTCCAGTAGTCGCATAAGAAATTACTGCTGCAGCAAATCCTAGCATTGCGGTACGACCATTGAGTTTCTCTGCTTTCTCAGCATAAGGTTCAATACCATAACGCTCCATCGCTTCTTTAGTCATATACATTGCAGGCTCTTTGGCAAACATATTCATTTGACCAAACTCATTCTTTGTTACAGTCATTATACTTTTGTAAAGATTTACAACACAATTATATAGGAAAAATAAAGGGGAGTCAAGCTCCCCATTGTTAGGATATCCAGATATTAAGAAATCAGTTCAGTGTTTCAACGGCAGCAAGTGCTTTTTGGCGAAGGTCCTCAGGAAGAGGAACATAACCAAGAGCATCAGATTTACCTTGCGCTTCTTCACTCAACATATAACGAAGAGTGTCCTTCACAGCAGCATTATTTTCTGCTTGTGGATATGCAAGTGCCCAAGTTAGGGAGACGATAGGATAAGCATTTTCACCCGCGGGGTTAGCGTCAGCACCACGCAACTGAGAGTCAAGAACAATCTTACCAAGTCCTGCCGAAGCAGTTTCAGCGGATGCTTTGACATAGTTACCTGCCTTATTTTGAAGAGCAACTTGTTGGAACTTGCCACCAGAAACATAACCATAGTTCAGATAACCAATAGCACCATCAATTTGCTTGATCTGTGCGGCAACACCAGAGTTTCCTTTACCACCAACACCAGTAGGCCACTTCACAGACTTACCAGTTCCAACTTTTTCTGCCCACTCAGGAGAGAAAGCAGAAAGAGAATTAGTAAAACCAGCAGTAGTGCCAGAACCATCTGTGCGATAAACAGTAGTGATTTGCTTATCAGCACAACCAAAAGTAGACCAGTTAGTAATCTTACCCAGGAAGACATCAGCAAGTTGAGTCTGAGTCATCTTGGCATCACATCCAGCAAGATTATATGCAGGAACGATTGCACCACCAGTCATGGGAATATGAACCACACCAAAATCAGGTTGGTCTGCATCCTTTACAGCACTATCAGAAGCACCAAAATCAACAGTCTTAGCAGCATACTGACGAACACCAGCACCAGAACCTACTGCCTGATAGTTCACTTTGTGACCACCAGATGTAGCATAGTCTTGGAGCCAACGCTGATAGAGTGGAGCAGGAAAAGTTGCACCAGCAGCAGTCAGGTTTTGTGGTGTGAAAGTTGATGCAGTTTCAGGTACTGAACCGCAAGCAACGAGGGTGCCGCCAGTAGCGACAGCAGCGAGAGCAGCGAGAACTTTCTTCATTTTAACCCCTTATCAGAACTTATACTTGGTGCCGACTTCTACTTTCCAATCACGATCATCTTCAAAGATCAGAGTCTCATACTTACCATAAGCAGAGAACTTCTCAGAGAGTGCAACAGAAGTACCGAGTTCCAGTGCAGTGAAGCTTGCGTTATCGCCAGCATCGGGAACCTCAACACCAAAACCACCTTCGATATAGGGTTTCAGTTTACCGACCTTCCAATCATAACCAACACGACCCTGATGGACTTGCTTGGAGAAGTCTTCATCAGTGCCTTTGAATTCATGCTTGGACTCTACATAGGGTCCTGCAAGGGCAGGTGTCGCCAGTGCAGAAACTGCCAGAGCGGCAAGTGCGATTGCTTTCATTTGTTTAATTCCTTTTGTAATGTTTTGTCTGTCGAAGACCTTCTTATTATAGCAGGGTCTTCGAGTCTTGTCGTTAATGATTGGTTAAGGATCTTTAAAGACAAAACCTTGGTATATATGAGCACTTAACTTAATTTTAACCACAAAAAAACCTCCTCATAAAGAGGAGGTTAGGAGATTCAGATATTACTGGATAATCGGAAATAATCCGTTTATCTATCAGAAAGTGAACTTCAGACCAGCTTTAGTGCCATAACCATTGTCTGCACCATTAGCACCAGTAGCGAAAGAAACTTCACCATAGATGCTCAGTGCATCAGTTGCAGCAACGCTACCACCAACTTTACCAGAGAAAACGGTATCGGTATCAGCACCATCGATAGCGACAAGGCTGGGACCAACTTGAGCGTAATAACCTAGAGCACCAGCAGCACCTTCGTAACCTACGTGGAAATCGGTTACAGTACCGCCGTAATCAGAACCAACGAAACCAGAGTTGGCTTCAACATTTACGTAAGGACCTGCAATTGCAGCACCAGCGAAAAGGGGAGCAGCAGCAAGTGCTGCGAAAACAGATTTAGTCATTTGAAATACCTCGTTAATTTTTACTTGTGGAATGGTTACCCACAGATGATGGGGGAGTTCGACTTTCCCCGCTTTGAAATTATAGCACACAATCTTCGGAGAGTAATTGAGTCTTTAGATATGTTGCTAAACTGTCACATGTGACAGTTGTTGTAAATCGTAACATTCAGTCACGATTACTTATTTAGTATAGGTGGTCTTTTGATTTTTGTCAACCACCATTTCCTGGACCCGTAGATTCAGAAACTCTTCCATAATAAGGATCAAAATTCATTAATTGGTCCAATGGAAGTTCATACCCAACCTTTTGCCAAAAGTCGAGAATACCATTATAACTGTTCCTATGGAAGATGTCAATATGTTCTGGATGAATTGAAGACCCAAGCTCCAGTTTATACAAAAGAATCGGTGTTGCATAGGTAACACCAGAGTTGTAAATCAAATCATCAGCAACTGGACGGGGTTTTACCCCATTATCAATCTTATACTTATTTCCCCTAACATGATTCCTAATCAACTTTTCAGCATGGTGTCGAGTAATTACATAACATGCTGTAGAAAAATCATTTACAAACCTAGTATGAATAGGAACAATAATATTGCCAGTGCAAATAATTGCTAATTGAATAACATCCCATGCATATGGAGCACGAGCAATGAAATCTGTCCAGGTAAAGTTCCAATACCTAGCAATACTTAAATCACAGTCATCCTCCATAATTACTGCATATGGAGAATCGGACGTTTCATACCAATGTTTAATTGCTTTAAGATGTGAAGTTACACATCCAATTTCTCCAGAGGTCATCATCTCTGGATATTTTCCTCGGATGATGTCACTCAAATCATCTTGTCTACCATCATATGCAGAAATCCTAGTGTAATCTTCAATTCCCCAGTAATCAAACTGTTCCTCCATATATTTCTTTCTTTCTGGTTGACCATCAAGATTTAAGTAATAAATGGGTCCAAAATTTTTTAGTTTGTAGGCTGCTTTATTATTGTCCATGATTATACGGGATGGTGAAATAGAGTGTTCTTCTTATAGTTGTTTACAGTTTCTTCAATATAATCAATCATATCATCAGTAATAACTGGAGAGCATCCAACAAAAAATACATTATCCAATACTCTAGAAGCATTTGGATAATTTGACGATTGTTCAATGTGTTTATATGCTGGATGCATGAGAATATTTCCTGCAAAATAATTTCGAGTTTGGATTTTATTACTTTCCAAATATTTTACCAATCCAGTTTTATCATCTTCAAATACAATAGGAACTCCAAACCAACTTGTTTCAGACTTTTCCCGTTCACCAATAACTCTTACTCCAGGAATAGTCTCAAAGATTTGATGAATCCGTTCTTTATTCTTCCTTCGAATAGAATGAATCTCCTCAAACTTTTCCAACTGAACCATTCCAATCGATCCTTGCAAATCAATTGGTTTTAGGTTATATCCAATTTGACCAAAGACATATTTGTGGTCAACGATTTTATCATATCCCTCCAACCACTTATCAAACCTTTTACCACAAACACCACATTCAAGTAGATTTTGTTGACCTACACAATAACAATCTCTTCCCCACCATGCAAAACTTCTTGCAATATCTACAATCTCTTTGATATTAGAAGAAACCATTCCACCTTCAATAGTGGAAATGTGGTGTGCAGGATAGAATGAACATGATGCAGCAACTGCATGTTTCGTGAGATATTCTCCTTCCCACTTACTACCAAGACTATCACAATTGTCTGCAATCAATTCTATATTGTATTGATCGCAAATTTCCAAAAGTTTATCATAATCATAAGGATTTCCAAGAACAGGAGAAGAAAATACTGCTCGCGTTTTTGTAGTAATCTTAGATTTGATTTGTTCCAAATTCCAATTCAAATCAGAATAATCAATATCAACAAAAACTGGTTTTAGATTATTTTGAAGAATTGGATTAATTGTTGTCGGAAATCCACATACACATACAATAATTTCATCACCATCCTGCCAATCAAAATATTTTTTGAGGGCAGCAATCATAACCAAGTTTGCTGATGAACCAGAGTTCACCATTACAGAATGACCAAATCCAAACTTTTTGGAAAATGCTCTCTCAAACTTATTAACTTCTTCTCCCGAAGGTAACCATTTACCAGTCAATAAAGTTTTAATTGCTGCTTCAACTTCCTTATTATCCCAATAAGGACCAGAGTAATAAATGTTACTCTGACCCTTTACATAATTATTGTTATGAATATATGGAAATAATTTTTCTCCAGATTGCTCCAATCCAGAAATCAAATCCCCAATCTGTTGTTCTAAAGACATAATTCTCTAATGATGTTTTCATTACTAATTTGTTGAACAAATCCAAGTTCAGATATTTTATCATTACTCATCCAGAAATCTTTAGTCTGGACAATCTTATGAAATTCTGGTGCTTCTTTGCTTTTTATTTCTGATGTTGAATTCAAGTAGTTCTTGGCAATATTTATTATATCACCAATACGAGTTGGTTGTCCACTTCCAATGTTATAAATCTGATTTACTTCACCACTTTCACATACCAAATCAATTGCTGAACAAACATCATCAACATGCATAATGTCTCTAATTGGTGTACCTTCATCATACAGATAGACATCATCATTATTTTTTAATGACTCTATCATGTATGTGAGTGCATTTTTCTTTGCAGATACTTTACCGTCACCCTTTCCCAAAACATTACACAATCTAAGTATCCGATACTTAACACCAAAAGTTTTACAAAAAGATATTAATAAATCCTCAGCAGCCTTTTTTGTTATGGAATAAAATCCTGATGGATAACAAACATCGGATTCTTTTGCGGGAAGTTCAACTTCACCATAGACAAACCAAGAACTAATGAAGTTAAAGGTAATATCAGAATCTTTACAGTTTTCAAGAACTTCACATAATACTTGCAAATTCGTTTTTACATCAAGAGTAATATCGCCAAAAATATTGTAATTATCTACTGTAGAGATAAAATATAAAATGTCTTTTGATTTGGGAACTCTACTATCTCTTTCCTGCAATAAAACTTTTTCAGGAAACATTCGGCAATAATTTCCCCCAACAAATCCAGTTCCACCAAAAACTGAAAGAGACATTTCAAATTCTCCTCCAGCGGTCAGGAATCAGATCTGACGTGTCCTTATCAGAATTGCCGGGACCAAACCATTCTACTGGAGCAATCACATCATTACTTCCAGATAGCCATGCACCCCACCAACTAAAAGAACTGTTGGCAATAATATGAGAAGAACAAAATGTCATTAGACACATATCAACAGCATTATCACCACTTTCAGAAATCATGAATCTATCAGAATCAAAAAATTTCTGATTATTGCACCATTCAACATCATCCGTAAAAACAATTACTTGACGGTCTTTATCAAACTCGGACAAAGCCCTCTCATAATAATCCAAATCCAATGCTTTATGATTTGGATTTGTTGTGTAATCAGTTCTACGAACATGCAGAGAAATTGCATTGTCAACGTCAGACATCATTTCTCGGCATGGATTTAGGATGTGCTCACCAAAAGTAAAATCTTCTCTAATAGAAGACTCAATATGAGCAAAATATTTTTCTGTTTGAAAAAATCCAAACAATGAAATATCATTTGGACATTGATTAAAAAGTAGTTCGTTGAAGTGAAAAGTATCTTCTTTAGCTATTGGTGCAAATCCATTATCAAGAATTCTAATATTACTCCTCTTCAAATTAACCAACTCAAAAACTCGAAAGAGTTGGTGTTCCATCCATGGATTAGAAAAAGATGATGGAGGAATTCCAAAATCATATCCTCTCCTAGCAGCAATTCCCCTAAGAGATGCATATTGGAACATTTGATTTCCAAGTCTACCAAGCTGCCCCAAATAATTAAACGCTAATATTGGTTGCATCAATTCTTCCTCCTCTTTACATATGGCTGATTACGATAATAATCAATTAGAGTTTCTTTATCTTGATTTCTAATCCAATTCCATAGATTATGATTTTCCATAAACTTTGGATTATTATAATGAGAATTGTGTGTTCTAGAATGTTCTAGATGATAAATCCAAGAATCAATTCTACCAACCTTATATCCTAGAGCATTAAACCTGAAATAAAACTCACAATCTTCAGCACCCCAAGAAATGAAATTTTCATTCCACATAAATCCATTGATGGCAGCCTGTTTGTGATAGAACTGAGTCCATCCAATAGTGGATGCTTGAGTGGAAGAATTTTTAGTCAACAAATCAATATCAAAACCAGATTGTAAAAAGTTCTCAAATATATTCTGAGGATAATTTACTTGATATTGATATACTCCACAACCATATGGATAAACAACATTAAAGTTTCCAGATTTGAGCATCATGTATGCGTTTACATGACTCTCTACAGGATACACTACATCAACATCATGACTAGCAACATATTCCGTATCTGCTTCATAGATTAAATCATTTAAGATTCTAGTTTTATGAAATAGATTTTCATCACTTTGTTCAAAAATATGTCCCAGATTGGCAGTGTCAACAACCTGAGATATAAGTGGAAGAGCATGTTGAGAGAAAACAGATTGCTTATCAACTTCTTTTACGATAACTTTTGATTCCGGAAACTTAGAAAGAAGATAAGAAACTGAAGTAACGACATTCCTAAGTCTGTCATTTGACTCAATTCGAGTCGGTAAAATGTAAGTTAAATCTTTCATAGTTATACCTTAATCCAATTTTCGGGAATCAAATCATTCATATTATAATCTTTATATTTTTCTCCAAACCATTTAATCGGAGCAACAATTGGTTTTGTGGGATTATCAATTAACCATGCTCCCCACCAACTCATAGAACTATTTGCGATAATTCCTCCAGAACAAAGACTCATCATACACATATCAAAATAAGGAATAAGCGCATTTTGTCGCCCATCATTTGTATCTGATGTATGAGAATATCTTTCTTGATATTCGGAAATCATGAACCTATCAGAAGAAAATAATTCTTGAGATTTGCACCAATCAATATCATCAGAGAAAACTAAAACTGTTGTATCATCATCAAAATGAGATAAAGCTTCTTGATAATATTCAATGGAGCAAAGTGGGTGTGCATATTGGTGCCTCACATAATCACCTCTCCGAACATGAATAAAAATTGGTGCTTCAATATCACCAATAATTTCTTTGCATGGATTTAGAATTTCATCTTTGAAAGTAAAGTCTTCTCTAATTTCAGATTCAATATTTTGAAAATATTTTGGAGTTTGAAAGTAGTCATGAAGATTCACATTGTCTGGGCAATTGTTAAAAAAATCTTCGTTGAAATGGAAACATCCAGATTCAATACTTCTCCCTGGAGCAAATCCAAAATTAGATTCACTTACATTAGTCATTCTGAAACAATCAAAAAGACCATAATTAGAATCTCCATAAGATTCTGGTGGCGGTATTACCCAACCATATCCTTTATTACTTGCTACTCCACGAAGAGCGGCATACTGAAACATTTGGTTTCCAAGTCTTCCATTGGAACCAAGGCGATTATATCCAATTGTCATATCATTCTTCCTTTAGATAATTTAAGTAAATGAAATCTTCTAGAATTTCGTACTGTTTTGCTCTCTCCAAGTTTTCATTTATGGCATCCATTTTACTATAATACAACTCTTCAGAAACCTCAAACTCTTCTGATAGATTAATAATTCCATCAGGATTAAAATATTCTGCAATATCTGGAGAACCCAAGTAAACAGGAATAGTTCCCGTAGCAAAACAATCAAGAAGTTTTTCGGTAAAGTAAGTATTATAGAATCCGTTCTCAACAACTACAGAGAACATGTAATCGCATAGACCCTCTTCCTTAAGTTCAATCTCATTGAATCCCCTACCATAAAGATCGATTTGATCTCCAATCATTTCAACCCAATTCAATCTAGTTCTTTGTCCAGAAGTCATTGATTTATTAGATGAAATCATTGAAATCATCTTGGTCTTTTCATACACCTTTGGTTCTTTAATCCAAAATCCTTGAGCAGGGCACCATTTAAACTTGTCAGTATTCAACTTCTCATTCAATTCCAAAAGTTCTTGATTATGAGTAAAAATTGCATCATACACTGAGATATAATCTTCAGCAGCATCTATCACCATATCATATACTTTTGGTTTAATATACTTAGATTCTAGAAGCCAAGCATAGTTTTTACCATCAGATTTTTTTCCATTAAAAATCTGATTGATGTACTCATCAATATAAAAACTATCTAAAGAGGAATCGTTTTGAATCCACTCAATGTATTTGGATTCTTTTCCATGAACGGAATATCCTTTATTGCCACCAGTCAAATGGGTGAAAGTTGTTCCAACTAAATTAAATTTCGTTTTCATTTCATTAAGTTCCTTCTAATATAATCTTTTACTGAACAATCTTTTTTATAATTCACCCTCTTTAAACTAAAGTATCCATCTTCAAACTTAGAATTTACTTGTTGAATGGTTAGAATTTGATTTTTTTGATTTCTATTTGAAGGGTCATAAGTCCCAAAATGAGCAGGAAATTCCCAGGTTTGTCCTGACATTAAAGCCATGTATCCCGGAAAAATGCTAATCATATCTTGATTATAATAAGCCTCTGTACAAATGTCAATGTTCTTTTTGGCAAGAAGCATTGACTCTTTAGTAAGAGTTAGACATTCCCAATTTGATGCCATTGGGGTTTTAATATCATAGTTTTTGTAGATATCTTTCGGGTCCCATCTACCGTAAGGTTGATTTAGTGGAAATCCAATTATGGTTTTATCCATATCCTTTCCACAATAATCATCATCCCAAGTTTCCGTATTATAAAACTGAACGTAATTTACATCCTTTTCAAAATTAATTTTGTTGATGAAATATTGATTTGCGGATACTAAACAAAAATGGTCAAATGAATTGATTTCTTCTTCACTCAGTTCTTGAAGAATCTTTTCATATGCACCAAAAATAAAATTTGATTTGTTTAGTTCACCGGGCATATGGCGAACTCTAACTTTTGGATGTTCAATGGTTGGATGATTAACAATAAAATCACAATCATCATGAAAATATTTAATATTTTCAATCATGTCATTAAGGTCATCCACGTCATGCACTGTAGAGTGTGCAAAAATAACAAAACAACATCGATTACTCATGTTCATTACTCCGAATAATTTTCTTTAGGGCAAGAAATTAAATGCCTACTACAAACATCAACATCAACATCATGAAGAGACTTTAAATTTCCATCTCCCATACCAATCCAAAACTCAGCGTTATGCCGCAATGTCAAAATCTTTTTTGAATCTGGTCTACTGATTTCAGAAATCTTTGGAAGTTCTTTTATATAGTCACTGTTCGACCACCAAAAATTTCCAGAAAAATGTGGAGCATGTGGCCACCGTTCTCGCTCAATTAAATCAACACCACAAGCATCATAAGTATCCAACGTAATCAAAGCCTTTTCAAATTTCTTGACATTATGGTGAATTAGATAATTTCTCCAGGTAGTAATGTGTTCATTATTTGGACTAGTAACTCCACGAAGATGACAATACAAAATCTTCCTATTTTCAGGAAAACTATTTGCATACTCTTCAAGTTTACCTAAAGTAAAGAACTCGCCCTTAGTGTAAGAAAGTTCATGACTGTATGCGCCATCCGGATCATAATAAACATTGATTGCGGGTGATTCGATAATATTTAATTTCTTGCTGCCAACAATACAAACATTTATACTTTCACATGCCATCATCAAACGACTTTTTTTAATCTCATCAAACAACTCATCAAACAATTGTTGATAGTTGTTTACTGTAGCAACATGTATAAAGACTGCAGTTTTATTCATTTCCAATAGCCTCCAATTGTTCAATTGCCATTGCGTCTGGTTCATTAAAAGCGGGGTCTTTTTGCTTCAGTAGTTTGACTGATGAATTTTTATTCATGGAAAAATCATATGTTTCTCGGATTCTATGAGACCATTCAACGTCTTCACCTTCACCCCAAACAAGATTTTCGTTTAGTGGAAACTCTAACATTGCATCTCGTTTTGCTACCCAGTATGCACCAGAAATATACATGTACTTTGAAAGATGTCCCATTTCATAAGGGATTAAACATCCTCTTTGTCTCAAAACAATTCCATCCACAAAATTATTGTTATGAGGCCAAACTACCCAATCTCGATACCTACTTCCGTCAGCATTTAAAATCCTATTCATGGCAACTTTGTAGTCATCACCATAATTCAACCACCCTTCATACCAATCATTTTCATATACAATGTAATCATGAGAATAAACTACGTTCTCATATTTTGCATTTTCGGTGATTAAATTTTTCTTTCTAGTTATCCATGCTCTCCTAACACTCTCATCAAAAGGAATAATCCTGGTGTTGTTTCGAGTAACAGAACTATTTCCAACAACTAAAACTTCATACTCCGGAATATTAAGTCTTTCAATACTATCAATAACTAGATTGACACTCTGATCTGATGTTCCAGAAGTTACTAATCCAAATGTAAATTTCATTTTTTAAAATCCAAATCCATAAACCTTATCAATATTTACCAGAGTAGAATCATCACCTCCACCATTATCTTGATATGTTATTTTTGGTGATGCCAAATAATATTCCATCTGGTGAACCTTACAAATCTCATTAAATGCGCCGTCAGCAGTCCACACCATATTTTTATTAAATTCCAACATCAGTTCTGCACAAGACTTTCTGACATTCATGCTGTGAGTGTGACCAACACATCTATCAGTAACTTTCTTCAAGTTTTCCGAATATCCATTACCAAAAGATTCTCCCTCTTGATATCCCAAATAAAATACAGAATAATTTTCAGGTAATTGATTATAATACTTTTCAATTTCAATTACACTAGAATTGAATGCACAATCATCCTCAAGAATCAAGACATTATCTAGATTTTCTTGGACCATCTTTTCATAAATTTTATAATGACTTAGAGCGCAAGATAATTGACCTCTAGTAAGTTTAGACCCTCTATCTCTATATTCAGAAGTATCTAAATCACCACCATAAACTCCATAGAAAAATTCATAGTCAATTCCATCGAGACGCTTTTTCATATTCTCAATCCTATCAGTAAATGATGGAATTGTTATGACATATATTTTGTCAAAAATTTTATTTAATGCTTCCATTTTATTCTAAAATAGTTTCGAATATTTGAACGAGATAATCTATAGAAAACAATTCCACATTTTTTATGATTGGTTGAGAAATATAATCACTATAAAGTTTATCATCATTATCAATTTCAATAATCCGTTCTACCAGTTTATCAATAGTCCCGTACTGATAAAAACTGAGAAAAGATTCTGAATTGAAATCATTTGTTATTTTAGGATTTCCCCAGTAAATGGGAATACTTCCAGCAAAGAATGGTTCTACAATTTTTTCTGTAGTGTATCCACGTTTACCGTTATATGAATCAGTATTCTCTATAGCAAATGTAAACTTATAATCTGATATAAATTTAACCTTTTCAATTGAACCATGTATAGTTCCAGATTCACCTCCAATGGAAGGCATATTATTAAAATGAGAACCTGGAGAATCAATTCTCTTATAAGAAGATAATTTATTGAATAGTTTTTCTCTCATGTCCGTTTGTCCCGGACCTCTGGAAATATAAGCACAAAACTTTTGCTTATCCTTTTTGCAATATTTTGTTTGAAAAAATTCCTCCAAAGAAGATACTATTCCATGCTTAAAATAATCATAAGCATATAGAAGATATAAAGGCAATCTAAAATAATTCTTCTTATCAACATTAAATTGAGTTAGCGCACAATCACACAACCCAATATCAAAAAATGGTTCACCACTAAAGTAAACCATTTTAGCATTTTGATATCTTTGATATGGGTTATCGGTAATCACCAAATCTGGATTATCTGGAGTAACAGTTACCGAATACTTTTGCTTTAGGGCATATACAAATATATTATCATATTTGTCAAAAGTTCCCCAAAATGCAGTAAACCACAATCTTAAGTTTGGTTTCATTTTAGATTTCCAATAAAGTCGCTACAAATACCTAAACAATTAGTAACCCTAAGCATATCCCAATCAACATCCTTTTTCCACTCCGGCATTACAATCACAGTATCCTTGGTATAAGGTTTTCCGGGATATGCCCAAATCTGTCTCCTACTCGTTAAAGTATAGTCATCATTTTGATGCCAAAAATAATTGAATCCGCCAGTTTTAGAATTGAAATATTCTAGTGCCGGAAGACTTTTGCAATGGACCCATAGATTCATTTTCTTTCCAGCTAACCAATAGAAAGTCACATCATATTGAGGTTCATCATGCCCCAACCAAAACTTTTCAGTAGCGCAATCATACCAAACATCAACTTCAACATCATATCCAGCATTAAGTGCTTCTTCAATGTATTCCGGAGAATTTTCCCTTTCGGGATTTGGTCCTTGAGTATTTCCCCGATGTGCAATCAGTTTCATCCTTTGTAATGCTCCAAGAAATAATTCAAATCTTCTGGGGTTCCAATTCCCCACATACCATCAATGTCTTTAACTCTTACCTTTTTACCATCACCAATAGCTTCATTAAAAACTGGGCAAACATAAAATTCACCATTAGTCCTAATGTTCTTTTCAATCATTTGTTCCGCATACTTAACGTAATCAGAACCTTTTTTCCAGAAATAAATTCCAACAGTAGCATTGTCGCTAATTGGTTTCTTTTCCGCAACTTCGGATACAAATCCATCCTCACCAATTCTAGCATAAGACCACTTAGGATGGGTAGACTTGAAAGTTATGATTCCACCATCAACACCATCCGCATTAAATGCATAAAGACATTCATTACTGTTCCACTCAACAAATTGGTCAGAATTCGCCATTACCAAAGGATAATCATTATCAATAAATTCTTTAGCAAGCAATGTAGTACAGGCCGCTCCTTCAGTTAAACCATCAACTTGGACGATGTTGCAGTTCGGAGCAATAAGATTTAGTAGATAGTTTAGATTATACTTTTCATAATGTTCCTTTTGGACAATAAAAGTATAATTTGCTTCAATGTTTAAATTTTCAACTACAACCTGAATCATTGGTTTCCCATTAACCTCAATCAAAGGTTTAGGGAAAGTATATCCAGCACTAGCAAAACGACTTCCAGCACCAGCCATTGGGATTAGAACATTCATCTTATCAGATTTCCATGGTACGATAGTCTTTTTATATTCTGAGAAAATATCAAGCACCTTATCAATTTTCTCTTGGTTTAAATCATGCCGATTTTCAATAGCAATTAAGTTTGCAGCACTATCAATTGCTCCCTGACGACCGATGTGACTGTCTTCAAAAATGACCGTATTTTTGGGAATTGAATTACATGCAGTCATACATTTCCAATACATTTCCGGAAATGGTTTGTTTCTTACAACATCTTCGTTGCTGACATAATAATCAACAAACTCTAATACTCCCAATCGAAGTAAAACAAGTTTAACTGTATTCCGAATACTATTACTAGCAACAGCAATCTGATAACCTTTATTTTTCAATTGCTGAAAATAATGCATCAACTCATAATCATGTTCCAGATGAGAAAATATTTCTAGTGTAGCTTTCTGTTTGTTTTCCCAAATAGTATTATGAAGTTCTACAGGAAGACCTTTGCGCTCAGTGAGCATTGCAAGTTTTCTAGATGTTGGAAGTCCATCATAGACACTTAAATGCTCTTCTTTATTAATAACATATTGTTCACCAACAGCACTTAAAGCAAAATTCAATGCTTCATAATGCATTTCTCTACTATCAATTAAAACACCATCGAGGTCAAAGATTACTAAGTTATTCATAAAATTTCCAATACTTTTTCTTTAGTTACTTTTTTAGAATTAAGAGCTTTATCGTCAATCAACACATCATAGTGAATTTTACCCATCACAAGCTGGTCATAATTTACTCCCCAGAAATCTAACTGAGATGCAGTTTGGTCATACAATTCATCGTAAATTCTTTTCACATCTCCCTTAAATTGAGACATTCCTCTGGCAGTATAGATTACAATTTTATATCCTTCCTGATGAAAAGAATTTAAAAGATTTATATTTTTCGAAATTGGAACACAATGTTCGTATTTCTTGGGACCTAAATGTTCTACTCCAGATTTTCTGTAGCAAAGTACATCATCCAAATCAAATGCAATTACCTTTTGTTTGTTCATGAAGAAACTTCAATTTAGAATTAATTCTTTTACGAATGTATATATCTGACCTAGGAAAGTTGGATTTCACTTTACTTAAAAACTCAGCATCCGAAAAAATATAATGACAGCATGTAATGATTAATTGCTGCTTTGAAACTCTAGAGATGTCTGGAATCCACTTTTTCCACTTATTTGAATTATAACATAATTGATATAGTTCTTCAATCAAAATTTTATCTTTCTTACATCTCTCAAGATAATATTCAGATTCTATTTGACCAAATTCTGGAGCGATGTTTATTGCATCTAATCCGGAGGAGAATCTAATTCCAACATCACAAGAATCAATTAAGTAATCTCCATTATGTTCCTTACTCATTAAATCAA
>Ga0255751_10002069_pt1 | contig 18943 bp, 25 predicted proteins | sample 071ome_20_FD_179951 | JGI IMG/M metagenome (GOLD analysis project Ga0255751, IMG submission 179951) | Coastal salt marsh microbial communities from the Groves Creek Marsh, Skidaway Island, Georgia - 071412BT metaG (version 2) | ecosystem: Environmental > Aquatic > Marine > Intertidal zone >...
AAATGCTGATGAAAAAAGTTTTCATACGCACCACACATTGCCATTAGTTTCCATAGCAAGCCTTTGTGATTTTTACTTAGGCTCCAGTGATGCTTATTAACAAATTCATTACACATTTCTAAGTAATGTTCTTGAAAGAATGTGTCGCCCTTAACATTGCTAACATAACGCATAGCAATAAATGGAGCAAACAGTTTCTTATCATCATCGCTTAGTTTGTTATACCAATCTTTATCACGGCGATCCACAGCACTTAACATTGCTTTAAGATCTAAAAACTTTTTCTTTTCTGCCATTAGTTTACCCTTTTCCAACATTGACCATTCTTATCAAAGTCCGGTTCCTGTCCTATATATTCTTCGCCGGTTTCCATATCAATAAGTTTCCATTTGCTCGGACATTTTGTGTAAACTTCTAATGCTACAGGTGTATCTAGTTCTTCCACTTTAGTTCCATTTTTTAATTTTCTAGTCATCTTTGTAACTCAACTCAAATACTAGTTTAACTTATTTAGTAAATTTTGCAAGGTCTTATTGCCATCTTTGGCCATTTCAGTTATCAAATCAAAATCATATGGATCAATATACCAATCAGGATGTACAGGCTTTTCTATACATATTCGCTCTCCGGTTTCTGTATCTCGTTCGTACACAGTTTCTCCTCCGTCTGGCGATTCGTATATTTTAGTCATCTTTTCTTTCTTTTGCCTGCATTTCTTTATAGCCGCCAATAAACTTTGATAGTATTGTTAGTCTACTTGTTTCTTCTAATTTTTCAAGTTCAGGTGTGCGTTCACTGCATTTAAAATCAAACTCTTCTCTTTTAAACGGAACGTACATAGCAATGGGTGTTCCTCTTGTTAATGTAACTTGTCCATATTTTTTAATGATCATTTGTTGATTCATTTCATGAAACTTATCACTCCATATAGTGCCGGGCATGGTTTCAAACGTATCATTAAATTCAAACATCATAGGTAATTGCATAACACTATAACCTGGACTTGTTTTAACACGCCATGGGCAGTTAGGCTTTAACACCATTGCTACATTTCTTTTAATGTTGTCAGGTAAATGATCTTTAAACTGCAATGGATTATGGTGACCAAATGTAAATTTATTATAACTTGTTCTTACAGTATATCCATCGGGTTTAATGTCTAGTTCAACATCGCACCATAATGGCACTACATATGCTGACTTAAAGAAATCAACAAATGCAGGACAGTTCTTTGCTGTCCCTTTGTTTACACCTTCAGGCGGAACTGGGACATCCATAAACCTAGGCATTGCTTTCCACCAACTTGGCAAATATTTTACAGCAGGTTCAACAGGTACTACTTCTTCTAGTCCTGGAAATTCACTCCAAAATGTAATTTGCGGTTTGTGTTTTTTGCCTAAGTTAAATGAAATCATTTTACTTTTGTACCTACTGTTCTTCTTACAATATCATCGTGATTAAATTCTGCCCAATACAATTCAAATGCTACGCCATCTTCTACACCTTCAAACTGATGGACCTTGCCTGGCTTAACTTGTGTAAACTCTCCTGGTCCTAAAATAGTTTCATCTACTAAACCTTCTTGATCTGCGTCTTGCCAAACACGCACAATCATCTTTCCTGATTCAACAAAGAAACCATTCCACTTGTAGCGATGTTCGTGTTCACTACATTTAAAACCCTTCTTGAATTCTATACGATGAAATTCTAATACACCGTTTGCGTGGATCAATTCTGTCTGACCCCAAATTTTTCCTGCTTTCATTGTCATTCCTTTCTACTCCTATTACCAAACTAAACTAAAATCTAGTGTTTCACTTTGTCTACTTACTTCCTTTACAAAAAATGCACAAGGTGGCTTACTGCCTTTTGTTATAGGCGTTGTTAGCAACTGTCCATTTTTAAGTTTAGGAAAATAAAATTTTACATCTTGATATACGTTAATAACATCAACAGGCAAAAATTCTGGTCTATTGCTTGTTAATGGATTGAAAATAAATGCTTCGAAGCCTCTGTCGTTTAAACTTGTTAACGGTAATACTTCAAGGTCACCTACTTCACTATTACCAACTACCATGCTCCATTCAAGTGGCATCTGTACTTGATGCGGACCTATTTGTAGCACTACTGCTGGTGAACTAAAACTTTCTAAATAGATAAGAGGAACAAAAAAGTAATCAGGATCTTTAGGATCTGAATTATCTAGTACGCTGTATCGTATATCCTTATCTATTTCTTTAGGTAGTGTGTTTAGATCAAAGTGTTCATTTTCTAATGTAAGTATTTGCATATTTTCTCCTAGTCGATTGCTATCTTTTCTATAGTGAAAGGATAGTTCGCTTCTTTATAGTATTTCTTACGTTGTGTTAGGTGTCGTTTCGCGAATTTACATCTACTTGTTATATCCCATATTTGGACGAAATCTTTGTCTTCAGCCTTTCTAACTCCTCTGCCGATAGACTGAATAACGCGAACAAAAGACTTACCAGGCTCAATAAGAACCAAGTTAAAAATGCGAGGGATATTAATACCAACCGCGGCAACTCCATAAGTAGCAATAATAACTTTATTGGTACTATCCTTAATGGAATCATAATGTTCCTTTCTGTCGGTTCCTTTGGTTTCTCCTGATACAAACACGGAACCTTCTAGTCGTTCTTCTAGCATCTTACCTGCTGAAATACGATCAACTAGAATTAATGTATTGCCGGAGTCTTTTACTGTGTTCATTAGTTTAGCGATCCAATCAATGCGATGTTCGCTTGTAACCAAATACTTTAGTTCTTCTTGATAATTTGAAAACTCTTGTACATCATCTGTTTGTACAATGTTAACATGACAGTCTGCTAGTACACCTTTCTTCTGCAAGTCGTTTGCTGAAATATGATTAATTACTTCACCTAGTCCTGCCTTGATTCCTTGAAACTCAAACTGTTCTTTTGGAATAGTACCTGTTAGTCCCCAACGAATAGGAACGTGTGCAAAGTTTTGTGTAAGCAAGTTTTTAAGTACATCGGCTTTTGCTTGGTGTACTTCGTCAACAATAACTGTGCGTACATCTTGTAAGAATTCTGTTAGTGTATGTGCGGCTTCGTGATTCTTTGATTTCTTGTCTAGCACATTAAGACTTTGCCAAGTAACAATAGTGTGTTTGTGACCTAGTTCTTTTCTGTCACCAAAGTATACTCCGACATCAAGTCCTACATTTACATAATCTTCTTCAGTTTGTGTAACAAGACTCTTGTTAGGTACAATAACGATTGTGCTACCATACGGCTCACATATCTTACTCAATGTGGCCGTTATGATAGTCTTACCAGCGCCGGTAGCAACCTCTTGTAGACTCTGAGGATTGCTAATAAAGTTATTGATAACTTCTACTTGATAGTCACGTAGTACAATTGGTTGACCTTCTGCTACGTGTCCTTTAGGCCATACAGCACCTTGATCCTTCCAATAGTTTTCTGTGATGTTTGTAAATTGTAATTCTCTAGTTTCTCTATGATCTTCTACTTCAACGTACCAACCTTTTTGTTCTAAAAAAGGAAGTGCATCTTCGAGCATACTAATATAAGTTGTACCACCTAGTCCAAAGAAACTAACCTTGCCGTCCCAGCGTCCTAGTTTGTATGCCGGCAAGTAACGTGCATACGGAATGTCGTACTTGAATTTGTTAGTCAATGCTTTACGCATTTCTAAATCAAGTCCTTCAAACTTAACGTTAACTTCGTCTTTAATTATTAGTTTACAAGTCGGCACAATTTTCTACTCCACTAGGTTTTGAACTCGCATAGTATATTACATTTGGTTTGTTTTCTAACCAAGCCTGTGTCTTGTAATGACTAGGCTGTGTTGCTAGTGTACATATAATCAACTGAGGATTAATGTTGCTTGCAATCAAAGGCTTAGGAATCTTTTCGTTAATAATGAAAATTTTCTTGTTAGGATCAAATTTATTCACGCCTGTATTTTTAATATACTTGTTTCCTTCAAACCATTCTTTGTTGTTTTTAAATCTAAACATCACACTGATGTCATCTGCACTGTATCCACTACCTAATAGGTTTTCAACAATACTTTGTAATTTTTCTATACTATCACTACTACACATAATTATACACGTATCTACGGTATTGAGCAATGAAAATATCTCCAAACTGTGATGAATATTAGAATTAATAAACCATTTTCTACTGTCACCTAAAAGGATTTTGTCCATAGGCTGTAGGGGTTTCATGCTGTTCACAACACTGTCATCGAACACTGTGCAACCTTGTAGTCGTGCTTTCATAACAGCACGTCGTGGATCTTCTTGTTCTATAACAATGTCATTGTAAACATATCCGCCCATTTTGCGTGTAAGCATTGGATAATGTTCTAGTGCATTACGTTTAAGTTTTATAATTTTTTCGTAGTCCTCTTTGATCTTTTGATCAATATTAAAGTTCATACCTTTAGTAAGATTAACTAGGAATTCTACATTAGGTTCGTTGTAATCAAATGCCCATTCTTTTGTTTCGCCTTGATATTCACCTTTATAGTAACTAGGGTTTTTACGTTTTTTAACTTTGTTTACTATGTCAGCGATAAATGGACTTTTGAGTACAATTTTTTCGCCATCAATGTATAAACTTTTTGTTCTGTCAATTGTTCTAAAGGGCCATTTGAAAACTTTATCCTGTAAAATTTTCTCCACTTCAAATCCTTTTTCCTCTAGCAGTTTGCTATACTTGTTCGTTAATCGTAACCCAATTAGGCTTTGCTTTTGTGTAAAAGCATTTCCTTGTGCTAACTGTCTACCTAAACTTTTAACAATGCTAAGATCAAACTTGTCGATGGATACAGTTTCTTGAAAAATAAAGTTGCCTTCACCTGCAAGAAACATTACGCAATCTTCAATATTTTGTTCGCTAGGATCGATGGTGTGTTGCATTCTCTTGAACCTCAATTGTATAGTGTATTATAGCACTATTTTGTGTTTTGAGCAAGAACTAATTTTTCTAATTTTGGAAGTAATCTTACCAATGGTAAACCATTTTGGATTTCATCTACAAAGTATTCTGTGTATAGCAAGTCATTAAACCAGCGTGTTCTATCGGGTCTTTTTGGATTTTCTATTTTGCTATAGTCTGTATTTGCTACAGGAAGTGCTAGACTTTCGGGTCCAACAAATGCTGGTACTCCTGCAATAATTGCTTGTAGTCCAGGATTACTGCTATGACTGATTACACAGTGAGCACCGTTGAGTGCGGTGTCATAATCAAATTCATCATATGTTTGAGCATACCTTACAGGATACTGTAATTCTACATTCTTGTATTCAAAGTTTAGTGTTCTAATAATACTCGGACTAATCGGACTGCGAGGGTGAGGCCTGATGCGTATTTCTCTAGATGTGTGCTTTCTAATTTTTTTAATTGTTTCTTCTAACCAAGTATCTACAGTTGGCATATCACGCCATTGATGACTTTTGTTGTGCTGTGTACATATTAGTATATATTTGTTTTGTGCAGTTTCTTGCCATGGTTGTAATTCAATACCAAATCTTTTTTGTCTATGTTGACTTGAATTTCTAAGCCAATTGTTTATACTACTACTTGATTGCTGTCCAAAGTATGCTTCATTGTTAATACCACCAATAGCCACTTTCCAACTTTGATTGCGTAGTATTCCACCAACTTCGAGTACAATAACAGGCTTTTTGAGTTGCTGACAATGATCCCATATACGTTTGTTTTGTGCCATTCTCCCGTTCCATAATACTGACCATATTACAGCAACATTGCACATATCTAGATTTTTTGTCCAAGGTATACCTGCAACATCTAAACTCTGCTGAAAAGCACCAAATACAGGTGTAGAGTTTTGTGCTCCAAACTCATTGAACATTCCGAAGATCATTTATTGAATACCCCTTAACACTAAATATACGTAGTTAATACTATTTATGGAGATTTAGAATGGCCCGAAAATTTGCGGTTGTAACAACGTTTAATCAGCAAGGATTACAGTTATATGGACAGCGTTTCATTAATTCCTTTGCACAAAATATGCCCGCGGAAGTTGATCTTTATGCGTATGGCGAAAGATGTAGACCGCAAGTACCAAAATCTAAAGCAAAAATATATGCACTTGATCAAGAACAAAATGTTCCAGAAGTTTTTGAATTTAAAAAGAAATACAAACAAGATCCTAGAGCAAACGGTATGGGACCAGATAAAAAACGTTTAGATGCTAAAAAAGCATTTAAATGGGACGCTATTAAATTTTCTAACAAAGTATATGTAGTGTGCGCCGCGGCACGTAAAGTAGATGCAGATATTCTTATATGGATGGACGCAGACAGTTATGTTCACACACCTATGTCTATAGACTTTTTAGAAAAGTTTATTCCAGAAGATGCATTTACTTGTTACGCCGGTAGAGCAAACAAATACACAGAATGTGGCTGGTATAGTATGAACTTAAAACACCCTCATGCTAAAGAGTTCTTTAACGAATTCCAACGTATGTATGATGATGCAGAAAACGGTATCTTTTTAGAAAAAGAATGGCACGACAGTTATATCTATGATGTTGTTCGTGTATGGCATGAAAATAAATTTGGAGTAACAAACAAAAACTATTCGGCAGGCATTGTTGAAAAAGAAGGGCATCCTATCATTAACAGTGAACTAGGTGCTTATATTGATCATATGAAGGGAGACCGTAAACGTCAAGGTCATAGCAATAGAAAAGATCTTAAACGTGAACGTACAGAATCGTATTGGAATAACATACGATGAAACCTACAATGCTTCCTCCATTTCATCAAATATTTGATTATATTAAACCCAATGTTATCTGTGAAATAGGAACACACGACGGCAAGAGTGCAATACAATTTGTTGATTATTGTATTAAACTAAATCCAAAACTGTCATACGTTGGTTTTGACGTATTTGATGATGTTCAAGACAATGATAAATTTCACGAAAAAGAAATAAATGGTAAAGGCGCAGGTAAAATGCGTGTAGCAAAAAACAATCTAAAACATAGACAACACCATCATAAAAAGTTTAAGTTTAAACTTGTAAAAGGTTTGACACAAGATACACTTACACAAGCATCATATGATTTTGTATATATTGATGGCGGACACAGTTATGAAACTGTTAAACATGACTATTACAAAGTAAGTGGTAGTAAAGTAATAGTGTTTGACGATTATCAAACAGAAGGTGTAAAACAGTTTGTTGATGAACTAATAAAAAAAGAAAAACTTACCGAGTACCCGTGGGACGAAGCGTTTGATGCTCCTAAACCCTGTGTAAGTTTTATGCCTCACAAAAGTTCAAAACATATCCAACCGGTGGTATTCAATGAATAAAAATTTAGATATTAACATTAATAAAGAAGTAGAAAAAATTATTGCTGAATTAGGCGAAAAAAATATTCGTGCAATTGGAAAACAAGAGTTTGAAAATTATGAAGGCGGAGAAGAGTTAAAAACAAATAGATATTTTAAAGGCAATATACTTCGTTGGATACAGGAAAAGTTATCAGTAGCATTATGGATGGGGTTAGATACTGCACCTAAAAAACGTATTTTAGATTTAGGCACGGGTGCTGGTTGGTTTGTGTATGTTGCTAGAAAATTAGGACACGAATGCTACGGAACTGATATTTTAGATCGGCCTGAATATGATGCAGGATATAATTTTTTAGGTATAGATATTTTAGGTGAACTCACGTATCCTATGCAAAAAATGAACCTAGATGGTAAGTTTGATTATATTACAACCATGCGTTCATTTTTAGGACAACGCCCACAAGCATGGTCAAAAGAAGAATGGAAATTCTTTTTAAAAGATATGGATGATCATTTAAATGAAGATGGTGCTTTATATCTTGCGTGTAATAGCGGAAGTAAATTAGATAAAAGATATAGAAATTTACCAGATGATCAAAAAAGTTTTTGGGGAGATAAAGAATTAGAAAAATGGTTTAATCCATATCTAATTAAAAGATCAAATCAAATTAGAGGCATGAAGCCTAATACAGTATATATTACTAAAACACAAATACAGGAGTTATTGGAGAGTTAGATGGATAAATTACCTAAGCACCTAGGCGGACACATGAATAAAACGCATTTAGATCAAGGGTCGCTTGCGTTTATGAAAAAGAATCTAAATGTAAAATCAATGCTTGATATTGGATGTGGTCCTGCAGGTATGGTAAAATTAGCCAATGAAATGGGTATAACTGCACACGGTATTGATGGTGATTTTAAAGTAGAAAGACCCGGTATTGAAGATAGTTGGTTAACACTACATGACTACACAACTGGTCCTAGCAGTTTAGATTTAAAGGTTGATTTAATTTGGAGTGTAGAATTTGTAGAGCATGTATATGAAGAATACCAAGACAACTATATGAAAGACTTTCAACGAGGAAATTTTGTAATAATGACTTTTGCTCCTCCAGGAACACCAGGACATCATCATGTAAATTGTCAAACAGACGAATATTGGAAAGACGTGTTTAAAAATTATGGCTTTCAATATGATGCAAACATGACAAGGCAAATCCGAGAAGTAACTACACTAAATGCAAAGAAAAATAAATTTAGCAGAAAAGCATTTGTAAAAAATAACGGTTTATGCTTTGTAAAACTCTAGGTGTAAATGTTTATGTTTAATAGTGTGTTTACTTAAAGGTTTTATATCTACATAATTAAAACGTTTTACTAGTGCAGTAAGAGTTTCTTCATCATACCCGCTCTTATGAATATCCCAAGTTTCTGTTAAACTTTCTCTTTGTCTACCCCAAAATCCTTCTTGGGCACGTTTTAAAGCATGTGGATCGTTTCTAAGATGTATCCATTGATGTACATGATGAACCATGTTCGGTAACATCATTTCGCATCGACCACCCGGCTTTAATATTTTATGCCACACTTGTAATTGTCTTTCACCTTGTTCAAAAGTTAAGTGTTCAAAAAAATGTCTTGAAAAAATTTCATCTACACTATTTTCACTTACGTGTTTATCTATTTCCCAAGCATTACAAACGTAATCTACTCCAGGTAGGTCTCTAACATCTACTGTAAGAAATCCTTCCTTTGTTGGAGTTTCTCCACTACCAAATTCTAGTTTCATACATATCCTTTCATATGCTTCCAACAAGCACCACTACGTAAATCATCAAAGTTCCAATGACACATAGATATTTTTTGCAACCACGGAACTCTATCAAACATTTCTGGTGATTCTAGGTTATTTAAGTTTGTGTTTGCAACATCACCTGCTTGACAATCGTCCTTATCATAAACAAATACAGGCACACCTTCTATTGCACTTGCTACTGCTGGCGAACTATTATATACAACTGTTGCCCAGCAATTACGTAGATCTTCTTTTAATTCACGTTTATCTAAATCACTAAAATATAAATTATCCATTGGAATATTTCCAGGATATCTACGTTGTTGTATAACTCGTTTTGTCTTTGCATCGCCAGGGTGACCTCGAACAATAATAGGACGATCACTATATCGTCTTATGTCTTTAACAGTTTCTGATAGCCATTCCCAAGCATCTTTCCCCTTCATGCTCCAACCACCGTTGCGTTGCATACATATTAAAATATGACTACCTGTTGTTCTCCATGGTTTAATTACTAACCCTAAATCTCTAGATATTTTCTGCCAACGTGCAGGATCAGGATTATCCCAACAGTACTCTGCTGTTGTAGGAAATACCCCGTCAAAACTATAACGCAAATAATTTCCTGGATTATGTTTATTCATATATAAAAACAGATTGCTGTCTACAACAACAGTTCTTCCGCCTGTGCGTATTTGATGATTTAGTACCTCTCGTCTTAATTTTAAATGAGGACTATTTGGACTTGCTTCATGAATAAATCCTTGCAATACAGCAACATCTTGATTCATTACACTGTTGGGTTCCCAAACAATACCTTCGTCGCCTATTGCTTGCACCCCTGCTATATAATTTTTTAGTAGTGCAGGTTTCTCTAGATTTTTATTCTTAGGAGGAATTCCTGCAAGGTAACTAACTACTTTCATTCTTGCGTTTTTCCTCTTCGATTAAAAGTACTTTTTCGATAGTAGGTTTTAGATGGCTCCAACATTCTCCACTAAGCATTTCTTCCGGAGACCATTGCATATATGCCAAGTTTGCTAACCATTGATACACTTGTTGTTCACTTGCAAGTTTCATATCATTTATATTCTCTAAACGTTTTTCTGCAACCTGCCAAGCAAAGTTACCTTCGTCACAAGCAATAACTGGTACTCCTTCTGCCACTGCATCTATAGATAATCCACTGCTATATGCTACAACTGCACATGCTTCTTTCAAATGATCAGTCCATAATTGATCCCTTCCGTTTACAAAACTAACGTTCGCATAGGTCTTATCAAATGAAAAATATCTAAATAGATCATCGTGATTTCCCATGCCTTTTTCACTTACGCCGGGATGCGTTCTAATTTCAATTGGTCGATCTGTGTGTTTTCTTAATTCTGTAATAGTATCTAAGCACCATTCATTAATATCGTTGCCTCGGAGACTAGCATCACCGGCTAGTTGCATAGCAATAATAATTTTATCACCTAGTTCATTAGGCTTTTTCCAACCTTTGTAATTATATCCTAATTTTTTTAATCTGTCATCTGGGTAGTCTTTATCTTCTCCCCAGAATGCCGCACGGTTTAAAAATCCGTTTATGCCAACTCTATGATAACTATCTTTTTGAAACATTACACGACCAAGCAAAGGAGTTTCAATACATACAAATGATTTAGAATGTTTTGCTAGGTCTGTTCTTGTTTCGTGCCATGTACGTGCTCTGTCTGGTTTCCAACTGCCCAAGAATACACTTACATCACAGTTTTGATAATTGGTTTCATAACAATATTCTACCTTGCGTTTTCTTCCTAATTCTTTTGCCATACTCTTAAGCATGTCTGCTTTTTCTTTATTATCAGGAACTTCAACACTCATTATTCCGTCATGCATACAACGAAGTACTTCTCGTTCTCTGTTAGCGCCGGCTGAGTTCATATAGATTTGTATGTTCATTTGTTGTCCTTTTTTAAGATCTTATATGCTGTACCGTCATTTAATTCTTGAATATGAAATTGTCCATATGCTAAATGACAGGCCCATTTGTAAACAAGATCTTGATCTGCATAAAATGGTTGTTCTATTTTAGTTATATCATCTAAGGCTACTGGGGTACTAGCATTGGGTGCTAGTCCAAACGCAGGAACACCATACAGTATTGCTTCTGTAGCCGCAATGCTTTGTAGTGTTACAACAGCATAAGCATTATCTAGTTCTTCGTATATAGTTTTAACAATACGTGTAGGTCTGTCTGCTTTTTCACGTACAACTATAGGACGATCTGTATGTTGTTTTAGAGTGTTTATAACTTGTTCACGCCATTCAACCATATCAATATCATAAAACTTTGCAGGCTTTTCACTTGGCATTACAACAAGAATATTGCGACCATCTTTTTTCCATTTTGGAATACTATACTTTAATGCTTCCCATCTATCACTTGGACGATTAACTATTTGATTATGTTGTAAATCATTTTTTACTATTCTATGAAACCACTTCCAACCATTAGGATTAATAGGTGATTTATAATTACCTAAATAACCACTATCCATATAATAGAAGTCACGCTCATCTTCCCAACATTGTTTCATTAATTTGTGTTTGAGAATTCCACGGAGCAATATGGGTGCGGGTTTAGAACTTTCATAATCAAATTCTTTATCAGAAGTTGGAGTTATGTTTGCACCATTAGCAAACATATTGACATACTCATCACTTCCATTTTTACTTAAACAAATAATATTATCCATTTCTAAATCTACGTTCTACTCTTTCTATCCTTTTTGCTAGTGCTGTAGGACTGTCTTTTAGTTTATTTGTGCTAGATATTAGTTTGTTAATAACACCTTGTATCTTTGTTTTATCTTTTCTTCCTGCTTTAAAGTGTCTAAAATAATCTCCTAACACAGTTTCTTTAATTGGACTTAAACTTTTATCGTTTGGATTTAAATTATAACTGTTAAATCCATTTAAGTCTGCGTCTTCAATACACTTAACAAAAGCATGTGTATCATTAGGCTTTGGATACAATTCTCTGTTATCAATTTCTTTTGATGTGTATAATCTTTCAAATTCGTCTATAAATTTTTTACTTTGATCTGTTTTCGTATTGAAACTTATAATAGCACTATCGCAATTATGCTTTCCTTGCCAACCGTGCTTGTCTTTATACATAACAGTTTTCATATATGAACATATATGATTATTAGGAAATAAACTATCATATAGTCTTGTGTCTGGTTTTCGAATACAACAACTATCTGCATCAAGCCATAGTAACCATTCTGTATCACAGTTACGTGCCGCATCAATCCAAGCAAACACTTTATAAGCAAATCCTCTACTACGATGATCGCCTATATAATCTAAGTATTCATTTAAATTTTGTGATTGAAATTTTCTTACTTCTACGCCATCGATATTATCAATATCTTCAGAATAAACAATTAACTTTTGATTCCATGTTTGTTGGAAACTGTCAACTAAAATACGACCTATAAGGTCGTAATAGTCTTTGTTCATAGAAGTTATTACTGTTAGCCTATCCATTTTTTCCACTTCAAAATATCATTAGTATCTTGACGTTTGGCCATTTTTTTCCAGTATTCGTATTTAGGTTTTAGATGAGCCCATGCTTCACCACTTGCTAATTCAGGACTACACCACGAAGTATAAGCACAATCGTATAACCATTGATCTATACTTCTGTCTCTATTAATTGTTTCAATATTTTTTAAACTATGTTCTGACACAGGCCAAGCCATACAAGTTTTATCTAATGTAACAACAGGCGTTCCTGACAGTATGCTTTCAACACTTGAAAGACTATTATATGTTACAGAACACCATGCGTTTTTTAAATCTTCTTGAAGTCCTGCTCCGCCTGATTGTGCATATTCAGGATGCCATTCATAATTAGGACTTACTTCACAATTATCTACTAGTTCAGCGGCTCTGTTAGCAGTTCTATATCCTGCTGTTTGTTGATTGATGTGTGGTCTAATTCTTATTTTTCTATCAGTATGTTTTCGTATCTCTTTAACTGTATCTATAATCCATTGTTCATATCTTCTGTAACCTTGTTCAATATAGATTTTATTTAAACTGCTATCTCCTGGTTTTTGTAGTAATAATAATACATACTCCCCATTACGTTTCCAGTCTCGTCTTTGTATTTGATAATCTCTTTCAATCATTTTCCAGCGATCAGGTGGTGAATTTTCATTGTTATAATCTGCTTCTCCATATTGATAACTATTCCAACCAAGCCTCTGTAGTTGTTTTTTATCGTGAGGATTTTTTACAGATCTGAACATTGAACTTTCTTGTACTAGTTTAGGTTTTCCACTAGTAAGAATATGTACATACTGCGGATCACGTCCTCTAATAAAAAATTTATATTTTAAAAGATTCGTTTGAACATAGATATCTATATTACTTGCTTGTTCTTCTGCTTCTGCTAGTGAAGAACACCAAATAAAGTTTTCTGTTCCAAACCACTTTGTTAATACTTTTGGATTTCTTTTAATTGCACCGTCTATGGCCGCGATATTAAGTTTATCCATTTTTTACTTCTTGTTGTGCTTTTAACCAAAGGTCGGCATATTCTACATCTTGACAGTTATCAAACCAAGGACCGCCTTCTGTGTAGTGTAATGCTCGGGGTTTACCGTCTTGTGGTTCATGATACCAACCTACTAACCAATTCCATTCATGACTTATTTCTCCAATTTCTTCGTCTTTAAGCCAACTAAAACGATGCATGAACTTACCAGTTTCATGATTTACCATACTAGGAATAACCTGTTGATTGCTCGGATGTCCGCAGTTCCATAACACCATTGAACTCCAGTTCTTTCTTGGATATAGTGTTTGTTGTTTACCATCCATCTTTACACCTTCTTTGGGTGTATAATCATGGTGCACACACATAACAGCATACTTGTCATCTCGTTGTGCAAACACTTTGTCAACATCGTCTAACCATAAGAAATCACAGTCACAAAACAATGCCCAACCTTTGTAATCTTGTAGGTATGGAATTAGGAATCTACTAAAGGTAAATTCTGTTGAACCTAATGTATCTTCTCCTCTAGTATAAATGCCTTTCTTTTTAAGTTCATTAAGTTTGAGGTACTTAATATCAATAGGCTCTTCTGTTGTATGACGTAAACTATGCTCGCAAACATCACTAGCGATTTTTTCTCTGGAATCATAACCAATATATACGGTATTCATTATTCTTGTTGTCCTTCCTTATCATAGTTTTCATCAACACCGATACGTGTAATATCCGTTTCTATGCATTCTTCTCCGTGTTGAACTTCTAGTATATGACAAGGTTCTTGGTAAGGATTTACTCCTTGGTGCCAAACTTCCTTTCCAATGTCATAGCCTATTCCTAAACTATTCAAAACTTTTTCATCGGGTACATTATTTAACAGTGTAAGGACTTTGCATTTGCCTTTAAGCACATACCACATTTCAGCACGTTTGCTGTGCTTCTGCATTGATAATTGTTTTCCAGGTTCTATTACTAATTCTTTTACTTTGATTTCTTTACCAATTGTATATAAATCTCTATACCAACCCCATGGTCTTACTACCTTAGGATGTTTAAATTCATCTAGTATCCAACTGCTTGAATTCTTTTTATCGTCTCCACCAACGCCAAATACAAATTCCACTTGCGGATCATCACCATACATGACAAGTTCTGGAATATTTTTTACACTGCGATCGCCGCCGTTAGCAAAGATTATTTTTGCATCTGCTCCAAAGATTTCTTTGCATTTGAATATAGCACCGCCTGCGCCTTCATCGCTGTCGTCAAAATCAATACAACCACTAACCATACGTAAGTTGCTTACAATAGCAACACGTTCTTTGAGTGGCATAAAAGGTTTACCCTTCTTACGGGTAAGCCAAGCATCTGAATTAAGTCCTACTATGAGTTCATCACCTAGTTTGGCCGCCGCTTCAAAGTAGGCAATGTGTCCGGAGTGTAGTGGATCAAAGCCACCTGTTACCAATACGATTGTTTTCATACTGGTATTTATATGCGTATATTATTGATCGGAAAATTTATGATCGTAGATACCTTTATCAGCAAACTTAGTATTATCAAATACTTTTTGCCAATAGATATTATCACAATAGTTTAAATTAGAATTATTTTTGAATATTTTATTGTATTGTTTGTCAGCAACACCAACAAAGAGTTGACGAGGAGGCCCTAATACTTCACCGCCTGGATTTGTAAAATAAACATCACTAAACCCTGCATCTTTCAACCAACTGTTATAACAAGCAGTTGTTGCACCTGTCCAATTTGATATTGGACCAAGTTCTGTTGACCTATAAAATTTTGATTCTGCAATATAAGGATTATTATTAATATCAACAAATGTTTCAAATATAAAAACACCGTTACATATTTTTCTAACATTATCTATAGCAAGTAAAGGATGACGTAAATGATACATTAATCCGTGTGCAAAAACCCAATCAAACTTTCCTGTTGCTTGATATATGCTTTCCTTTTTTACAATTATTTTGCTGTCTAGATTTTTATGATGAAAATTAAAAACATTTCGGCCGCCTCGTGTTGAATTTAGTTTGTTGATCCATTCCCAGTCTTTATGGTATCCCCAATCATAATCTTCACCTAGTTCAACATCGCTTGCTTCAACATAGTCAGCACCTTGCATTTCTGCCCAAAATGCCCACCAACCTTCATCGGTTGCAATATCTAAAACTCTTTTACCTTTAAAACTATAATTAGTTATACCAAGAAAGTTTGTCCATAAAGTAAAATCTTTTCTAGCGTCATAAGTTGTACCGTCTGGGTACGTTATTTTCATTCTAAATTTTTTTGGAGTATTAGATTGATGCATCTTCCATTCCTGCTACACGTAACTTAGTAATGTTAGTTATCTGCCATTGCTTCATGTCAATGCCTTTCATGACTCCTAACCACTTGTTACGCAACAGGGCAAACTCGTTGATAATCTTTTCAAAATCAACAACGTCTGCTTCGCCGTCTACATATTTTTCAACGTCACGACTTGATAATGCTCTTTGATAGTTTTCTAGATACTGTTTAAAGAACTTGCTACGAGTTCTTCTTAGTTCAATGTTTAGGTATTCTAGAACTGCTTCAATTTCTTGTAACTGTCCAAAACGTTCTTCAACTATACCGGGCAAGTTTGCGGCTTGCTTTTCTAAGTTGCCAAACAGTTTTGTTTCCTTACGTGCTTCTTCTAGTTCGCCTTCGTACCAAAGAATTGCGTCAGGTATGTTTCCAATATCTTGAGTAATCCTAGAATACCAATTCATTTAATCCCACTCTTCATCGTCACTGCTGTATTCGTCATCGTCCCAGTCATCATCGTCGTCTGATCTTTTGCCCTGTAGGTCCTCTACTGCTTCTCCTAGATAAGGATCTTCAGCACCTAGAGCATAAAGAACGTCTTCCTCAACGCCGTTATCTTGAGCCCATTTGACATACTGCATTGCTAATTGTTCTTTATTAGCCTTCGGGACATACTCGCTAAAGATGTCCCAAAGATCGATTAGTTGGTCTTCACTCATGTCCATTACTTGTCTTTTCCTCGATAGTTGTAGTTGATGCTTCTTCTTCCGCTTCTTCAGTCGGTTCTACAGCATCTTCGTACTTATGCCTAATCTTAGAAAAGTCGTCCATTACGAGTTGAAGATTTTCACCTGTCCAATCTTTACGATAGTGCAGTACTTCTTCGTTACGAGCGTTGACAAATTTGAGTCTATTACCTTGTTGTGTTAGAATACCTTGTTTTTCAAACAAGTCTACTAGTCCACTGTAAGGATCCATGCCTGTTTCATATGGAATCTTTACTTGTACGCCTTCAAAAGGTTTTGCGTAACGTGTTTTCATTACCTTACAAGCGGCTCTGATACCACGTACATCTGTTACCTTTTTACCGTCTTCATCTTCTTTTAGTTTCAATTTTTTCATTGCTACCACAATAGATGAAGCATACACAAAGCCTTGTCCTCCACTGATCTTATCATCAGGATCAAACATGTCTTGTGAAGCGTATGTGTGGTTAGTACATACCATACCTACATTGTAACTACCGAACATGTTTACACAGTTACGTACAAGTGCTGTAAGTGCTTTGGGTTTTCTACCCATGTCACCCTTCAAATCACCTTTACCAAACTGATCAACATCTGTTGGAGTTAGCAACATACCTAGTGAGTCAATAACAAATAACACTTTAGGTCTGTCTGTTGTGTCTACAGCATCATAGTCTGATCTGTAGTCTTTCATAAACTCACTAATTGTTTTTGCTACATCGTCGATCATAGACATTGACAGTCTAAGCAATTTGCTTTCGTCTGTGTCAACACCTAGTGCTTGTAGCCACTTTTCGTCAAGTGCGTTCTCTGAGTCAATTAGAACTACAAAGATGCCTTGCTCTTGTGCGGCCTTTACAATGTTACCTGAAGCAAAGTAACTTTTACCTGCGCCGGATTCGCCAGCAAACACTGTTACCTTACCCAAGGGGATCCCTTTGTAGAAATCCCCAGAGATAAGATAGTTAAGTGCGTAATTGCCAGTCGAAACCCAGTCAGTTGGATCGTTAAAACCCACACCTAGACCAGTAATGCTCTTGGTAAGGTTCTTACGAAATTTACTAACGTCGAATGGTTTCGCCATGATTACTCCTTATGATTGACGGTTGCGAATCATAGCCAAAATATCGTTAGCACGTTCGCTACTTGGTTTGTCTTCATCTGCACTTGCAGTAGTTGCCGCTGGAGCAGGTTGTGCTACAGTTTCTGCTACTGGCTCAGGTGCTGGAGTAGGAGCCGGAGTTACTGGAGTCGCCGCTGGTGCTGTTGCACCTTTGTTTGGATCACCAGTTGGAGCACTCATGCCTGGAGCACGAAAGTACTGTCCAAAACGCTCTGGATCATATGCTTCACCATCAACAGATGCTTCGAACATTTCTTGAATAACTTTAACTTCAACGTCTGTTGGCTTCTTGGGTAAGAAGTCATTAAGGTTATGCAATCCATGTGCGTCAATTGCCGCTTTCTCCTCATCAGTAAGAGCACGTTCTCTACGTGACCACTGTGATGTTGAATAGTCAGCATATCCACCTTTAGATGTTTTCTTAATCCTAAAGTCTACACCTCTTACATAATCTGTAGGAAGTTCTTCCATTTCAGGATCCATTAATGCACCCTTAATAATTTGGAAGATTTGTGGACCAATAATAAAACGTCTAATTGGATTTTCTGGAGTTGAATCTTCACTAATTGGATTGTCTGCTACAAAACCTTGGAAGATATAACTTCTTTTCTTCCAATATTTTCTACCTTGATCTTCCAATGAAGGATCTTTAAACCAGCCACGTACTTCTTGTAGTACTGGGCATGATTCTCCATACATTTCCATACATGGAACGTTAACTGTCACTGGACGTGAATCAGTTTGTCCTTTGATACCCGCGAAAGGAAGTTTGATCATTAAACGTTCTTTCCAAAAGAAAGTCGCTTCAGGATCTGCGTCAGGTAAGAAACGAAGTACTGCTTCGCTACCTTCTGCCATATTCCAATGTGGGTAAATTGCGTTGTCGCCGCCGCTTTGTTGATTTGAACCACCAGTGCGTGATTCTTGTTCGCGTAGTTTTGCACGAATTTCTGCTAATGTTGCCATAATAAGCCTCCTTGTTTGCCTTTAATATATGTGCCTGTTGTAGATAGTTTCTCTAACAACATATCTACTATTATATTTAGTCTTGACCTAAAAG
>Ga0255751_10002073_pt1 | contig 18927 bp, 18 predicted proteins | sample 071ome_20_FD_179951 | JGI IMG/M metagenome (GOLD analysis project Ga0255751, IMG submission 179951) | Coastal salt marsh microbial communities from the Groves Creek Marsh, Skidaway Island, Georgia - 071412BT metaG (version 2) | ecosystem: Environmental > Aquatic > Marine > Intertidal zone >...
AAAAATATAATACAAATTTTTGAACCTCTTTGGATTGTCATGGTGGTAAATTTTATAATCATTCTTTTTCAGATTCAATTACCCGGAGCTGTTGATGGATGGATATTAAACAACACAGGAAGTAATAGAATATTTTTTTCTGGACGATTAGGCGGTATTCAAGGTGGTGGTCCTAATGTAATAGGTATTATTAGTTCAATTTATTGCTTACTAGTCATTTATAAATTACTTTTTAATAAAAATAATAATCCAAAAAATAAAAATTATTTTTGGGTGTTAATGTTTTTTATAACTTTCATAAATTTAATACTGACTTATTCTAGAGGATCTTATATTGCTTTTATACTAGGAATAACCGTTTTAATATATGGATCAAAAAAAGTTTCGAAAAAAATAAAATTATCATTATTTATTATTTCAGGATTCTTGCTTCTTATTTTTATATATTTATTTCCTTCAGTGTTTTTAAAACAATCTAATAGAACTTTTTTAAGTGGATTGGCGATAAAAAATATAGAAGTTGTAGATGGAACTGGAGGTGGTTTTTATATAAAAGAAGTATATAGAGATTATTTAATTACGCTTCCAGATCAATCAGTTAAAGAAAAATTTAATTTTACATATACTCAGGAAGAAAAAAATATAATTAAATCTCAAGAAATTACTCACTCTTCTTTACCTGTTTATGGGTTTTTAAAAATGAATTTTGATTATAAAGATAATCTATTTCCGAGAACTGTCGTTACTTTTTATTTTTCTAATGATGGAATAAACTGGAATCAAATTGGGGGTAAACATACACCAGGATATATTATAAATTTATTAAAAAATGATTCATATTTTGAAGTTGGCGGATGGGCTGATGGTCAATCACCTGGAGATTCTTACTTAGATGGTTTTGTAAAAAGTATTTATATAAGTACAGAAAAAAATAGTACTAAGGTTATATTGAATGAAGTCAATAGAGATAATGATTACTTTATTTTCTTACCCGCTTCAAATTCTTTTTATGATAATAGGAATGATGGAAAAATTAAATTTAGCGAGTTAGGATTAAAGTTACTTAGACCAAGAAGCTATTGGATTGCCATACCTAATAATTATGATTTATCTGAAAAAGATTTCAATATAATTATTGAACTAAATTTAGATGAAATACCAAAAGGAAACGAAACTTTATTTAGTCAAAGTTCAATACTTTCAAAAAATGGAAGCATAAATAACCAGTCATGGAAGTGGTCGATTATTGAAGGAAGAATGTACTTCTTTTGGGTTGAAGATGTTTCGAGTGGATATATAAATTATTTAGGAGGTCAAAGCTTAAGATCTGCTAAGTTGATATCAGAAAATTATGAGTTTAAAACTACTGAATCTGAGTTTTCTTTGTCGCAGTATGATGAAATTACAACTGCTCATAATGGTTTCTTAACTTTTGCAGTTGAATTCGGGTTATTACCAACTTTATTATTACTAATTAGTTTGGTTATTTTGTTTATTAAAAATTCTTATAGATTGACTAAAATTGAAAATTTAATATTTTTAATGATTTTCACGCAAAATATGACTAATGATTTAATTTATTCTCCAGATGTAGCAATTTATTTCTGGATATTTCCTTTTTTATATTTAATATATAATTTTGAAAATTATGAATCTAAAAGTCCTTGAGATTTTGCAAAATCTGTAAAGTTTTCTGTCATAATAAGAACTTGTCTTCCGTCATCTAGGATATAATTTTTAACTGGCATTGAAAGTTTTGTGATATTGTTGAAATCTGTATCTTTTAAACTCCACAATATATTAGCAGCTTTGTTTAAACTAAGGTTCTCGTCTATCACAAAACTATTTTCAAGTGCTGTAATAAATTTACTTAGATCTGATAAGCTTCTAAATTCTTTTACTCTCTTAAGAAGTTGAAGTACAACATATTGCTGTCTATCATTTCTAGTTAGATCACTAACACCAGGCATTAACTTCCATTCAGAGATGTCGTTACCATTTTCATCTAGTTGTTTTTCACCAACAAGAATTTCAGTGTGTCTCGAAACAACCCAATTTAACGCTATAGAACCATTAACTAGCTGACACCCTTTTTGAAGTTCGAAAGAATAACCCTCTCTTTGAGTTACATCTACGCATATTTCAATACCATTAAATGAATTTATAATTTCTTCAAATCCTTCAAAGTTAAAACTTGCAAAATGATCTATTTTTAATCCAGTAAGTTTTGCTATTGATGCTGCTAAATTTTCTACTTTATTTCCACAAACATTTTTTATAAAACTTGCATTTATTCTTTCTATGTTATCAGTGCATCCATTTTGAATTAGTGTATCTCTAGGAATTGATAATAAATACATTTCATCTGAATCTTTTTTAAATAATCCGAGAATTATCACATCAGCACGTGCACCTTCAACAAAGCCTCTTGAAAGTGATGAATTTTCGTTTCTTTCATCAGAGCCAATAAGAAGATAAGTATCAAAAATATCAATATCTGATTTAGCAAAACTATTAAGTAGAAAATCTTGAATAATAATTTGATCTTCTTGCTCTAAATCAATTGGTAATTCAGTATTATCTTGAGTTTCAGATACATTATCATCATTCTGACTACCAGAAGTTGTAGTTGTAACACCGTCAGCAATATTGTCTACAACTTCTTGACTAAACTGAACTGTTTCGAAGTTAGGAACTAAAAAAATATAAACAATTATTCCTAGCAGCAAAATAACACTAAGCGTTATAAAGTATCTTTTTTGTTGTATCATTTGTAAACCAACATATGAGTATAACTATATAATTAATTTTATGGAAGAAATCACTTGCATAATAGCAGCTGGTGGCTTAGGAAAAAGGCTACAAGGATTTAGAAATAACGATAAAACTAAAGTTTTATTGGAAGTTAACGGTACACCAATGATAAACCAACAAATCACTCAAATTCTCTCATGGGGTATTAAGAAATTCGTTATTATTACAAATCCATTATTTGATGAACTTACACAAGAAGTTACAAAGAAAAGCTTTCCAGATTTAGACATAAAGTATGCAATACAGGAAGAACCGCTGGGTATATCACATGCTTTATCTAAGGCAGAAAAATTTCTAACAGGTAGTGAAATTTCATTATTTGTTTTGGGTGATAATTTTTTTGGTGAAAATCCTATAAAGAATATTAATTTTGATCAAATAAAACAATTTGGTGGGTGTCATGTTTTCACAATTGAAGTAAACAATCCTCAAGAATTTGGAGTTTTGGTATTGGACCAAAATGGAAAAATAGATGCAATTGAAGAAAAGCCAGAAAAGCCAAAAAGCAATAAAGCTGTAGTAGGTGTTTATATTTTTGATAATAAAGTAATTTCTAATATTAAAAAACTTACCCCATCTTCTAGAGGCGAATATGAAGTAACAGATTTAATAAATATTTATATTAATGAAAACATTGCTTCATTTTCAGAATTAAATAGTTGGTGGATTGACGCTGGAACCCCTGATAGAATTTTAGAATTAGAAGATAAATTAGCTAAAGGTATCTAATTTAATTAAGTAACTATAAAGCAATCTTATATGTATTAAATATAATATGATAAACAATATTGAAACTACTGGTTTAAAAAGCAAAATAGCTAGAACTAAAATGAATGAAATAAAACTATATATTACAAAAATAAGTAATACTTTTTTTTCACTCAAACCTTTTTTTAATAGCCTATGAGATATGTGATCCGTTCCACCAGTAGTTGGCTTTATATTATTTTTAATTCTGTGATTAAAAATAACAAGAAAATCTAAAAGTGGTATGGTAAAAAATAGGAATATTGGACTTAGGTTAAAAAGCAAAGAATATACACCACCTGGATTCCAAACAAATAAAATACTTAAAAAACCTAGACAGAAACCTATAAATAAGCTTCCTGAATCTCCTAGGTAAAGTTTTGCTGGTGGAAAATTAAATACAAAAAAACCAAGGATTGAAAATAATAAAACAATCGATAAATCAGTTAACCTATTTTGGTTAAAATAATAAGTAAGTAGAGTAATTTGTAAGAGAATTGAACTAGATACAACAACAGCTAATCCATCCATATTATCTATGAAGTTAATTATATTAATTACAAATACAATCCAAAAAATTGTGACAATTAAATTCAATTTATTATTCATATGAAGTTTTAGTAACGATTCAATATTTAGATAGGTTTTTATATTTATTACTGGGATTGAAACAAACAATATTTGAAAAAATAATTTAGATTTCCAATTTAAATTATAAAAATCATCTATGACACCGATAATAGAAATCAATGTTCCAAAAATACCAATCATTATTATTGTTTTTTCAGAAGTTCCAAGGAAGTTTACAGAAATTAAGAATGCAAGTGCTGTAGCTACACCTCCTATAGGTGAAATAAAGTTTGAAACAAGTCTTTTCTCAAGCACCTCTCTCTTTTTGTGATAAAAAAAATTCTTAAACCTTAAAGCTAAATAGTTTCCAATTATTGAAAGAACAAAAGATATTAATGATACAAAGTAGATATTTAATTGAATAAATTTCATTAATCTAAATAATATAATTTAGAAAATTGATTAGCAATAATAGAACTCGTATAATTTTCAGAAATAATTATTTTGTTTTTATTACTTATTTTTAGATTAGAGTTTAAAAGATTATTTAAATATAAAAGAATTTGATTGTTATCTTTATTTTCAATAATTTTTGAGTTCTCAAAATTTGATAAAAATTCTGTACCTGGATTCAATGTACTAATACAAAACAAACCTACCCAAGCTGCTTCTAACAAAACTCTTGAAAATCCTTCATAATCAGAAAGTGAAATAAGAATGTCATAATTGTGAAGTTCTTTTCTTAAATCTATATACCCTAGATATTCAACTGGTGAATTATTTATTAAATTTTGTAAATCATAATGGTTTATTGATTTAGGGTTACCATTATCAATCTCACCAGATAGAAAAAATTTTAATTTCTTATTTTCATTTTTATTTGCAATAGATACAAAATCTAGGATTCCTTTATCAATCAATAAACGAGAAGACATTAATATTTTTAGTTCGTTGTTAAAAGAATTTTTTTGAATATAATCATTAGTTTCAATTCCAGAACTTTCAATTTAAATTGATTTATTTTGGAAATGTGTAAATTTGTTAAAAATTCTAAGATCGGATTTATTTTGAAAAATAATAGTATCGAAAGTTTTGTTGATTAAAAAAATAAATATCGGCTTTATTAACGATCTTAAAATTTTTGCTTTTAAATTATTGCTAAATAAGTAACCTAATCCTGTTACGGATAGAATATTTTTTGAATCATTTTTCGTAATAAAATTAGAGATCATAAATAGAATTCCAGATTTTAAAGTAAAAATATGATAAATATTTTGCTCCCCGTTGTTTTTAATTATTGAAGCAAGATTAAAAATTGCTTTGAAATCTAAAATTTTTGTTTTATCAAGTTCCCAATTTATTGATTGATTATAAAAACTATTCAATTCATTCTTATGTTTTATTGGGCAGATCGCATTAATTTTTAAAGTATTTAAATATTTTACTATTGGACCTCTAGATTGAAGTAAAATTTTGTCCCAATGTGCAACATAATAAATCATTAATATTATTTTAAATCGCAATATTGGTAATATTGCATAATATGAACATTGTTGTTGTTGGAACAGGCTATGTAGGTCTTGTAACTGGTGTAGGTTTCGCAAATCTAAAACACGAGGTAACTTTTATAGATTTAGATTCAAAAAAAATAAAGTTATTAAATGAGAAAAAATTACCATTTTTTGAGCCTGACTTAGATAAACATTTTGAAAATTCAGAAAATTTTGAAAGAATGAATTTTCTATCTAATTATGAAGATGTTGAATGGGATATTGTAGACATAGTATTTATTTGTGTACAGACTCCAAATAATGTTTCAACTAATTCTGTAGATACAAAATTTTTAGAATCAGCGATAGGTGAGATTGCCTCATTGAATAGGGATGATATAGTTATAACAGTTAAATCTACAATACCTCCCTATGAAATTGAAAATGTCTGCAAAAAAATTGGATTTAATAAAGAAAAACTTACATTTAATCCTGAATTTTTAAGAGAAGGTTCTGCAGTATATGATTTCTTTAATCCAGATAGGATAGTAATTGGTGGCTATGATCAAAGTAAAATTAATATACTTTTAGAGCTTTATTCAGATTTCAATTGTGAAATTATAGTTACTGATTCTGTTAGTTCCCAACTTATTAAATATTTAGCTAATACTTATTTACCTTTAAGATTAACTTTTGTTAACGAAGCTTCCAGATTAGTAAATTATTCTAATGCTAACTTAGAAGATGTATTGAAAGGCGTTGGTATGGATAAAAGAATTGGGAAACAATATTTTAGACCGTCTCCATCTTGGGGTGGATCCTGTTTCCCAAAAGATTTAGTTGAAGTAAATAATTTTTATGATAATAAAAAGTTAGAGTTACCTTTGATTTCAAATATTATTAAGTCTAATAATATTCATTTACATTGGACTATTAACCAAATAATGAGTTTAAAAGAATCTAATGATCTTAAAAATATAGTTTTAGTAGGTGCAGCTTTTAAAGAAAATACTGACGATCTCAGAAATTCTCCTACTTTAGATGCTTATAAAATCTTAAATGAAGATGATATCAAAGTTTTAATTTATGACAGTAGTTTAAGTGTTGAAAATCATGCTTGTATTAATTCAGTTGAAGATATTCCAGATAATTCCCTTATTGCAATAATGTATCCTCTTACTGAAAATGAGGAAAATAAGTTGAAAGAAAAATCCCAAATAAGCAAATCAGTTATGTATTACCCTTGGAAGTAAGATGAATATACTTATTACTGGTGGAGCAGGATTTGTGTGTTCTCATATGGCCGAAAAATTATCAACTAAAAATAACAATATAATTTTATTAGACAATTTATTAACAGGAAGCCTAAAAAATATAGAACATTTATTGGATTTATCAAATGTAAAATTTATTCAACATGATGTGCAAAACTATATCAATATTGATGAAGAACTGGATTATATTCTACATTTTGCAAGTGCAGCATCACCTGTTGCATATCAACAAAATCCAATTAACACCTTAAAAGCTGGAAGTATTGGAACTATAAATACACTTGGTTTAGCCAAAGTAAAAAAATCTAAATATTTACTTGCATCAACTTCTGAAGTGTATGGTGATCCAGAAATTTCTCCACAAAATGAAGCTTATTGGGGAAATGTTAATCCTAACGGAGAAAGAAGTATGTATGATGAAGCAAAACGATTTGCAGAAGCAGCAACTGCTACATATGCAAGAACCTATAACATTGAAACTAAAATTGTGAGAATATTTAATACTTATGGTCCAAGGATGCAATTAAATGACGGCAGGGTAGTGACCAATTTTATTACGCAGGCTTTAAAAGGAGAAGATATAACAATTTATGGTGATGGGAATCAAACAAGAAGTTTCTCTTACGTAGATGATACAGTTAATGGAATTATTGCATTAATTAATTCAAATTATAATGAAGTATTTAATATTGGAAATCCAAATGAAATTACTGTTAACCAGTTAGCTACTGAAATTATAAAATTAACAAATTCTAATTCTAAAATAATAAATAAAAATTTACCAAAAGATGACCCAAAACAGAGACAACCAGATATCTCTAAAGCTAAAGAAAAACTTGATTGGAAACCAGAAATTGAATTAGAGACAGGATTAAAAAAGACTATTTTGTGGATTGACTCTGAATTGAATCATTGATTCTATATATTATTGAATTAAGACTTTCTTTCTTTGCATTTTTTTGAACTTCAGCCACCATTGTTGAAAGAAAGCCGTTTTCTATGCAGTTAACCTTATTTAATTGTTTAGTAAGTGAATTTTTAATCAACTTAAACTGTAAAAGTTCTTGATACTCTTTTGAAAAATGTTTTGAATAATCAGAATTACAATAAAAATTAATAATACCATTTGCCATAGTTTCCAAAACTGATTTATCATAAAATCCTTCTGTTGTAGCACTAATGTGGATATCGTAATTTTTTAATGTTGAACTTAAATTATGATGATCTATTTTGCCAATAAAATTTATGTTTTCATTTTTAGCATATTTATTTTCTAAAAATTTTTTATATTCATAATCTTTAGTTGTTAAGCAATCTCCAATAATATCTAAAGATAGATGATTAAGTTGACTTGATAAAAACTCTTCAATGATGAAATCTATATTTTTGGAATTTGATATTCTGCTTAATATTAACAATTTAGAAATCGTAATATTAGCTCTTTTCAGATAAAACTTTTCATAGTCAATTGCATGTCCAATTTCTGAAACTTTTTGCGATTTAATTGGAAATGAAGTACTTGAAGCAGTAACCACTTTGTCTGAAAAATATAAAGAAATATATAAAATTAATTTTTTTATTAAGCTATCAGGCATAGGATGTGTGTACCAAAGTACATGAAGTGATGATTTGTTTTTATTAAATAATTTAGCAATGATTAACAAAATAGGGGACATGTGCGAGAATACTAAGTCATATTTTTTTATGTAAGTTAATTCTCTAACAATCTTCTTTAGCTTAAGTAGCTTATTTATTTTTTTTGGTGAGTCACTAGAGGTGAGACCAAAAACATTAACATTTTTTAGCTTTAAATCATCTTTTTTATTAAGTGTTACAACATCTACAAAATCGTAGTGTTTTGAAAATTCATTTATCCATGAGTGAGTAAATCCTAGAGAAACATTACTTTTATCAAGAGCAATATTTAATAAAAGAACATTAGTACTACTCATAGTCAAATAATTTTATATAACTATTAATTGTGTTATTTATGTTGTAATGATTAATTAATTTATTTTTGGCTTCAATAGTTTTTGATTTAGTAGCCAAATTATTTTTAAGCGTATTTTCCAAAATATTGTACAGTGTTTCTACATTAAACATGCCTTGCTCTAAAGGTATTAGTTCAGAATAATTAGCTGATAAAATTTCAACAACCCCACCAAAATTAGATGCAATAACAAAATTGTTATAATTTATTGCTTCTAGAATTGAGTGTGGCGAACCTTCGTAAGAGGAAGCTTGAATAAAAAATTTAGCTTCTTTATAGTATTTTTCAACTTCAACTTCATTTTTTTTGCCAGTAAGAAATATTTTTTCTGTTAAATTTAACTTCTTAATTAGATTTTCTAAATTTTTATATTCAGGACCATCACCAACAATATGTAATTTAAAGTTGAAACTTAAATTATCATTAATTTTCTTGAATGCTTTTATAACTAAATCTATATTTTTGTGTTTAACTAATCTACTTACAATTAAAAAATTGTTATCAGTAATTTCTTCGTTATATTCAGTTATTTTCGTCCCGTTATTTATTTTGATTATTTCACCATTATATCCAGTTTTCTTTAAGAATAGCTTTAAGTGGTCTGAGGGAACAATTATAAGATTAGAGGTTTTAAAACTATTATTTCTTAGAAATGTAAGAAATGTATAGTAAAAATTTTTTTTCTCATTTTGAAATTTATCAAAATTAATAAAATTATTATTTTTATTATTGAATTTTTCCCAAACAGGATCACCAACTACTTTTCTATAAATTCTTTTTTTTAAAAGTATGTTTGTTATATAAACTTCTAACCAAAGACCATTTACAAAAATAATATCAACATCTTTTCCAAATTTGTAAATAGCCTTAATAGTTTTTAGAAATCTAATTAATTTAATAGAATTTCTATTTAATCTTAAAACTTTAAAATTATATTCAAACTCTTCATAAGGTTTATTGCTATAAGTAACTACAGTAATTTCATGGTTTAGTGATAATTTCTCACTTATTTCTGGTACAAAGCGTGCAGGGCCACCGACGTCTGGAGGAAAAATTCCAGTAGTAACTAAAATTTTCAATTTAACTTTCTTTTTTAAATTGAATTATTTTATCTAACATAGAATCTATATCTATAGAAGGGGATACACCTGTTAGAGATACAATTTTCTTGATACCCGGTGTACGTCTCATAGGATCATCAAACTTGTTTCCAAATACTTTTTCATGGGGTACATATATTATTTTTGAATTAGAGTTAGTTTTCTCAATAATTTTTGTTGCTAAGTCTTTTATGCAAATTTCTTCAGGTTGTCCGATATTAAATATTTCTCCATAAGGCTTTAATTCACTTAATATTAAGAAATAATTTATTACATCTTCTACCCAAGTAAATGATCTAGTTTGTTCACCTGAACCATGTATAATTATGTCTTCATTTTTTAGAGCAGATTCAATAAATTTTGGGACCACCATACCAAATTTAGATAGCTGATTTGGACCAATAATATTAAATAATCTGACAATAATAGGATTCAATTTTCCTTCTTCATATAAAGATAGTGCAATAAATTCATCAATCATTTTAGAAGCTGCGTATGACCATCTTAATTTGGATGTTGGACCTATTAAACTTCTTGTATTTTCATCCCATACTTCATCTTGAGATACACCATAAACTTCCGAGGTTGAAGTAATTAAAACAGGAACATTATTGTTTTGGCAAGCTTCTAAAACTTGATGTGTAGCAATTATATTTGTTAGTAAAGATTTACTCAGGTTTTCCATTATATATTGCACACCAACACCTGCTGCAAGATGATAACAAAAGTTTGCATTTTCGAATAATTTATCAAGATTATTTACCTCTTCAATTTTGCTATTAATGAATTCAACTTTTTTATTATCAATGTGTTTGTTTATATTTTCTTTAGATCCTGTAGATAAATCATCGATCAAAACTATTTTTTCTACTTCGCTTTCCAATAGTTTTGAAAGCAAATTAGATCCTATAAATCCAGCACCACCAGTTAAAATAATTTTTTTCATTTTATATATAAATACAATCTTTTAAATAATCTCTATTTTTTAAATACCAGTCTACTGTAATTTGAATACCATTTTTAATAGTAGTTGATGGTTTCCAATCTAAAATATTTTTAGATTTTTTTAAACTTGGTAAAACTACATCAGGGTCTCGAAAAGCTCTTTCTTTATTTATGATATTTGCATTAATACCTAAGGCTGATTCAATCATAGAAATTATATTGTTTAGAGATTCAGTTTGATTATTTCCAACATTAAGTGTTTGGTTATCGTTTAAATCTTTTGACAACATTAAATGATTAACTACATCATCTATATAAGTAAATGATCTACGTTGCTCACCATCTCCAAAAATTATTACATCTTTTTTTTCTGCTATCCAATGTATAAATCTTAGTACAGACATATCTGGTCTACCATAAGGTCCAAACACAGTAAAAAATCTCGTAATTATAGTTTTAGTATCTGAATCAGAAAGAATTGTATTTGCTAGCACTTCACCAGATAACTTAGTAGATGCATAAACTGAAGGTGGATTAATTTTTTCATCTATATTTTCTTCCATTTCTTTATTACCGCTATCACCATAAATTGAAGAAGTTGAGGCAAGAATTAATCTATCAATATTTTTATCTTTACAAAAGTTAGCAATATTTACTGTCGCAACTGTATTGTCTTTTATATAACTTAGTGGGTCTTTAAAACTTTGTCTTACCCCAGCTCTTGCAGCTAAATGAAAAATCACATCAAATTTATAATTTTTTAGCGTTTCATTTAAATGTATATGGTCAGATAAGTCAATGTTATAAAAATTAAAATTGTTTAATTCATTAAGTTTAGACAATCTGAATTCTTTAAATTTTACATCATAAGCTGTATTGATTGAATCAACTCCTACTACCTGGATACCTTCACTTAATAGATGTTTTGATAGGTTGAATCCTATAAAGCCAGCAGCTCCTGTCACCAAAATTTTGTTATCCATTGATATAATGGTAACAACTATTAGCTTTTTTAAACAAAAAGAAAAATTATCTACAGGTGAAAAGGTTTCAACTAAATATAAAATAGTTATTAATGAATTTATTATCAAAAATTTCTATATCAACACTTTTTTTTATACCAATAATACCTCACTTAAATATTGTCGAAAATTTTTTACATACCGATGACTTGCCGATAATTATTTTTGTAAGTTTGTCAATTTATGAGATATTAAGAAAGAAGAAACTAATCTTTGATGATAATTTAAAATATTTAATTATTTTTATTACTTACATCACAATTCAGAATTATGTTATAAATAAAACATTTCTTAGTTCTGATTCACTAAGATTTACCTTTTATCTGTTGCTATTTGTTTATGTAATTAATTTCAAAATTTATATTAATTTCCAAAGTCAAATCAGCTTCTTATTGAGTTTTTTAACCTTATTTTCAATAACTACATATTTTTTTGAAATTGATTTTGGAAGTGATATTTATCAGACATGGAATATTGGATTTAATGAAAGCAATTTAGAGTATCTAAAGGGTAGAATTAATGGCTTTCAAGCAGGAGGTCCTAATAGTTTTGCTGACTTAATAACTTTATTAACAATTTATATAATATTTAAAGTTGATGATAAGAAAGCTTTTTTAGTAGCATCAACTTCATTTCTTGCAATATTATTTACGTATTCAAGATTTTCTATAATAGTATTATTTATATTCGTGTTATATCGAATTTATATGTCAAAATATAAAAAATACATTATTTATTTCGTTATATTATTACTAATTGTTTCTTATTCTTTTGGATTAATCGAAAGATTCTTAAATGACGATAATTCTGGCATCAGCGATAGAATTTTAATGATGAATGCATCTATTGAATATTTTTTAAATTTAGATTTACTTGAAAAAATTTTTGGAGTTGGAAGTAATCAGCTGATATTTTTGTCAGACGAAGTGTTTAACTTATCAGAGTTCAACAAAAATCCGTATAGCTATGGACCTCATAACTCATATATTTTCTATCTAATTAATTATGGAATTTTGGGATTTTCTCTACTCATTTTATTTATTTTCAAATTCATAAAATTAAAAAATACTTCAGAAAGTAGAAAATTTGTTTTAATTAGTTTTTTACTTTTGAATTTTTCTACAGATTTATTTTTCAACCATTCAGTTTCGTGGTTATTTTATTTAATTTTGTTTCATTTTGAAAATAAGGATAATAAAAACATATAAAGTTTAAATGTTCTTTATGTACTATTAAGAATAATGAATATTTTAGTAGTTGGTGGTGCAGGATATGTTGGTGGTGGAATTGTTGATAAACTTCAACAAAAACATCAAGTAACTGTATATGATTCGTTAATTTATGAAAATGAATTCAGAAAAAATGTTAATTTCATATATGGCGATATAAGAGATTACTCTAAGCTAAACAAAATACTTAAAAATTACGACGCAGTTGTTTGGCTTGCAGCATTAGTTGGAGATGGAGCATGTTCAATAAATCCAACACTTACATATGAAATTAACTCAGACTCAGTAAAAAATTTGGTTGGAAATTTTAAGGGAAAAATTATATTTTTTTCAACATGTTCAGTGTATGGTGCACAAGAAGGTGTTTTAAATGAAGAATCAGAAGTAAATCCATTATCTGAATATGCAAAATCCAAATTAGTTGCTGAAGAAATTTTAACTAATTCTGACGCAATAGTTTTTAGATTAGGAACACTTTTTGGTATTGGTGATGAATTTTCACGCATACGTTTAGATTTAGTAGTTAACGTCCTAGTAACTAAAGCATTAATTGATAATAAAATGAGTGTTTTTGGAGGTGAACAATGGAGACCTTTATTACATGTAAAAGATGTTGCAAATGCAGTTGATCACACTATAGAGAGTTCGCTAAAAGGAGTTTATAATTTACATTATAAAAATTTTAAAATTTCAGAAATAGCAGATTTAATAAAAGAAAGAATCAGTAATGTTGAAATTGTCACTACACCGTTACCTTTTCAAGATGCTAGAAATTATCAAGTTAGTAGTGAAAAATTAAAATTAGCTTCAAACTTTGTAGCTGAAGTCTCTTTAGAGAAAGGAATTGAAGAGGTTTTTAATCTGATTTCTTCAGGAAGGATCAAAGATATTAATAATCCTAGATACTCAAATCAAAATTTTTTAAAGACTTTTGGAGTTAGTTAAAATATGAAGCCAAAGTTATATTTAAGCGAATCACATTCTGATCATAGAGGAAAAGTATCTTTTTCAAATGAGTGTGACTTAACAAAAGCTGTTAGGACTTATAAAGTAACTAATGAAAAAATTCGAACAGTTAGAGCGTGGCATGGACACAGGCTTGAAGAAAAGTGGATAAGTGTTGAAGAAGGAGAGTTCTTAATTTGTGCAGTTAAAGTAAATGATTTTGAGAAACCAAATAAAAAACAAAAAATTTATAAATTTACAATGAATTCAGATAGTGGAATTTTACATATACCTTGTAATTTTGCTAATGGTGCGATGAATTTTACTAATAAGAATTCTATTAGATATTTTTCTTCTTTGAAACTTGAACAATCAAAAGATGATGATTTTCGTTTTGATTCAAGGTACTGGGATCCGTGGAGCGAGTTTAATCCTAATCTTTATGAATAAAATATTAGTCTTAGGTTCAACAGGAATGCTAGGAAGAATGGTGTCAGAATATTTTTCACAGTTTCCAGAATATGAACTTTTTCAGACTTTTAGAAGTATTCAAAATAATAAATTAGTAAATAATCATAAATTTGATGCTATGACGGATAGCTTAGAACTTTTAATTGAAAAAATAAAACCTGATTATCTTATAAATTGTATTGGAATTATTAAGCCAGAAATTAATGAAAGAAATCAATCTTCTATCAATAGAGCGATAAATATAAATACATATTTTCCTATTAAATTATCAAAATCTGCAAAAAAACATAATTTTAAATATGTACAAATTGGAACCGATTGTGTTTTTTCAGGCTTAGTTGGAAATTATCAAGAAAATTCTTTTCAAGATGCAGCTGATGTTTATGGAAAAACTAAAATTGCGGGAGAGATATTTGATAGTTCAAAATATTTACTAAGAAGTAGCATTGTTGGCCCAGAACCTGGTCAAGGAAAGTCATTACTTAATTGGTTTTTATCTCAAAATCAACAAACAGTAAATGGATTTATTGACCATAAATGGAATGGAATTACAACACTAAATTTTGCCAAAATTGTTCACGGAATGATTAAAAGTAGTAAATTTATAAACAATTTACAACACATCACTCCACAAGATGAAGTTTCAAAATATGATTTACTTCTTTATTTTAATAAGTACTTTCAAGCAAACGTAACTATTGAGAGTGTGGATTCCAATAATCCTGTCAATAGAACTTTAGCCACTATAAACCCTGAATTAAACCAACAATTATGGAATGTTGCAGGTTATAGATCTGTTCCAACTATAGAAGAAAATATTAAAGAATTAGCAGAAAGTAATGTGACAAAAAGTATTCTTAATAGCATATGAAAGATATCGCACTAATTTTAGGTATAAGGCCAGATGTAATTAGAGCCAGCAAAATTATAAAACTACTAAAACAAAGCAATGAAATTGACTTTGATTTTATATGGTCTGGACAACATTATTCCGAAAATATGAAAGATGTTTTTTTTAGTCAGCTGAACACACCTTTACCTGATTTCGAATTTACTATTGAAGTTAAAAATGATGCAACTACTGTTTCCTCAATAATTAATCAAACCTATAAGCATCTAGAAGAAAATAAATATAAAGCAGTTATGTTTTTAGGTGACACAAATACAGTAATGGGATCTATTGGGGTCGCACAACATAATATTCCAATTATTCACATTGAAGGATGTATGAGATCTTATGATTGGCGAATGCCTGAAGAAAAGTATAGGAAAACTATCGATCATTTATCAGATAGAATATATTCATATCTTCCTTCGTACAAACAACAGGGTATTAATGAAGGAATATCAGACAGCATAATCAAAGTTACAGGAAATCCTATTGTAGACATACTGGAAGAATTTAAAGAAGTAATTAGTACTGGAGAAAAATTTCTAGACAGTAATGTTATTGATTTCATTAGAAATGAAGAATTTATTTTGGCAACTTGCCATAGAAGAGAAAATATTTTTGATAAAAAAAGTTTAGAAAATATTGTCAATCTACTAAATCAGTCAAATAAAAAAATAGTTTTTCCGATGGGTTATGCAACTCAGAGACAACTTAAGACCTTTAATTTAAAATTAAATAAAAATATATTAGTTATAGATCCAATTGGTTATTTAGAGTTTATTTATTTACTTAAAAAATGTAATTACTCTATAACTGATTCTGGAACAGTTGTTGAAGAATCTTGTATTTTAGGCATTCCCTCAATTCAAATGAGATACAGCACTGAAAGACCTGAGGTTTATGATGTTAATTCCTCCATTAAATTTGATCCAACAAGTAGCTATAAATATGATGAAGTCCACTCAAATGTTAATGAGTTAACTAATTCTAAATGGCACCATCCATTTGGTGATGGAACTGCTTCAAAAATTATAGTTGAGGATATAATCAAACTTTCAAAAGAAAACAATTTTAATAAACACAATAAAGATGATTATGACTTTGATATTTCAAGATCATTTTTAAAATGAAAAAAACTTTATTTCACTCTCTAACATTTCCTCCGGATACCATTTCAACAGGAATGATAGTTTCAGAAATAGCAGTTGGTTATAATTCAAAATTTCAAAATGTTGAAGTATTAGCGAGTTCTCCTCAATATAATATAAGATCTTTTGAAGAGTTCAAGAAAAGCAATACTAATTATAAAAATATTAAGGTTCACTATATAGAATCAGACAAAAGAAAATTTACTAATTCAGCACGTTTTTTACAATGGTTAAGTTTCAATTTAAATTCAATAAAGTTTATTTATAAACACAGAAAAGATTATGAAAATATATTTATATTTAGTTATCCGCCAACAATGAATTTAGTTTGTATATTTACATCTAAAATTTTAAAAATTAATACAATATATTCACTTTGGGAATTATATCCGGAAATAGCTGAAAAATTAAATGAACAACCGAATTTTGTGCTTAATAAATTATTTAAGTTAATTGATAATTTTTGTTTAAAAAGTGTAAACAAAATTGTTGTAAATTCTGATTTATTAAAAGATTATTTAGTTAACAATAGAAATATTGTTAGAAATAAAATAGAAGTGATACACCATTTTTCTCCTTACCAAAAAAGTGAATATGCTTCGAATCTTGCGTTAAAAAAAATTTTTTACGCAGGAAATACAGGTAAACCTCAAAACTTAAATTCATTCATTAAATTTTTTAATAAAAATTTTCCTCAGGATTGGGACTTTCAATTATATGGTGCAGGGCAAGAATTTAATAATCTTTTGAAAAATTCAAACAAAAATATTTTTATCAATGAATATTTATCTAGGGATGAATTAGAAGATTTAACAAAAGATATCCCATTTGCTCTAATTTGCCTAGATTACGAAATTACAATTGAAGGATTTCCAGGAAAAACTTTTGACTATTTGAATATGAATAAAATTCTAATTAATTTTTCTAATCCAAACTCTGCAGTTAGTGAATTAATTAAAGACAATGGCTTAGGTTTCAACATTGATTTAAAAAAACCAGATGAATTCTTTCTAACTCTTGAAGAAATGCAGAATCCTAAAAAATTAAATGAAATTCTAAATAATGTTAATAAATTTCAGGAAGTAGTTTCTAACAAAGAAATTGTAAGTAAAAAATATATTAGTTTAATTAGCACCACGTCTTGACAGAACTAATTTAATAGTTTTTAGTAATATTTTTAAGTCGTAAATAAATGATCTATTATCGACATATTTTAAATCCCAATAGAGTCTTTCCTGAAGACTTAAATCAAGCCTTCCTTGAATCTGGGCTAAACCGGTTATACCTGGTCTTACTGAGTTTCTTTTAACACTATATTCACCATACAATTCTGATTCATATAATACTAAAGGTCTTGGACCAATAAACGACATTTGCCCAATTAGTACATTTAAAATGTTAGGTAATTCATCAATTGAAGATTTTCTCAAAAACCCACCGATTTTAGTAATTCTATCGTCATTCTCTAACCTAATCGGTTTAGAAGGGGTTAAGGAAGGTTTAATTACTTTATTATCAGAAATCTTTTTCATATGCACTTCATGAATATTTTGACTATTGGAGTTATTCATTGTTCTAAATTTGATTAAGTTGAAAAGATTTCCATTTTTACCAACTCTAGATTGTGTATAAAAAACAGGTTTACCTTGAAAAATAAGCAATATTAAAGAAATAATAGGAAACAGAATGAAAAATATTGGTAATGTCATTACAAGAATTAAGAAATCTAAAAGTAGTTTCATAGTATTAACTTTAAACAATTTAAATATTTCTTCTTTAAATATTAATTTAACATTAGAGTTAAATTGTGTGTGGTATAGCTGGAATTTTAAGCTTAAATAATTCCAAAATTGATACTTCTGTAGTTGAAAATATAAAGAAATCTTTAGAGCACAGAGGTCCGGATCATTCAACTTATAAGTTTATAAATGATAGAGTTTGTTTGATACACACAAGACTTTCGATTATTGATTTGAATGAAAGATCAAATCAGCCAATGTTGACTACAGATCAAAGATATTCAATAGTATTTAATGGAGAAATCTATAACTATAAAGAAATAAGAAAAGACCTCGAAAAAGAAGGTTTTCAATTTATTACTAATGGAGATACTGAAGTTCTACTTCAAGGATATGCAGCTTATGGAGATCAAGTTTTACAAAAACTTCGTGGTCAATTTGCATTCTCAATTTTTGATTCCTTAACGGGGGAGTTGTTTATAGCTAGAGATCGTGTTGGAATTAAACCACTATATTTTTCAATAAATGAAAATTGGATTATTTTTGGTTCT
>Ga0255751_10002086_pt1 | contig 18855 bp, 23 predicted proteins | sample 071ome_20_FD_179951 | JGI IMG/M metagenome (GOLD analysis project Ga0255751, IMG submission 179951) | Coastal salt marsh microbial communities from the Groves Creek Marsh, Skidaway Island, Georgia - 071412BT metaG (version 2) | ecosystem: Environmental > Aquatic > Marine > Intertidal zone >...
GGTCACCGGGCGCCCTTTGCCTTGGTCGCTGTCGATCACCAACAGTTAAACAAAACACGCGACTATATCGCCGCGCTTAAAGCTTCACATCAGTTGACAATTGAGAGCATCGATAAACGCTATCAAACTGATATAATCGACCTCCAGTTGAAGACATCCAAGCAACTTCAGGCGCTCGAGGTTGATCTTTCTCACAAGGCGCAACAGATCAAAGAGCTAACGCTTGAAAAAGAGGAGATCGACAAAGAGCACAAACTTGAGTTAAAATCTTATTATTGGCATAACCTCGGTTTAAGTTTCGCCCTCGGCGCTTCAATTCTTTGGGCAGTATCAGCGAGTATTTAAAATGGATGTAGTCTCTATCTCTTCAGTTGCTTCTATCGTTGGCGTTATCGGCGTGGGCTTCTCTGTACTTAAAGAGAAAATCAAACACGCTGAAGAAATGGGGCAGATTAAACAGCAGATCAGAAGTCTCGAAGCGCGAATGACTGAGCAAGCGGGCCATGTCATGGGGATACGCGGCGTTCTTGAAACATCGAATACAGACATAAGAAACGACATCAGCCAGATACAACAAAGCATCGTTCGACTTGAGGCGTCAATCACTCAGATCATTAATTCAGTCACTGAGCGCCGTTGATTATCGTTTGAAGGTGTCGCGGTATTTCTTATAAAGCTCTTCGACTTCTTGACCATACCCCGCCGCCCTTAGTTTCTCAGATAAACTATTAATGACGGCTTGATCCCTTTGGCCTTGGTTGTAAGTGTAAGTCTGTGGATCGAGCGTGTACCAATCCCACCGATGGAGCATCATCGTCCGGGATAATATCAACAAGTCAGTTTTAAAAGGGGATATCATTATATTCCTCGTCGTTGTTCATCGCGTCATTGATCGCGCTCGTGATCATGCTCCACAGGTTCCAATCTGTGAAAGCTGACTCATTATGATAAGCGTCAATGATAGTTTCTCTCACATCATCGCTGACAATCCCAAGCCCTTGATTCATGGCAAGGTTGCACTCTGCAAAGATCGGGTTACTCCATCGCTCAAGGAGTCGGCTCGCCCTCGTCGCGTCGTCTTGAATCTCATTCAAGTAATCGTTTGAAGCGAGATCAAGTCTCTTGAGTAAGTCAGTAAATACGAGCGTATCTTTTTCTTTTAACTCGCGTAATGCCTTCAATGATGTATCAATCTTTACGTTATACTCTGCGCTTACTGCTCCGAGTGGTGAACAGAAGAGCTTATAAAAAGCATTAAGTTTAAAGTCGCTCGTGATGAACTCTGCGCGGGGAACATACAAGCGCCAAACCCTCATGGCTTGCTTTTCATTAATTACGCCGCGGTTTGCTAGTTCGTTGTCCAGGTCTTCAAAGTCAATTGTTACAGGCGCGTCATCGGGAACGCTTGGAACTTGAACCGGGCGCGGCGCGGCCTTGGGGATTGGCTGTGCTTTTGGTTTTGGTGGTTGTGTTGGCTCAGGTGGTGGCACTGGCTGAGGCGCTCGGCTTGGTCGTTTCACTTTAACCTCCTCTCCTAGACTCTCCGCTTGAATCTCTGCGCGCTCATCTTCGCTCAAGTCTGTGCTGTCTGCGATCTCATCAGCCGAGTAAATGCCGCTGACAACGTCAGGGAAAACAGCACGGAGGGCCATAGTCATGGCGCGAGCTCTCAACATTTGCATGGGCATTGATTCCCACATACGACCGCGAGCGATACCTTGACGTGTTGCCATCTCCATGTTGAAAGTGAACTCATGTATTAAAGTCTTTGGCTCATCATGTCGAGCGCAAGCGATAGTACAATGATCATTATCCCATGATTCAATTTTGATAAACCGACAGCGGCCAGAGTTGCGAACGATACCCGCCATTGCATCAGCACCGAGCGCGGGTGTATCTCTTATCACATAGCCTTGTTGTGCAGTGATCGCCATATTAGAACCGAAGTGATGACCGAAGGTTGCATGTAATCTCAATAGATCGAGCGGTTGCTTGTTCTTAGTCGCGAATATCTGCGCTAACTCTTTAGCTTCATCAAGCGTTGATGGTGTGTAAATATTTGTGTATTGCATAGCGTGTCTCCTTTTTGCTCTGCTGTTAATTAATGATGCGCGTTGTACATCATGTAGAAGTAAGTGATGGCGGCGATTGCGCCAGTGATGAAGATGATATGCTCGAACCAATGACTTTTGATCTCATCAACGAGCGCGTTTAATTCTTCTTGAGTGTCTGGACCTATCATTTATTTATCCTCGGGTCGAAAGTCTGAAGGGTTGAAGTATGGTTCTTTAAGCAATGAGTTAACTTCTTGAGTTAGCAATTTAGCAAGTGCAAACGATGCGCGACGGTGACCGTTCACAATTAAGCTTAAATGTTGTTCTGTACATCCAACTCGTTGAGCAAGCTTTCTTATGCTTATCAATTCTTTCAATTGATCTTTTCTTAGTGCGTTCATAGCGTGTCTCCTTTCTCATCTTATATTGGGCTATGTTTTAACGCTTGTCAATAATAGTTTAACATTTTGTTAAATAAATATTGCTTAATGTTATACTGATCGTTAAACTATGAGAATGAAAGGAGGGCCAATGATTAACATACAGAAGACACACAGAGCTATAAGAAGAAGCAAAATGAAGTTAGCTCAAAAGTCAGTTTTAAGCGCATTGATTGACTTGGTTGACTGGAAGACTTGGACTTGTGACGCTAGCTTAAGAGCGATTAAGACGGAAACAAACTTAAGCAAAAGTACAATAGCAACTACCCTTATATATTTAGAGGAGAAAGGATTCATTAAAAGAAGAAGACAAGGAGACGAGCGCGGTCACACTCGAAGCGCTTACAAGGTCGAGATAGATAAACTTACTAGTTATCTCGAAGACTTTTACCCCTTGTCCGATAATCGGACAAGCTTGTCCGATAAAAAGACAACCCTTGTCCAAAAAACGGACAACCCCTTGTCCGATAAAAAGACAACCCTTGTCCAAAAAACGGACAACCCCTTGTCCGATAATCGGACACCTTATCAACCTAGTATATCAACCAAGAATACAAACCAAGAAAATCAACCAAGTAAATCATCTCAAGAAAGCGCGCAGGGCGCGAGCAAAAAAGTTAGACGTTATCCAAAGGATCATTTTTTTGCGGGTGCAATCATTCTTGATGGTGACGATTGGGAGCCAGAGATTGACCCAGAAAATGAGAAGGCTTGGAAAGAAGGCGGATATACCAGACCAACCAGAGAAGAATTAAGAAAGATATACAAATGAATAAACTAGATTTAAGCGAATTACTCGACTACTTCAGAAACTGCGAACCGTCACCCGCCCCTGAGCCACTGCCGAGCTTGGAAGGAATGACAGTTGACGATCTCTATTCAAAGAACTTGACCGCTCATCGATGGGATGAAGAGGAGTCAAGGAACGTGATCACGGTCCCAAAGTTTCCGCACTGCAATCGATGTATGGAGGGATACGTTAACCATCCGACACAAAATGCGATGATGACATGCCCGCACTGTCTCGGACCTTGGCGCAAGTCAAAGAGAGTCGAGCGCGCTCGATTGCCGGTTGATGCTAAAGGAAAGACTTTTGCCAATTATAAATTGAGTGGAAGCTTTACGCGAATAGGTAAAGCTATATTGAGATGGAGCGAGCACAGGCAACGAGAGAAAGGGCCGCTCATCTATGGACCGCCGGGTACAGGTAAATCACATTTTGGTTATGCTGTCGCTCATCAGCTTCTATGGCTTGATCTTAAAGTAAGATACGCAACACACAACAGTCTACTCGATCTTGAGCGCGCTACCTGGAACGACAAGACGCGAAAGAGTCCATTAAGAACGCTTTTAAAAGATGTAGATGTTTTGATCTTGGATGAGGTCGGAGGCGTTGGTGGTGGCTATGGTCGCGTGACTGATTGGGAGAAGAAAACAACGAGTGAGATGTTAGACAACATTTATCGCAAGTGGTCAGCGGGTGAACTTTACGTTCTCTTCATCAGCAACGTTCCACTAGAGACTTTTATGAGGACATATAATCAAGCCCTTCAAAGCCGCTTACAAGAGATGATCAAGCCGGTGTTTATCAACATGACAGATAAAAGGATTAACTAATGAACGAACAGATAGACAATCTTAAAGTTACAAAGCCAGAGAAGAACGATCAAAAGTTGATCATCGGCGAGCGGATGACGATTAAAGGTATTCATCTTTCGAGCGAGTATGAAGATAATGAATATCGAGCGCGGGTTCAATACAACGGCTCCCCGGTCTTTGTGAGGTATAAAGGCGATCGACATACTGCTGCTCATCTTGGCGCTTATACAAAGGTAGCTGATCGAATGACGGTCACCGGCGTAATCGGTGAAGAGTTGATTCCAGTAAAGCCGCGTAAGAATCCCTGGAGGCAGATGACGATCACGATTGAAGGAACTGACGACGTGCGCGTGTTTGGTCGACATGACTTTAGTCACATCAAGCCCTACGCCTCAGAAGTTTATAAGCGACAGAAGAAAGAAGAGCAGAGGAAGAAAGAGAAGGAAAATAATTTTTAACTTTTTTTAAATTATATCTTGACGTCAAGAAAACTTGATGTTAAGTATAGATCATCAACAACGAACAGCGGCAACGCAAAAAGCAAAAAGGAAGAAACATGAATAAGGGAATCTACAACAAGGAATTATGCGAGAAACTAAACATCATCAAGCCTGAGCGCCTAAGCAAAGGCGAGGGAATGAAGATCCTTTGCGCTAAAAGAAAAGAAATAGAAGCGCAACTTCGCAAGGCATACCCAAACGCTTGTCACTGCCTCGGCTCTGCACTCACCTTGGATTTGGATAATGTTCGCCACCATTGCGGATGTACCATAATCCAATATTATGGTAAAATATCTCATCTACGCAATCCCTTGAACGTAAACGAGAGAATGACGGTGGAAGAACGGAAGGGATTGGAGATTCCTGCACTGGTACAACAAGACAAGATCATCTCTCAGCTTATAAGAGAAGAAAGCTTTAGAACCGAACCCAACCAACACTTACGAACCGCCTTTGCTATCGATGGGATGATATAAACATAGTACGCACAGTAACAACCGAGCCGCGAAAGCGGTTTTTTTTTGTTTAAAATTATATCTTGACGTCAACCGTACTTGACGTTAACTTGATCGAGAAAAGGAGTTCAATAATGATTACGCAAGAGAAAAAGACAGCGTTAAAGACTGGCTTAAAATTAAAGCAACTTGCAAATGAGGCGGGAATCACTCCCGAATATTTATCAAGAATATTACGCGGTAAAGAATCAGCGAGCGCAGAGAGAGCGCAAATACTCGCTAAATTGGCGAATGAGATGACAAGAAGAAAAGGCTACTTTGTAGCGTCAGATTTTAGAGAAGAGGAAGGATAAACCAAATGAAAACACTTGGACACTTGCGGGTCGTTGGATATGTCACTGGCGATCCAAAGCTAGAGACGAGCAAAACAGGAACATCATATTTAAAATTCTCAATTCGTTGGTATGAGAACCGCAAAGATTCAGACAAGACAATGTTCATGGATTGTGTCGCTTTTGGACTGACTGCGGAGTATATGGCGCAGAGACTTGAGAAAGGCGCGCCCGCTTATGTGGAAGGCGAGCTTATTAATGATCGTTGGGAAGATGACCAGGGGCGCAAGCGTGATTCATGGTGCATTAAAGTCCGTGAGTATGTAGCACTTTCAACAGCACAGCGCGAGCAAGGGCAACAAGCGCAGCCTTTCAAGCGTGAAGAGAAACCCGCTCAAGCTTTGTGGGGTCAATCTTCATCCTCTGACAGTTGGAGTAAGGCCAATGACCGACGAAATGATCCATTCTAGTTCGTTACTGATCGACGTTGCGCGCGAGCTTTTGCGAGATCAACCAAAGATGTTCGCTCGTATTGAGTACGCTTTGACGCTGTCGATTGTTGAAGAGTTGTTTAAATATCGCGGTCAATCTGCGGAGAAGATCGCCGAGCGCTTGAACTGGGAGGAGTCGAGAGTTGAAGCTTTTATTAATGATAATTGGAGCCGGTTGAAGTTGTAAACATTGCAAGCAAAAAGGAGTTAACGCAATGAACACAAAAACAGAATTCACATTCGGGAAACTATACAAAGATATAAACACATCAAACACTTTGAAGAGATTCGCAATGCAAGTCTCGCCAATGCAACACTTCAGAGAATTGTATGTAAACGCAATAGAAGGCGGGGCAACTCGCGTTGAAGTTACTTCAGACCATGACACTTTTAAAAGAATTGGAGTCTCCAGGCTATGCGTAAAAGATAACGGAAACGGAATGACCGCCGATGAGTTGAAGTTGTACATTGGTAATCATAACAGTTCATCAAAGAGCAAGACGAGCGGAGTGCATGACAACTTCGGAATCGGGGCAAAGGCTACTTGCTTGACGTGGAATAAGTACGGCCTTGTTTATCTGTCTTATACTAAGTCAGGTAATTCTATGGTTTGGCTTGCTTACAGTGAAGAGGCTAACTCTTATGTTATGCGAACAGTTCGAGTTTTAGAGTGGGATGATGAGAATAATAGACCTTTTACAGATGATAAAGGCGATCCAAATTATGTTTTATCGGATTCAGTGATTGACCTTGATCTACTTGAGAAGACCTACAAAAACGAAGGCTTTGAAGGTGTGAAATGGTGGAATATTCTTCCAAGTGGTGGGAGTCGTTACGGTACTGTTGTTATACTTTGCGGGAATCATCGAAAAGATAATACTGCTTTCCATGATGCCGATGGTAACGCAATTACAATGCGAGATATTCGAGGGTACTACACTCAGAGATTCTCTAATTTAGATAAAACGTTGAGTGTTGGTTTTTATAAACCCCACGCTATAGATTTAAACGGATCTCAGAGACATGCAAAAACCCCCGCGTATGGTCTTCGTCAGTTATTGTTTGCAAGTAATTATGTACCAGAGCATCAGATGTTCAATGATTGGAAAGTAGAAACTTTTATAGGTTCATCAGTTGCTTTAAGTGCTAGTGAAAGAACGAAACTTACTAATAGGCAAGCGGTATATTTTAGGAAAGGTATGATCTTCTTTGAATATAGAGGCGAATTCTACAACATTAAAGGCGGTTATAATGTCTTGAAGAGCTTTGGTATTAATCAAAAAGAAGTTGCAAGGCGAACGGTTTTAATCATCACGCCGCCAGAGTTTCAAGAGAACAAAGAAACCGGGAGTTACTCGGGAGCGTTTCCAAGTGAGACGCGCGATCAATTAAAATTTATCACTGGTCAATATGGCCAGAACGAATTGAGAGACGAGTTCTTAACAACTACTAAAGAATTGAATTATGATGACTTAAAAACTGCATATGATCTTGATAAGCCGCCGATGATGGCGAGGTTACTTGAAGAAGCTTTTGAAAAACAGGTCTCTCAAATATCATCAACAAGCGAAGATGATTTAAAAAAGTATGCTTCAATGTTCTCGACTATGAGAACGACAAGGAAGAGAGAAGAGGAGAAGCGCTTTGTAGCTGACTCAGAAGGTGTCAACGATTTTACACCGGGTGAGTTGTCAGCGGCGAACGGTACGCCAACGAATGATAAAAACCAGAGAGAGACAGGATCAAACGAGAAGCGCGGCGAATCTTCGAGCGGTGGAAGTGTTGCGAACAATCCAGAGGTAGGTAAAGAGGGCGGCGAGGTCAAGGGGCGTGAAGTAAACAAGCGCAGAAACGAGCCGGTAATCAAAGTCATGTGGAAACGTCACGCGGCAAATGATGAGCTTGACAGTGATGAGTTCGAGAACTTTTTATATGATGATGGTGTCGTTTATCCTTTCCGCTATGATCACAGTGAAAAGGGCGGTATTTTGTACGGAAATAAGGATCATGACATCTGGAAGGAGATCTCTATATTTCACCGCAAGGGCTTCAGAAATGCAGAATCAGAAGCGGTGTATAAGGGGATTATCGAGATCGTAAAAGATACTTATATTTCATCTGCTCGGCTTTCTATCATGCACATTAAGAACCAACGAAAAGCAGATAGAAAGATCAATATCAATGAGAGAACAACGCCGCAGTGTTTATCATTTATGACTTATGGAGTAAGCCATCTCGCTTCAAAAGTTGAGCAACGGATCATTAAAGAGCTTGAATTGAAAAGGAAGAAATAACATGAAAAGCGACCTTGACGGACTAGCAGAGAGAGAAGCCGCAACCGGCACAAACAACGCGCGCGCGAATGATCCAAAGTTTAAGCGATTCCTTGAACAATTGGCCGTTGGTCAATCAATCAGCGGCGCTTGCGGTGCGTCAGACTTTCCACGGCGAAAGCTTTATAAATGGATGGAAAGTGACGAGGAGATACGCGACCTAGTCGACCACGCAAAATGTAAAGGATTGTCAACGCTAGAACTTGAGATGCGCCATGCCTCACAAGGCGGCAACGGTGATTGGCGCGCGTCCTCTTGGATCATGTCCCGATTGCATCCGAATGATTACGGCGAGAAGAAAGAATTGACTGTATCGACTAACGACGGCGCAAAGAAACAACTTGAAATGGTAAGCGCAATGATTGAGCAGACAAGCGAACTGATGAACGAGGGTGATGAGTAAATATAAGCCGGGTTATCAATACCTCACAGAAGAATATTACCAAGTAATACTCAAGAGGCGGCGGTTGAAGCGGGCGAATGAATCACCAAGAGAAAAAGCTATAAGGCGTAAACAGTTTAGAGAGTATCAAAAAGAGAGGCGGCGGTTGATCAATGAACGAAGCAAAGCGGCAATATCTGAAGATGAGCGAAGCGCAATATCAGAAGAAGTTAAGGCAGCGGAGATTAAAGCGAGCCAACGAGACGCCAGAGGAGAAGGAAGCGAGACGAAAGAAGTTTCGCGAGTATCAGCGGGAATACAGAAAGAGGCAGCAGACATGAGCCGTTACAACGAAGTCCGAAGAATCGCAAAGGTGACGAGCTACGAAGAAGACCTTGAGAAAGAAGAGGCTCGCCGCGCTCAAAGGCTTAAACGCTATCACGAGGACGGCGGCAGGGAACGAAGGGCGCAAGCGTACCGAAACCGCAAGCGCTCGAAGTCTTCTTTACTAGATGAGCCGAAGCCATCAAAGCCGATAATTGATAAGTCAAATGATGTTTATCGAAAGGTAGCGACCAGGGCGGCAATCGCTTACATGGAGTTAACGCCAGAGCAGAGACTTGAGCGGATTCGCCGAGTGTATGAAGGCCGATGAATAGAAGAGCATTGATTAAACCGGCGGGGCGAGCGTTCGCTTATTTTGGTCATAAGATGAGATACATTGATCGGTATCCTGTGCCAAGGTATGACCATATTATCGAACCATTCGCGGGCGGCGCGGGTTATGCTCTGAGATATTGCGACCTTAAAGTGACGCTTTACGAGCTAGATGAAAAGGTTTGTATACTATGGGATTATTTAATTAATGCTTCTGAGGCTGACATTTTAGCGCTTCCATTAATGGAGCCGAATCAATCCGTATATGATCTTAATTTAGATGAGGGGCCTACTCTATTGATTGGGCGTTGGACTAATCCAATGAGTGGAAGATTCAAACCCAAAATACCAAACTGCATGAGTGAATACATGGAGTCTACTGATAACAATCCAGATAGTAGAATGTGGTCTTTTGATCGCCGCTTTATGATCAGTCAAACAGTTAAAAGAATTAATCACTGGAAGATAATCAATAAAAGTTATGAAGAGGCTATAAATAAAAAAGCTACATGGTTCATTGATCCCCCTTATGCTTCATCAGTCAGTAAAACGGGTTATAAACATCATAAGATTGATTATAATCAACTCGCCTCTTTTTGTAGATCTCGGAAGGGTCAAGCGGTCGTTTGTGAGAATACTGATTCTCCTCAATGGTTACCGTTTCGTGAATTGTTGACGCTGTCAGGAGGAAGGCAAGACCAAGACAAAAAGAGAAAATCAACAGAAGTCATATGGTGCAGTGATGATCAAGATTATCCCATGCAACAACAATCTCTCTTATGAAACTTGAATACACTGCGCTACAAAAAGAACTTATCGCCGCGATCACTCAGAAGAATGCTTTTGTAGCGGTTCGTGCGGGTTGGGGAGCGAGCAAAACAAGCGCGCTCGTGTTCGGTCTTCTTTATGTAGCAACGTGGCGACCGGGTACAAGTTCACTATTGGTCACAGACACGGCGCCGCGCTATCGTTCTGTTTTAGGTCCGGAACTTGAAAAGTGGTTAAGTCCTCTTGGTTGGACATACAATCAACTAAAAGGGGAGTGGAAAGATCCAAATACAGGGAGTTCCATTTGGTGCCGTTCATACTTTCGACCGGGTACGAAGGAGAGCACTAGCAACCCGCTCGAAGGGTTGAACATCACTTCCGGCTTTGCCTTTATTGATGAATGTCAGGTCTTTCCATCGGCTGAGGTTGCATACAAAGCTTTAGGCCGTTTAAGATCTGGCCCTAGTCCTTGCCTTGTGATGGTCGGCTTACCTGTGAGCGATGCTTGGTGGGTCAAGCTTGCCGAACAAAGCGGCGGGCGCTGCTTGTTCTATTCTTCGCACGTCAACAAAGCTAACTTAAGTGATGAATGGTTTGAAGCTGTCAAGCATTTACCCGAGGCTGAACGGCTCGCGATGATCGAGAATAAACCGCAACCGCCGAGCGGTCTTGTGTTGTCGGAATGGACAGAAGGACACGTTATAGACAACTGGAAATATCGCGAACATCTTCAAGGGCGAATAGCAATAGACTGGGGATTCAGAAAGCCTAGCGTGTTGATCATTGTTCACGATCCAGACTTAAACGCAGACATAATCTGCGGAGAGTTGAACCCGCGCGAAGTGAGTCTTGATGACTTAGCGCAATTGATCATGGCCATAGCTTGGCCGCGAAAGATCAAACAATATGCACCGTCGCCGCGCATCTGGCTTGATGATGGAGTAGCAGACAAAGCCGGCGCCGCTCGATCAGATCACTCAGGTATATCAGCATTTCGACATCTTGGAAGCGATCCACCGCGAGGAATAGGGCTTCCTTTGAAGTGGACAACGGACCCAATCAGAACCAACATTTTAAACGGTATCCAAAAACTAAAGCGAGCGCTCGCAAGAAAGGAATACTTAATCACTCGTGAAGTTTGGGAAGCGGGCGACCGCGCCCAGGGTAACAGCTTGCGCAAGTCAATCATGTCTTATTCATGGGCGAACACTAAAGACGAGCCAGTAAAAGACGGTCGAGAAGATCCGATTGACGCACTACGGTATGACTGTATTTTTTGGCGGTGGAATGATGACGTTGAAAGAGCTATGTCAAGAGTGAAGGCGAGAGGCGCGAGCAGATCACGGCGGGTTAAGGTTGGCGGTAGAAAGTTTATTGACTTCTGATTGATCATTCTTCATCTTATTTATCCCGACTGTTTACCAAGAAGTTAAACCGACCTCGGGCCGCAGTTGGGTAGAAAAAAGTCCACTTTGAAAGGCGATCCTTGCGGGTCGCTTTTCTTTTTTGTATATGTTGGGTAACTCCTTTTTGCTTCGCTCGCGGCTTCCTTCCTCGCGGGCGTTGCTGTTTTAAGGTGCTTGACATTTAAAGCGATTATATTCACTTAATTAAAAAGAGGTGAACATATGATCAATACAGAGCGTGACCCTGAGCACATGCCCGCGTATACCCCACGGTTTACGATTAAAGGTATTACGGGAACTAACCTTGCTTCTGGTTCGATCGTTGGAAAAGAACAGAATCCAAAGCTCACCGGAAAGAATTGGGTACTCGAAGCTGAATCAATGCTATCGAGTGATCCTATAGTTCGCCGCTCTTGGACCATGCTCCGTCAAACTTTGCTTTCTGCATCATGGCGCTTTGAGTCAGCTAATCAAGGTGATCCGGTTTGTGATGAGTTGGCGCGCTATGCAAATGAGGCTTTCGGCCTTGATGGATATAGCGGCCAGATGTCTTCAAGTTGGGAGGAACAGTTAAGTTATTTATGGGAGTTCGTGCCGCTTGGTTATCGATACGCTGAAGAAGTTTACAAAGTCGGGCCAGATGAGAACGGACGCGTTAAAGTCTGGCTCGATCGATACGCAGACCGGGAGCCTAGCGCACATCAAAAATGGTTGAGTCGAGACGGTCAACAACTTGACGGCGTTTACCAAGATATGGTCGGTCATATCGTACCGGAGCCGATACCATCGAATAAAATGATACTGCTCACCTTGAATAAAACAGGTAGCAACTTTGAGGGCGTAGGTATGCTGCGCTCATGTTGGTGGTGGTGGCGAACTAAACAACGAGTTAGTAACATGATGCTCGTAGGTTTGGATCGTTGGGCGGTTCCTACTCCTAAAGTCTCAGTCGACCGCTCAGTAGCTGAACAACAAGGCTACACACAATCAGACATTGAAGCGATGATTGATGAAGCTGAAGCGCAAGCGCAAAACTTTTTAAGCGCTGAACAAAGCTATCTGGTCGAGTCAAGCGCGGTCAAGTTTGATAATTATTCAGTTATGCCGAATCTATACAGTCAAGGCCCGATTGATATAATTACAAAGTGTGATTCACAAATCGCCGCCTCATTCCTTGCACAATTCGCCGACCTCGGAAACACCGAAACCGGGGCGCGGTCAGTTGGTGAGATTCATCTAAGCGTATTTAGAAGAGCGGCAATTAATCTTTGTGATCTAGTCGCGGCGGTGGTAAGTGGACCAGACAGAAGAGCGGCGGGTACAATTGGCCGGTTGATTCAATGGAACTACGGACCAATGGACCCCTCCAAACTTCCAAGGCTTACACACTTAGGTCTTGATACAGATGACCTTGCCGAATCAATGGGCATGCTTCCCGGGCTTGTTCAGTCAGGATTGTTAACGCCAGATGATGAGCTAGAGCGAGCGTTAAGACAAAGACTAGGCGCGGGCGATCTTCCAGAAGACGCAGTAAGGACACCAAGAGAGAGGGCGGCGAGCGCTCGAGGTGGTAACGCAAGCGCGGCGACACTAGCAGAAGAGATCATAAGGCGGCGCAATGTCTAAAAGAACCATCGCGCAAACACCGGCGCCCAAAAAAGACAGAATCAAAGGATCGCGCAAGAATCCAAAAGGGAGCGCAAGCGGTAAGCGTGGAAATATTGAGATCGGAGCGGAGACAGAAAAGGCCCTAGTCAATGCTCGTGATAAGCATAACAAACGATACAGGGGCGCGGGAAAGACTGTCGACCTTGGAACACTTAAGGCAGTATTCAGAAGAGGCGCGGGCGCGTTCTCAACTTCTCACCGTCCCGGGATGAATCGCAATCAATGGGGCCTTGCTCGTGTCAAAGCTTTCTTAAAGTTGGTAGGTACTGGCGAGCGTAAAGAAGCTTATAATACTGACCTTGACTTGCTACCTAAAGCTCACCCGCAATATAGAGCAGATAAAGAGACTCTTTTAGCGGTTCCCAAGAAGTATGATCATATTGACTTTGTACCGCCCAAAGGCGCGCAAGATGCGGCCGAGAGAGCATTAAGAATCAGAGCATCAAAACCGATGAGTCAACGCGGTATGACTGCCGTGGGTATCGCTCGCGCTCGTGATCTTAAAGCCGGTAAAACTTTATCACCCGAGACCGTGCGGCGCATGCTCGCATACTTCACCCGACATGAGGTCGACAAAGAAGGCGCAACCTGGAAAGACTACGGCAAAGGCCGGCAGGCTTGGTTGGGGTGGGGAGGAGATGCCGGTTTTAGATGGTCGAAGAAAGTAGTTGATCAGATGAATGATGCAGACAAAAAACAACAAGCTTTAAGGGCGTATGGTGAGGCCGTCTTACTTGGTGAAGTTGGAGAATATAAAGTACCCGACGGTTTAACCGTTGGTAAGCCCTTCAAGACTTTAGGACTTGGCCAAGTATCAAGCCGCATGAACGGTGAGAAGATCGGGAACGCGATCACCTCTGACCTACTCGAAGAGATGCGGCGCGTATATTATGCACGGCGTGAAGCTGATCCAGTTATAATTGATTGGCAGCATGCAACGAGTCCATTCAACGGAGGACCGCCGGCACCGCCTGAGAGCGGGAACGCCTTAGGCTTAATAGTCGATCTTGAATTAAGAGAAGACGGACTGTATGCAATCCCCGCCTACAACGAGCGCGGGCTTTCAATCGTTAGAGACGCAGGCGGCGTTCTTTGGTCCTCGCCTGAGTATCTCGACGGTGAAGTCTACGCAAGAGAAGGCGGTGACAAAATCGGTGATGCTCAATTGTTGGCCATCACCCTTACCCCCAGACCTGCTCAAGCATCAACACAGCTTGAGCCTGTAACATTAGGAGAAAAGTTTATGGAAGACATAAACGAAATGTCAATTGACGAACTCCGAGATATGCTACGAGCCAAGCACGACATGGTTCTTGAGCTTGAAAAGCGTGTAGCGGAGATGACCAAAAAAGCAGAGGCGGCTGTTGAAGCCCAACTCGACACTGAAAAGGAAGAGATGGGCGAATACAAAATAGAAGTTGAAGAGATGGAAGAGAAGAAGGAAGACGAGCCAAAGAAGATGGCTGAGTCGGTCGCACACTCTGAGAATCTCCAACTTTTAAATGAGGTCAAAGCACTTCGAGAGCAACTTTTAAAAGTTGAGGCTGAGAAGTACGAGACAGCAAAGAGCGCCGCGATCAATACCCTTTTAAGTGAGGGCAAGATTGCACCGAGCGCAGAAAGCGCCGCTCGTGACGCTTATGACCTACGCGACACCAAGCCCGCATTATGGGCGCATTTCTCAGAGGCCGCGCCGGTTGTACCAATGAAGGAAATTGGACACGGCGCAAGCGCTGAAGAGATCACCCGAGAGAATCTAGCTTCTCGACTTGCTGAAGAAGCAAAAGCAAAGAGCATCACTTTTAGTGAGGCATTAAATCAATTTAGATCGGCTAACCCTGATCAATACGCTCGAATCTATGGAGGCTAACCAATGGCAGAGCAAAACATTGTAAAATCATATATTGCGGGCGGTACGATTACAGAGTTCGCCCTTGTTAAACTTGCTACTGATGGAGATGTCGAAGTGGCAGGCGCTTCTGATGGTGTAAACATCATTGGAGTTGCTCAACGTGCGGCATCAACCGGCGACATCGTTGACGTAGTTGTGCACGGTCTTACACGCGCAGTGATCGACACCGCGATTGACTTGACTAGCGCGGTCGCTCTACCTGTTCAGTGTGGAGATAATGGTCACCTTGATGCTAACGCTTCCGGCGGTTATGGCATTGGGTATCTCATCCCTGCTAAAGCTAATCTCGCGCTCGCTAGTGGTGAGCAAGTCGAGATTATCTTCAACGGTCCTAAGACCCCGCTACCATAAGAAAGAAGGTGATCTAAAATGGCTAGTTCATACAGTAATATACATCCAGTAGACGAGATTCTATCAAACCTTGCAATCGAAGCGGTTCAAGGTGATGACGTATTCATTGCAGACAAAGTATTTGAAACCGTCGCAATTCCCGAGCGTAGCGGAACTCTTCTCATCGAGAATAACCGCAACTTTACCGGAGCCGGTGCAGGTCTCGACAATCAAAGAGCGCCCGGAGCTGATCGCCAGTTGTTGAGCGGCTTTGATAGAAGCAATACAACTTACAAAGCAGATATTTACTCTTGGCGTGACGGCATCGCGATGGAGGATATATTTGATTCACAATACCCCGGATCAGAAGAGCAACGCATGGTTCGCAAAGTTGCGCGGGCTATGCAGATCTCAAGAGAGAAGAGATGCGCTGACCTTCTCTTTAATACCTCTGAGTTCACAAACGCGGCTTGTACAAGTCTCCAAACTGGTTCACGTTGGGACGTTGCAGGGGCTAACCCTTTGACTGACCTACACGCCCTCAAAGATACAATCTTTGATAACTCAGGCGGAATGAGCGCGGATTCTCTAATTTTGGGTCGCGGTGTATTCCGTACGCTTGCGCGTAATCCAGAAGTTCGAAGTTATGTGGGTGACTCTTCAGCGGGTATCGCCTCGGGTAGTAACATTCTAAGTAATGAAGCAGTACTTGAGGTTCTCCGCTCGATCCTTGGAATCCCTAATGTTTACGTTGCGAATGCGATCAATGACGCGGCGCCCGCGGGCGCTACTTCTTCAGAATCTCAGATCTGGAACACGGAACAGGTGTTTATGGGTATCCTTCGCGGCGGCGATGCACTCGTAAACCGTAACGGCGTGAAAATGGGACCAATGGCCGCTATCAACTTCCGCTATGGCGCAATGCAAGCGGGCGCTTATGACAACGAGCAAAAGACCCGCCGTTACGTTTGGAGCGAAGAGATCGAGACCTTTAAGAAGATTGATTCGAACTTTGGCTTCATCGTTACTGATTGCCTTAGCTAAGGATTGATCAATGCTGTGTCGTAGTTGCGGACTTATTAACCTACTCGCTGAAAAGCGAGACGCTGACGTACAAGCTATTGAAGAGCTAAGACGTCAAGCGGAGAATGAGCCGCCACTACTCGCACAGATTACACTTGCACAAGTGGAACAATTAGAAGCACAAGTTGCGGTTGAGAAAGCCCTTAAAAAAGGATTATCTCAAGCGCGAAAAACACTTAGAAACCAGATCAAGCGCGATCTTGACGCGGGTATTCCTGCGGATAACTGGTTATTAATGAGCCGCAACGAGCTTATTAATTATATTTTAAATGGTGGTATGGGGGAAGTCGTTGACGGCTTTCTTGATACTACGAATACGGTTTATGATCTCACTCTAAAGCAGTTGTCTCTAGAGGGATTAGACCTTGACCCGGCGACATTGGCGCTCGATCGCGAGCGTTTAAACGCTCAACTTGTCGGCGCTGTCTTCGATGATGTTATACTGCCAGATCTTTCTCAACGTATACGCTCAACATTGACGGCGATTGACGCTGATGTCTCTATCAGTCAAACCGCTGATTTATTATTTCAAAGATTCCAAGCGGCAGAAGGGCGAGCACTCACAGAAGCTCGAACCGCCGTTTCACAGTGGGGGCGATCGTTGACAGCGCAAGCCGCCGATGGAGCCGGGCTTGATCACTTCTTATATATTGGTCCCCGCGATGGAATAACGCGCGGCTTCTGTGAGGAGTTGGTTGATTTAGTCGTAACATCAAAGCAGATGAGAAAACTAAACAACGGCCAAGGCTTAAGCGTGAAGACGAGTGGGGGCGGTTATAACTGTCGCCATAGTTGGGCGCCGGTGAGTGAGGCATTCATTGAAGTTGCTGATCTTGAGTTAGCAAAAGATTCAGACATTAACGCGGCAAACAGGGCGGCTAGATGAGAAAAGCAATAACTAATTTAGATTATCTTTTTCAATGGTACGCGCCCGCGCCTATCTCTGGAACACCAACGATCACGATAAACGGAGTTACAAGTTCACTCAGTCAGAATAGAGCGGCTGTAAGCGTAACAGCTATCGCCGCAGATCGAAGAACATTGACGCTATCAACGAGCGCGGCAAGTCTTGAGCAAGATCAAGAGCGCGCTTTTTTAAAGACTGATGGCGACGGCATAATCTCGGTTTTAGTTTCTCGGATAGTGGGAACAACTGCAATACTTGCGGAACCATTACCGCGTGAGATTGACCTTTCAACCGCTTCAAGTCTTGAGTTCGCTTTATGGTCGATTACGCTCACTAGTTCAGTTACTGGCACGAGCAAAAGCTACCCTTACATTGTGAACTATACCGCTGACCTTGGCGCCGAGACCATATTAAGAAGTGAGAAAGGACTTTTAAAAGTCACTCCTCGCATCTTCACAACTGGACTTGATCACGATCAATTAACGGCGACTTTTCCACAACTGGCCGATATGATCCCAAGGCGACAGAGTGACCTTGACCCACAAATAAAAGCCGCGCTCGATGAGGTGGTTTTAATTGTCAGAGATCATGTGATCCCTTCGAACTGTACAGAGGATGAGGTCTGGAATCCTGAGCAGTTCTTGCAAGCTCATTCTTACTATGCAGCGGCTCGCGTCTATGAACTTAATAATCAGTTCGATCAAGCCAGTGATTTAAGAACACGCGGCGAGGATCTTTTATTGTTGGGTCTTCGTAGTGTTGCCCTTGATCTTGATGGTGATGGCGTACTTGATGAGGGTGAGGAGAACCTGAGAGAAGCCGGCGGGCGCTCAACTGATGTGAGGGGGTCGAACCCAATCACTAAAAGCGCTTATGATCTGACTTTTGTACCATCACGCGCGATGAGGCATTAAGATGCCTAATCGAGTTAAGTTTAATCTACCTTCTAACCTATGGACCGAGCGCGACACAAAGCGGCTCGCCCTTAATACTTTGGCGAGTATTAAACGGCGCACGATGCAAGGCAAAGACGCAGACGGTAAGCCTTTTACAGAGTATTCAACAAAGCCGCTTTATGTTTCGTTTAAAGGCGCAAGGTTGAAGCCAAAGGGATACACTCGCAAAAGTCGCACCGGTAAAAGCGCATATTATGAAGGCGGCTATAAGCAATATAAAGACAAGTCAAGAAGGCGATCAAAGCGACCGGCTGAAGAGATGACAAGTGATGTTGATCTTGTTTTAAGCGGCGCTTTAATGGCTAACTTCATACCGTTAAAAGTAACGAAGACCTCTTTCATTCTTGGCCTTGGCTCGCCTGTTCAATCATACGGCTATCATGTAAATGCAAAGCGTCGATTCATTGGTTTAAGTCAACCCGAGGTCGAGCAGATGACTGAGGTTATTTCAAAAGAGATCGCGCAAAAACTAAAAAAGGGTAAGCGATGAGCCAAGGTATATTTGCATCGCTTGAACAGCTTACAAGCATGATTCAAAGCTTGACGCCAAAAACAGACACGCATCATGGATTTGTAAACCAT
>Ga0255751_10002104_pt1 | contig 18807 bp, 29 predicted proteins | sample 071ome_20_FD_179951 | JGI IMG/M metagenome (GOLD analysis project Ga0255751, IMG submission 179951) | Coastal salt marsh microbial communities from the Groves Creek Marsh, Skidaway Island, Georgia - 071412BT metaG (version 2) | ecosystem: Environmental > Aquatic > Marine > Intertidal zone >...
CTCTGGCGTAGACGAATCAACGTTATTAACCACAGAGGCAACACGATTTGGAAGTTTACCATAGTTGTAGGCAATAGACGTTAATGCTGCCTGTTGCTGCGGATTCATGCTGTAGAACGTATCCGCTCCAATCGTATTAACAACACTAGGTATAAACTCTGTCGTCAAACGACGATTCAAATCAGCTTCTGCTTCCTCTTTTGAAACAGTCGTTCCTTCAGTAATCTTAGTAACCTTACCAGTGATAGGATCAGTTTTTGTATCACTACCAAAACCCGCACGGTATGCATTTACATCATAATAAGGGGTTTCTGTGCGACTCTCAAATCCCTTAATAGTCTGAGAAATAACAGATTCTGCTGGAACTTGATACATATCACGATCATCACGAGGACCACTGCCGCCATAATAAGTCTGGCGACCCGTAGCACCCAATCCACGCTGTAGGTCAGACTGAAGGCCAATGCCCGTACCAGTAGGCGAAACAATCTGATCGCCCCTTGGATCATCACGATCAGCCGAAACAATAGGCCGTCCAGCCCTTTCAAGCGCAGCCGCAGCTTGTTGATCGTTGAAGAATTGAGTCTTTTCATCGTAGTAATCAAGCGGATTGCCTATATCAAGAGACGCCGCAAGAGCCGCTACCTGATCTGGATCATTTACGTCAACTTTCGTTCTCTTACCCTTAACAAAAGTAGTAGCAATTCCATCTTCATCTGCGCTATCTATAATGTTTTGCAAGTAAGTATCGCCAACACCAGTCTGCATAAGACCAGTATCAAATCCAGAGCTAACACGCTGATCTGTCAAACCTTGCGCAGCCAATTGTGCCGCAAGCTGCGCAGATGTAGGCGTGTAATCTTCACCATCACCCAAAACAGAAGCATTCAAATTAATGATTGGCGCACCTTCTAGAAGCCGATCAGCATCAGACTGAAATAAGCCACTTTCTTGACCCGTCTGAACATCAGGATCAATAACTGGCGCAGGTGTAATACCTAAACCACCGCCTGTAGTATCACCGCCAATGCCACTAATGTTGGTGTAAGTAAAAGGCGCAGGGTCAAAGATGTTAATCTCACGACCTTCGTTGAAATTCTCAAGATAACTCGGGTAAGCCTTCGCAGCTAACCGAATATCCTCTTCAGGATCGCTAGTCATACCAGATGCAATCCCCGCAAAACGGCGGAAACCCTCTTGACCAGAGCCATACAAAGCCAACTGCGCAGCAAACGCACGATCCGATGCATCCGCCTCTGCTTGTGTCGGAAATTGATTGCCACGACGATCCGAATACACAACAGGAGTATCAACAACAGGCGCAGATAAAACTTCATCAGTCGCCAACGTAGGCTGAAAAATATTAACACCAGATTCATCATCATCAGTTAAATCAGCTATCGTGGGACCAGAAACAAACTCCGCGCCAGATACATCCGTGTCAGCCTGCGCAGCAGACGTGTAATCCCTACCACTGCCCGTCTTCGTAAAGTCAACTACAGACACATCACTCCGCTTGTCATCTTTACCCGCCGCAGCCAACTGATCCGCTAATTCAGCACTTGTAGGCGTGTAATCCTCATCATCATCATCAGCAGTCGCCGCCGCAGCGTCAAAACCACCAGAAACAACCTTGTCACTCCCACTGTACGTCTTACCAGTGTTAATCGCGCCAACGCCCAAATCACGAGGCGGATAACTCGGAATACCACCGGGACCAGAAATCCCAGAACCACCAAAGCTACGCAACAAAGACTCTTCATCCTGATTAATATAAGCCAACATGTGAGGCTCATCAGCAATCATAGTGTTGCGAGGAACACTACCGTCGAAAGGGCCAGATACCTCTCCCCCCATTTGAAGTAATTTGAAGTTAGGATTATTAAAATCCTTGTAATTCGAATCACCAGTATCAACAGGCGCAATGCCTGAATACATCGTCCCATATGTCGGCGCACTTAAGAAATCAAAAATATCAAGCTCAACAGGTCGTGGAGGCAACTTAATCGCACCTATCGGACTCGTAGCAACCATCTCAGAACCAAGTGTCGTCGTTATACCACCCGTAACTGGATTAGTCACATACTGCGATACACTCGTAGGAATGTTAATCTTAGGACCAAATAAAGCAGAACTCTCAGGTGTGCCCTCAAAATTACCAACATCACCCGTAAACTGACTGTAATCAATCGGATTAACCTCACTCAGATCAACTGGAGTAGCCGTATAAACTCCAGTGCCAAAATTCGCAGGCGCACTTACCACACTGCCCGGACCAGCCTCAGCACCAGTAATAGACTCCACAGGCGGAGCAACTGGAACAGGCGCAGGTTCTGGGGCAGGCGCAGGCTCAAGAACAGGTTGAGGCGCGGGAGCAGGCTGTGGCGCTGGAGCCGGAGCAGGCTCTGAAATAACTTCAGGGGCAGGCGGTGGAGCAGTTAACTCAGCCCGTGCCGCAGCCAAAGCAGCCAGATACGCAGGACGCGTAACACCATAATGAGTCGCATAAGGATCATCACCAAATATACCACCAGTCGCATCAATAACTTCAGGTGACGTATAATCTATACCACCCGCCTCAGAAACAACATCCACAAAAGGACTCGCACTCGCAGCCTTTAACTCAGCTACCTTAGCCGCAATATTAGCTCTAGACGCATCAATCACAGCTTGAGCCTGAGCCTCACTCAAACCACCACTAGCAACCGCATCCGGAATAAAATTCGCCTGCCTCGCAGCTATATCCGCCTGAACATTCGCTAAACTATCAGCATAAGACTGCGCAATGTCAGGATCTATAAGATTACTAACCCTAGAAGATATATTATCCAGCATCCCCTGCGCTTCTGACTCACTATAACCATAATTGTCCATCAACGCCTGAACAACACCACCCGGCGCATAACCCTGAACAATACCACCCATCGCCATAGGCCGTGGACTCGGTGTCCGCATCATAGGCGTACCCGGCGCAACCATCTGCTGCCGTGGCATCATCTGTGGCGGCATCGCCATTGGCGGACGCAGTTGCTGAGGAACCGCTCCAATACCCTGATTACGGCCCAACATACCCTCCAACGCATCGCCAAACCTCCGACGACGACCCGCAGTCGATCCCATCATCTGCTGGCCCTGTGCCGTCTGTGGCATAGGCTGTCCTTGTGGCATAGGCATAGGGGGTGGCGGCATACCCGCCAAAGGCATCGGTGACATCGGAGCAAAAGGATTTGGCGGCGCAGGAGGCATGCCACCCATCGGCGCTCCCATCGGAGGCATTCCCCCCATAGGAGCCATAGGCGCAGGCATTCCGGGCATCGGCGGGGGAGTAAATCCAGTCTTAACTGCAGGCATGCAATAAATTCTCCTAAACGAACTTACTCGGCATCCTAACAGCTACACTAAATTTAATCAATAATCTCCAACATTCCATTCCTAATCATGCTACGCGCCAATAAATTACGATCCGTAAAGCAATAATGATCACCACTCCACTCACACATCTCAGCCGCCAACCTGCGCAAAAACTTAGGCTCCGGCTCACCGCCTAAAACATGACGAGATTGCAAAATAGGAACAACCTCCCCAGCAGTCTGACCGTCAAACTCACAAACATCACAGTACCTCAACCTAAATGTCGGCATCAATCAGAGCCTTCTTGAATAGCCTGCCAGTTGTCCCATTCCGTGAAAATATAATCAGAACTTTGCTCAACTCGAACAACGTCGTCTTCAGAAGTCGAAAAGGCAATCATACAACCACCAAAATCATAATCCTTGAGAACAGTAACATGACTCTCGTTTACCCAAAAATCACAACCATCTTCCTTGTTCGTAACACGCGCCCATCTCTGCATATGCTCTCTCCTTATACTAGCATGTGGTACTTTATGGGACCGTCTAGGGTACCTTGTCAAGACGTAGGGTACCTGAAGGGCCGGAAAGGTTTTTGTAGGTGGCTGTAGGTGGGGAACTTAGTGTAGAGTGTTGCCTGATACAAACCAAAAAAGGGGGGGGACACAGCCCCTATATCCCCCGTTTCTAGAACAATTGTTCGGATTGCTTAGGGTACCTTGGAAAAAGAAAAACCCCGCACTAGGCGGGGCTGTCCGTGGCTGTGCTCCGATTTATCGGAGCGATATTATCCGGTCCTGCCAGAATTCGAATAGATCATCCGATAGGCCTGCCCATATACTTGGCATGCCACGTCTGTTTTCTGGCATTAGTGTTGCGCCTGCCGTTTGTGTCTCAAACGTTTGCAACACTTCGTATCGTGTCAGGTCCGTGCCGTCACCGTAGCGTCCACCATTTGCCTGTTGCGTGTGTGTGACAACAGCGGCGTCGCCAACTCTGGCGCGGATTTCTGACACTGCGGCGCGGACGCGCTGCTCTGAACAGCCTGTCGCGTTCATGATATCGCGTGTCGTAGCACCATCGAGCGCGCGCATCATGGCATATTGAACGCCAACACGGGAATTGGCGCGAAATGGTGATACAGGCGTTTCTGTAACAATTGCTCGGCTTCCGTGCTCGATACGCTGGTCACATGTCCAACTCACAAGATTGACAAGGAAATGGCACCAATTCCAGATTTTCACAGCGTCAATCGTGCCGGAGTGCTGGCGAAATTCAATTGTACCGCGTGACCATGTTTCTAGATTGATTGACGAAAATTTGCCGTGCGTCGCGCCTGACAAGCCGCTAATCGTATCTGCTGCTGCAATACGCTCTGGTGATAGCGTGTAGCAATATCTGTTATTGCGGCGTGACGCTGGCAACATGCTATTAATGACGTTCTGCTGCTCTGTATAGCGCAACATGATGTCCTTAACGATAGCAGCATCAAACGGCTCATCATGTGCATTCAGATACCGTCCTGTGCGTTCTTTGTGCAAAATGCTGTCGCCAGTGAAACGTGCCGCATGTGTATTATCTGCCAATGGTGCATTGCTAACATGGACGTGCAAACCGCACGCTGTGTTAACGGTTGCGCCTGCCATGTCAATTACATTGCAAATGCGTTGCAAATATTGAAACGCTGGCTGGCTGGTGCGTGGCTGCTCAAGATCCATTGCCAGCGGAGGCAATACAATTTCGCAGTCAACATTAGGCGTGCCGTCTGGTTTGCATTCAACACCTTGAATGCCAGCGTTATCTAATTCTTGTCTCGCTGCTCTGATTGCCAAGCCAGATGTTTCCATTTCAATTCCAAATGATACAGTCATGATTATGCCTCTACTCTTTTGTAAGTGTTATTTGAGTAGGTGATTTGAATTCCGCGGTTGCGAATTTCACAAATTGAAGCGCGAATTCTTGTCGAGCTTTGTCCTGTTGCATTCATCAATTCCTCAAGCGTTGCGCCTTTTTGGATTAGGTGAAAAACAATCTGTATTTTTGTAAGTGTCATTTTGATACTCCGTTTGTCTAGATACACCCCTTAAAAACAAATATATAGATATTTATGGGATGTTCAAGTGTTTTATGGGATTTATCCCAAACAATTGTTCGGCTTATTGTTTTACGCTGGCATTGCCAGCCGTCGAAAAAACGATTTTTTTCAGAAAAAAAGAACGCATGTATGTATGTGTGTATGTGTGTGCGCATAAAAAAAGGGATATAGTATATATACCATACCCCGATCCCGAATCCCCGAAGCCCGATCCCCGAAGCCCGAAAGCCCGACCCCGAAGGGTCAGGCCCGATTGATTAGTAGTGGCTCCATTCGATTAATATCCTAACCAAATCAGAACTTCTTGAGCGTTATACTCTTTCTTGTCTCCGCAATCTTTTAAGAACAATTCAAAATCATTGTCATCTAAGTTATGATTGTACTTAATTTCATGCCAAGCCTGAGACTTTGTAATTGTTACCCCTTCAGCACTTTCATAATAAGTCATTGTCTTTCTCCCAGTAAGGGTAGGGCCGAAGCCCTACTGATTAAAACTTAGCTACCCAATTGCCATGATTATCTTTCTCATAGGCGAACTCATGCGTATCAATCATATGAGCAAACGCATTTGGATCAGAAATATCACGAAGAAGATTCTCAAAATATGTTTGCCAATAATCGACTGACTCTTGATTCTCCCATCGCGTACCGCCAAAATTAACATTTACAGCAGATAGCATCATGTTATCAAAGATCGCCTTTGCAATGTCGATCTTTCCCTCTTCTGGTTTGTACTCTTTATATAGTTTAATTTTTGCCATTGTCTTTTTCCTCATAACTAGACTGTGATCCCACATTATCCCATACATTATTATATGTCAACACAAAATATAAAAAAAATTATGACTACCGGGAAGATTGTTCCCCGGGAAGATTCGCGGACAATTGTTCGGGTTATTGTTCCGGGGAGAGTTCACCGGGCGTCGCTCGTGAACCGGGAGCGTCGGGTTGCAACCGGGCAGTCACGAGAGTACAATTGTTCGGGATAGGTGCCCCGGTACCCCGAACCCGAACAAGTTTATCCCGACCCCGGCCCGAAAAAGCCCGATTCGCTGAGAGCCACGGAGAGCGCCTGTGAGTAACCCGAACAAATTTTCGGGTACCCGACCCCAAAAAAACCCGAAACCCCGACCCGACGGCCCGCTCTGGGGCGCTGGAGGCGGGCGGAAGCCCCTCCCCTCCAAGCGCACCCGCTATTCTGCGGCTTCGCCGCTATCGTATGCTACTTCGATTTGTTCGGATTCTGTGGGATTTTCTGCTGGTGTTACGTCAATCATGCGATTTTTAGCGCGCTCCATGAATTCTTGTAGCTGCTGAACGATTTGTTCGCGGCTCATGTTGTCAACATGTTCATGCGTTACATGGCTACGCGCTACCATGAGGCCAGTCACCTTTAAGCGTAGTTCTTCGGCTTTGATTGCTGCTGAGAAGTTCCCCTGTTCCCAAGCTTCGTCTCGCAGGCGCTGCATGTCTCGGACTGACTTGGTGATGGTCACGCCGTACTTGCTTTCGAGTTCCTGCCGCATTTCTTCCATTCGTTCTTTAACGACTGGGTTGTTGAGAAGCTGGACGGCTCTTACGTTCGGGTTGGCGTATCCTGCTTCTCTGGCTGCTGCGGTTTGCGTCATGTCTTTGTGAATGTAGTTATCCAGAAACTTCTGCTGTTGCGGTTGCAACCTTCGCCCGCCCTTTTGTACCTGCTCCCCGACTTTTGGCATTTTGCTACCCGAACAATTTTACGACTTGTGACCCTGCTGCTATACTACCCGAACAAGTTCCGGCGTCAAGTGCTATAGTTCCCAAAACATCCCAAGACTGCTTTTTGTTGCCGTCACTTTATCACCGCTGCCTGTGTCCTATCTACTCCAAGGGGGGTAAGGTATATATACCCCCCTTTAGGGGGGGAGTCATTTTTGGAGTAAATAAACCATTGAAAACATTAACTTTTTTACTCCAAAACGGCTTTTTGGACCATTTGGAGTAAACCACTTAAAATGTTGATTTTATTGAATTTTTTACTCCAGCTCCAAATACTCCAAGCTTTGGAGTAAATGTTTTTGGAGTAAATTATACATAAAATAATTTACAAAAAACTGTTGACAATCCCAAACAATCCCACATATAAGGGTGACAGTCTAGTAATGAGGAGGACATAAAATGTCAGAATATAACGGCTGGAAAAACTACGAAACGTGGCTTGTGAACGTATGGTTCAGCGATAATTACAACGAATATTTTCTTGAGCGGTTCCGCGATGGTGAGTTGCTTGAGCCTGTTACGTGGGACATGGTTCGTTCGTATGTTGAGGACTGGGTTGACAACGACATCAACACGGAGAACGGCTTTATCGTTGATTTAGTCAACGGCGCGATGCGTGAGGTTGACTGGCGCGAGTTGGCGTCTCACGTTGAGGAAATGCTGAAATATGAAATGGAGAACGCGGCTTAGGCTGCGCTTTCCCCCATTCTAGCAAAGGAGAAGATATGTATTATCTAGCATATGGAATGAACACGAACCGCGAGGCTATGGCTGCGCGATGCCCGAAGGCCAAGCCTATGGGCGGCTTTTACTTACCTGACCACCGTTTGACGTTTCGTGGTGTTGCTGATTTTCGGTATGATAGCGACATGGTGCTGCCTGTCGTTCTGTGGGAGGTCACGCACGATTGCCTGAGAGCGTTAGACCGACTTGAGGGTTATCCGAATTTGTACGACCGCCGCAAGATCAACGGCGATTGGTTTATCTATGACATGAATGGCGACAAAAACGAGTTGTATACGCCTTCTGGTGGTTACTATCATATGATTGAGCAGGGTTATAGGGACTTTGGTCTTGATGATTGGTATTTACGCGCTGCGGCGAAAGATGCGGAGTTGGCAGCATGAGTACCGAATTAGAACAAATGATTCTGCGTTACTTGGCAGACATGGCAGATCGTGGAGATTACGAAGCGAAAAAGTTGTTTGAATTGCTTTCGAAGGAGTTAGCGGCATGAAGTACACAGTAAGAGTTGTAATGATTACCGTCCACAGTTGGACGGATGAGTTTGGACAAGGTGAACATCTTTTGAACAAAGGCGGCTATCGTATCGGAGAGTTCCCGACATTACAGGATGCGCTTGACGAGGTATCCGATCAATTTGGGGATTATGAGATTTCCGAAAATGGGTTTATTCAAGCGTCATTAATTGAAAACGCTGACGCGGAACCTGACCCGAAAGGCGACTATCTCGCGGATTATGACATTATTATTGAACGCGTAGAGCGCGTAAATGCAGAGGAGCTAGAAGCGGCATGATTAAGAAGCATGAGGACAAGATCATTTGCGCTGTGATTGCGATTTTGGCGCTTGGCTGGATTGCGGGAGTTAGTGCTGGATGGTTGTAAACTGCGACATAACCCGAATAAATTAGAAACCTCCGCCTGTTCGCAAGCGGGGGTTTTTTTTGTGCTGCTGAAGTAAGCCGAACAATTTATCGGCTTGCAAAAAGGATTTAAATACTGATTAAAATCCTGTTGACTTGGGAAAAATCCCAAGTTACAACAGTTTCAGTTCGTAGGATGCTCATTCTGTACCGGACTGCCTCATAAACTAGACGGCCCCCGACCCGAAAGAGTTGGGGGTTTTTTTTATAATTTTTTTTATTGACACCTTATAAATTATATTATATGTATGGGATATCTAGCATATGAAAGAGGAGTAAAATCATGGGTTTAGATATGTATTTAAGCGGCGATAAATATATCAGCCAATACGACACCACGCAGCGTGACGAGAATGGGATTCCTTTGGAGGTCAAGCGTCCTGTTGTTGATGGGTTTGAGGTTTCGTCTTATAAGTTGGATCTTGGTTATTGGCGCAAGTTCGCACCGTTGCATAAGTTTATTGTGCAGGTGTTTGCGAATGGCGTTGATGAATGCCAGCCGATTTATCTTGATGCTGATGATTTGCGCCGCATTGCGAATGCGTTGCGTGATGGTGGCTTGCCCGACAACGATGATTGCGCGGGGTTCTTCTTTGGTAATCCCGAGTTCTGGGATGAAGATCGGGCCGAGGGTGAAAAGCATGCGCAAGTTTTTGACACCGCTGCGGAGTGGGTTGAGAGCAATTCATGGAACACCGTGACCTATCAGGCGAGTTGGTAAGATGGATAATTTAAAATTTGATGCGGATAAATCTTTCAATGATGCAATGAAAACCATGGGTTGTTTTTTGAAAGATCATGAAGAAGAAGGCCCGATGGCTACGGTTAGTTTAGCGAGAGCATTGGGCGGATTGTTGGTTTTGACAGTGTCAGAGGATCAACGTGACATGGCTTTAGGCACTACGATTAGCCAGTTGTGTGACACGTTTACTGACTTTTTACATATGGAGATGAATGATGGGAAGGTTGAGTGATTATCAGATTGATCAAATGGAGACACCTATCATGGATAAGTGTCCCGAATGTGATGGGGAGGGCACCGTTTACTACGAGGTTGCCCGACCTCAAAGTTTTACCCGCAATATTGGTTACTTAGAGGAGGTTTCTCAAGTTTGCGAAAATTGTTCGGGTGACGGTCAAGTTGTTCGGATTTGCGAAGGTTGCCTGATGCCTGTGACGTTGGGCATGGGCCACGATGCAGAATACTGTGAGGAGTGCGAGGATGCATAGATATGTAAACCCGAAGATGCGCAAGGCTATGGATGAATCTTTAGCCTTGTTGCGTGATGCGGCGAAAGATTCGATTAAATACTATGAGAATCGTTACCCGAACAATTCGCCGCTTGGCTTGATTAAAGGTGATGTGAATAGCTTTGAGCGTGAGTTGCGTCAATGCATTGAGGATCATGTTTTCATGCCGTGGCAAAATCAATGGTTTGAGGAGAACAACTGATGGCGATTGCTGATGATACGATGTGCATGCATTACACGTTAGATCGTCTTGATGATATTAAGACGCAGACGGACTTGGATGAGTTTAAGGACGAGATTCGAAATAATCTGGAAGTTAACAGTCAATGGCGTTCAGTTAACCATTATAACCCGAACATTTCTGTTGCTGATGATCCTGATGATTTTGACGTTTACTCTGCGATTGACAATGTAAAGCGCAATTACATTGAGAGGGCATTGACCCGATCAAGGAACGTTGGCGAGGCTTCTAAGTTGTTGGGCATTCGTAATTACCAGACGTTACAGAATTGGATGGAAAAGTTGGGGATGGATAAATGTTAGAGTTCTTTACGGTTCTGATGATTGATTATGAAATGGCTGCGCATAATGCCGCACCTCTTGCAAGCATTGTATATGCTTCAGAGGGCCACTGTCAGGAAGTAATGGATCAAGGTTTAGCTGACCCGATTTACGATCATATTGTAAAGCTTTACGGTAATGATATTTATATGACATGCGTTGAAACGGATGTTGTTTCATCTGCGTTAAGACCGAGGGCAAGACCACAGGGAGGCAGCGATGGATGATCTTTGGGATGTTGTAAAGCAAGTCAAGAAGTTACAGCGTGAGGTAGATGATGCTGAGTGGGAGTGTGATACACGGCTTGCACATTTGGCGCGAGAGTTGGAGCATTTTAAGAGGCTGCAGGAGGAAGGCATAATTTATGAGCCTAAGTTCTGAGGAGATTGAGTACATTGTTTCGGGCTGGATTAAAGACCTGCCCGAACCAATAACCCGAATAAATGTGAGAGATATAATTTGCCAACTGCTGTATGAATTTGGAGTTCCGTCAAATCAGTTAGTTCTTATTATGTTGTTGATTTTAGATAAATATTCTTTGGATAATGTGGTTGAAGAAGCAAATAATATAGATTAGAAGTTCCTGCGAGGGGAGTCTTCACTGTAGCCAACATGAATTGTTATAGCCGAGCTTTTTGATATTTTTATCAAAACCCCTCACCATTAATCTATATCTTCTCTTGGTAGGCCATAGCGTTTTTGTGTTTCGACAATTGATTTATATTGCCGACCAAGCATGCTTGCGATTTCTAAAGTTTTCATATTTTTTTTCATCATTCGATTTATAATTTTTGCTGACTCGCTAATTTTTTCTGGGCGATTATTTTGACCACCTTTAGATCCGTTTATCTTTGATTGTTCAAAGTCTCTCATGTTGTACTTTGGTGCATTTTGTTTTTCTTCTATGACCAGATCTTGCCAACATTGTGCATATGCTTGTTCAAATGGTAGTCCCATTTGAATGAGTGCTTTTAATTTTTGAATTGGTTTCATTTCTTCTTCGTTCAAGTGCCCGCTCCAACATTTCTAATAAGGCGAGCATTTCTTCGCCTTGTTGTTTGCCATGAAAAAAGCCCATGCGCTTTCCGTCATAGATAAGCACATGGGCCTTACGTTTAAGCTGCTGTATTATAGCTGCTAATTCTACGTCCACCGAGCATCTCCTTTAAGGATAATTGCTGGTCCGACGATGCCTGTGCCACAAAGTTTTGTGGCTTCTTCGTTAAATGGCAAGTTTTCAAGCAAACCTTCTTCGTTTACGAGAATTTGCCAATCGGGATTTTCTGGCGATCTTACGAGTTCAACCAGCCCCCCGACAATTGCTTGCGCTTCCTCAAGCGTAGGTTGATTGTCTTCAAATACTGTAATCATAGCTTCTCCTTTTTCTAGATTAACTTGGGATAATTACCATACTATCCCACATTAGTCAACAATTATCTATCCAAATTTTGCCAAGCATTGTCACGTTCTTGTCTGTGCAATGAACCACCAACTACGCCAAGCCATTTACGTGGGCCGTTGCGCGTTGTTTTGTATTTATCAATACGACGATCATTCATTAATTTCTTAACTGTTTCCCCGATAGTGTTTTTACTCCAACGTTTTAGATTTGCTGCATTTAAGTCATCATCAGGAGCAGTTTGGATTGTTTCATATGCCGCGTCCATGCCACTTCCATGCGTCATTGGGATGCCATTAGCTTCGCGCTCTGCGACAAGGTTGAATAGATAATCGTTTCTGTCTTGAATAGACTGAGATACAGTTGCGGCCTGTCTTAGATCGACTGATCTGTCTTCAAGCAATCCTGTGTCTGGGTTTCTAATAAAGTTTCGAATCTCCCGATTTGCGGGGCCGTTTGATTTTACAACCGCGCCATCGAATACTGCATTGCGCGTATATGGGATGTTCAACTCTTTGCACCGTGTTTTTGCTACAGATGCATCGACTTGCCAAACAGCAAACGCTGCGCGAACGCCGTCAACGATAGCCGATGTACCGCGAATTAAGTTCCGCGCTTCTTCTGGCGTTGTGATTGGTTCCTTGTCTCTGATTTTTGCCATATGGTGATTGACGATCACCGTTGCGCCTGTTTCGGTTGCAATTTGCGCCAACAGACCCATGAAGGCTGCACCTGCTGCTGGATCAGCATTTACATCTGCATGAACAAATGAGGCCATAGGATCAACTACGATTAACGCGAGATCATCCATTTCAAGCATTTCTTCATAAATCTTTTCAAACTCTGAAGATGTTGCGTAGGTGTTATCGACCTTCATCATAATGGGAAACACACCGCCTTCGTTTGGTAGCGGCACAACGATAAGATCATGTGCATAACCCGAACGTTTGTTCTGCGGATCTAACCTGCTGATACGGCGATGCAGTTCGTTGCGATCATCTTCTGCTGATAAAATGATAGCTGTGCCGTGATGTGCAACCAAGCCACCGAACGCATTCTGCATGCCTTCGCCCGATGCGACTTTCATAGCTAAGTCGAGCGTCATCATGCCTTTGCCCGAATCTCCTGCGGCTGCAAACACCACTGGTACGCCGAGCGGAATGGTGTCGCCAATAAGAAACTTTTGCTCTGGTGCCCGACCTTGAAATTGTTCACTAGCAAGTAAGCTGCGGTTTTTAAGAGAAAGCGCCTTCTTTACCTTGTGATCTGGTGCCTTGAGGAAGCTGGCAATGTCAAAGCCCTCTTCAATTGCATCTGCGGCGTCCCATTTTTTAGGCTTGCCCTTTGGTGGAACAAGCATAGTGATGGACCGCGCTCCTGCATTCTGAGCCAATTCTTGTACGATCTTAGATAGCTTTTGTCCTGCTTCGTCATTATCAGGCCAGATAATAACTTCTTTGCCCTGTAGCGGAGAGAAATCAAACTTGTGCTTTGTTTTGGGCGATAGCATGCCTGACCCGCCGATTGTGCATGTTGTTGTGTAACCTAGCTTTGTAAGTTCATCTGCGCACTTTTCACCTTCTACCCAAATAACGCGATCTGATTGCGCGATGTGTGGTAGATTATAAAGAGGGCGCGTTTCAGGCAGACGAGGAAACTGTCGAAATTCTTTTTTAGCTGCTCCGTCACTATCCCGAACAATTTCTCCGGTTTGATCTCTTTCTAGGTATCTTCTGACTGCTACAATGACTTCGCCATCTTCTGAGAGGTACAGATATTCGCCATCGTGTGGTGTATTGATGTCTATTACCCGGCGATACTTAATTTGTTCGGGTTGTACAGGATTTTGTACCGGGGATTGTACTGGGGGAGGTGAAGACATGTTCGGGTTAATTGGATTCATTGGCGGCTCTGGACGGCTCTGCTGCAAGAATGAAGAAAAATGTTCGGCTACATCTTTCATCTTCCAATTATAAGCTGCCATTAGGATTTTAGAGATGCCACCGATACCCTCGCCAGTATTAAAATCCATACCGCGCATGAAATTTGGACTCACTGGATCAATGTCGATCTTAAGTGATTGCCCCGCTTCGCCAGCCAATGAGCCTAGATAGAACTCATTTCTAACAACTCTCCCGTTTGGAAATGCGCGTTTAAGAGATTCAATCTGAACATATGACGGAACTTTTTCCGTAATTTCTGAGACTAAATCTCTTTGATTACTACCATATCCTGTATTGCCAACTACCCTTAATGACATTATATTGTCCTCATACCCATAAAACACTTCTTGACGGGGCTAGTTCTAGGACTGGCCCCTTCTTTTTATTCATCTTTCCAGCAAGTCTCCCGATACTCACAAAACTTGCAAAGAAAGAAGTCTTTGCTTTGTGCGACTCTTGGCAAGATGTCACCTGCCTTTGAAGCCGTCAAGATGTTTACGGCCTTGTCGCTTGCGATCTGAGCCAATTCGCGATTGTACGGCACTAATTCATAATACACTTCTGATGTATTTTTATTCACCACAGTAAACAGCGCAGGGTTCTCACTTAACTCCATATATGTCTGGTAAAGTGCGATCTGCGTTGCGTAAGTTGGATTTGCTTTTGTTACGCCCATACGAACAAATGCTTGAAACTTTTTGTCGTTAGCTGATTTGTTTTCCCATAGCGCAGGATAGTCCATTGCTACGGGACCGCCGCATATTACACCGTCGATGTGACCTTTTATTTGATCGTCCGCGATAGAGAAGCCAAACTGTTCGCCGTTTTTATCTTCTGTACGCAAATCAAATCCTGCATCTCTAAGCCATTTTGCTGCGTAGTCTTCGATTTCATGACCAAACTGAAAGATGCGTAATGTTTGTGCGCTAAACTCTGACCCCTCATCTTGAGGGTAATTCATAAAACGGTACTGTATCTTTCGGCTGCATTCATCACCGATACTAGATGCGCCAAGATACTTTCTGCGCTCACGCTTTTGCTCATTGCGCAAGATTGCTTCGTCTACTGCTGCCTTAATTGCTTCTGCTGTAGGATCAGAAGGGGATGCTTGTAGATGGGAAAGTGCCTGTTGACTTAAAGTATTTTTCCTCAAGGCTTCCAACGCTTATCTCCTCTGATAGTGGCTTTGCTTCTTGTAGCGCAAAAATTAAAACATGTACTTGATCTTCTGACAGGTCACAAAACCTAGTCTCCCAACCAAACTTTTCTAATATATAGGCCAATTCTTCTATTGGCTTTGGTGCCGATGGTATACTCAATGTATTGTCTCCTGCTCTGGACCGTCGATAAGTAAATCCATTATTGTGTTTATTTCCTCTGATGGAAGGGATGTGTTTTTGTAACTCATTACTAAAACGGTACTTTCGTTTATAATGATGTCGGCTGACCCGAACAAAACTTCGCCTTCTATACTTTCCTCGAATTCCTCGTGAACAATTTCGTTTACTGTTTCTGTGATTTCTTTAATGTCGCGAGGATCTTTACAGTAGCACATATATTCACGGTCTTCGGTGTATAGTTCGTTATTGTCGTTTCGTTTTGCTATTGATAAAACGAGTTCAAATCGGGCCATCTTTCTGATCCTCTCCGTTGTTATGTTTTAACCATAACGCCAAATCAGCGAGAAGATACTTAAATTCTGATGGATGTATTTTGGCAACCAGTTCGCCATCATACCAAACCTTGAGTCCGTCATCATAAACAGACCACCGTGTCCTTACGTCTTTCATTAGTTCTTTGGCCCTTCATATCCTGCTACAACAAACGTTTTTAATTCATCATCCCAAGTGTAGTTGATCACTCCATAAAGTTTTTCTACGTCTTCATCTTTTACCCAAAATGGTATTCTTGGTTTGGGATGATTAGCCATCATCTTGTTCATTTCTTCCACTGTGATTTTAGAGGTGTTTTTTTTACTCATAAATATTTCTCCACTGCATATTCGATTGTGCCTCGGTTCCACATGAAACTAAGCATGCAAGCTGCTTTGTATTTTGTCCAAGATAAATCCATTGGTCGAACCTCAACACCTTGTGCTAACAGATGTTCGACTTGTTTAGGGGTTGCCCTTTGGCTTAACCACCGCTTGGTTTTGTTTGCTGCATTTGTGTCTTCGATCTCACGCAGGAAGTCATCGGCTGCTGCCATTGCCTGCACTTTTTGACCAACAGAAAGAACTTTCAGCTTACCCTTTGATCTCTTGCCGAATGAGATTGATAGATTTGATGTGTTTGCAACTCCGACAAATCCCTCGAATCCCATAGCTACCATAAGGCAACCATCGCCAAATAAGTCCATCCACAAAAACGGCGACATTTGCATCAAGTCGTACTCCGTCATTGTAAACCGAACAAGTTCTTCTTTTTCTTCTGATTCCGATACAATTTCTGTACCGCAGATAGGGCAAACCTGTGCGCTCATTGGGATTTCGCTTTCGCACTCGGAACAAATCTTTGTGGGTGCTTCGCCCTTTTCGCGATCATCTAAGTTCACTGCGTCTTCAAGTGAGCCGTGCGTTAGAACGCTTGTGCCAAAGTCGAGAACAATGCAATCTGTCTTTATAACGTCAGGAAACTCTTCTGGATCGACTGTGCGTAGTCCACGCCCAATCATCTGAACCATTGTGCCTTTCTGCGAACAGGGGCGCGTGAGAACCACACAGGACACCGGAGGAGCGTCGAAACCTTCTGTTAGCACTGCCACGTTCACCACGACCTGTACGTCACCGTGCGCTAGGTCATGTAGAATCTGTGCGCGTTCTGGCTTTGGCGTTTCGCCTGTCACTAACTCTGCGTTTACATCGCAATCTAAAAACGTATTGGTCAGGTCTTCTGCGTGTTTGATTGTGCTGCAGAACACAACAGTCTTTCGATCTGATGCATATTTAAACCATTCTTCAACAACTTTGTTATTGATAACCCTGCGATTCATAATCGCCTCAACTTCATCCATGTCAAAGTCGTTGCCTTTACGTTTGACATTATTCAGTTGGTCGCGAACTCCACAATCGACCACGTAAGTTTTAGGTGGTACGAGAAAGCCCTCTCGGATTAAAGTCGTGATTTCAATCTGGTGTGAACAATTATTGAATACTTTGCGCAACCCTTTGCCATCACCACGATTAGGTGTTGCTGTAAAACCTACAATCTCAACATTAGGATTGTCTTCTTTAACAGCCTTGATAACCCGAACATATGTGTCTGCTGCTGCGTGATGGCTTTCATCAATAACAACCATGTCAAACGCAGGACGCTTCGCCATGTTTTTCTCGCGTGAAATGGTTTGCACCATAGAAAAAACAGCATCGCCATCCCAATGCTTGACTGTGCCATTCACAATGCTTGTCGTTATATATGGGTTAATTTTTTCAAACTTGGATTTGTTTTGGGCAACCAACTCATCACGGTGCTGCATGACAAGAACTTTCTTGCCTGTCCTGTGACGCTTACCTACGAGCGCAGATAGCATGATGGTTTTGCCTGCGCCTGTGGGTGCGACTACAATAGTATTTCTGTGCTTGTCGAGTGCTTCACACGCAGCATCAACAGCGACCTCTTGATAGGGGCGCAGTAACATGTTGGGAACTCCATTAATCTAGAAAGAGGGGGAGTATTTGGCCCACGGCTCCCCGTCCGTGGTCTAGCAGGTTCGGAGTAACCTGTGCCGCTAGATATTACCGATTAGCCCAACTTGGTACTGCACCACCCATTGCCTGTTGTTGAGGCTGTTGCGTTGGCGCTTGCAATGCCGCCGCTGGTGTTTGCATAACTGGCGCTTGACCAGTTGGGATAAAATCCTTTTGATTCGGCGTCAACGCTGCTGTTAGCTTGTTGCTATCAGAGTAGCCTTGATTGCCTTTCTTGATGCCTACTTTAGCGCAAATCTCCATTCCGTTCAAGTCCATGACACCTGAGATATTACGACGCTGCTGCGCCTCTGGTGACATGTCGGTTGGATCAAGGCTATTTGCACTTTCGATAATTTGACGCAATGTTTGCAAACCAATCTCCTTGGCTTGCGGGATACCGCTCTGACCCATTTTATCGCCATCGACAAAGATGCGATCCCAGAACTTACGGCGATCATGTTCACCGCCCACGATTGTAAACTCTAGCTCCATCCACTTCGCCTTTGACGATTGTGATTGTTTAAACCACCGTCCTGATCCGAACTCTGGAATTTCGATGTCGCCCATTTTAACGACGATTACGGCACGGCAAACTGTACCTGCAGGAATTAAAGTGCGCTCCATTTGTGGCGCATTTGACACGGGTGCATTATTTAAATTAAGCATTTGCGACTTCTCCTTCGCTAGAATTTTGAGCGTTCGGGTTAACAAAATCCAATGGACGCTCTGATTGCAATGGGCCTACTGACATCTTCGCCATTAGTTTACCCAGATGTGGTTCTTCCAATGTGTCGAGCCTACCAGACCGATCTTTTGCTGGATAGCCCCATTCATTGAGGGCACCGCAGACGAAGGCACGATAGGGGCCGTTATCTCCCGCCATGACCGCCATCGTGATCACTTCGTCTACGATTCCCGGCAATTCGCGCCCAGTCTTACTGCCTTCGATCTGTAGCGCGTATTGCTTTCTGCCATAATCATCGGTAACTTCGTCTAGGATGCCGACGAAAATGACATTCTTTTCGCGAATATGCTGCAAGTGTGTAAGCCATGCCATCATTTCGCGACCGTGCATGCCATAGGCCGCACGAGTGTC
>Ga0255751_10002106_pt1 | contig 18797 bp, 10 predicted proteins | sample 071ome_20_FD_179951 | JGI IMG/M metagenome (GOLD analysis project Ga0255751, IMG submission 179951) | Coastal salt marsh microbial communities from the Groves Creek Marsh, Skidaway Island, Georgia - 071412BT metaG (version 2) | ecosystem: Environmental > Aquatic > Marine > Intertidal zone >...
ATCATCTACATTGATCTCTAAAACGGGAAAACCTAATTTCCTTAAGCAATAGTCAATTAACTCCTGGCGTGATGAGGGTCGTGCCATGAATAAAAAAATACCCCTAGTTTCCTAGAGGTATTTATAATTATGATTTTAACGAAATTTTGGTCCGTCTTCTAGCGATAAATTTACTGAAATTACAATTTTTCTAGCATCAGCAGTTTGTTGTAAAACACTGTGATGAAAATCTGAACTAAACAAATACAAATTGCCTGGAGTGCATGGAAGCATTTCAGTATCTTGATTCAATTCATTTGGAAAACTGGGTGGTTCTAAAATATTTTTATTCATATCATGAAACATAATATAATGTGATGGATCTGTTTCTAAGTAATATGCTCCAGAAATCAAAGCTCCTCCATGAGTATGTGGAAAAAGAAAATTTCCTTTATATGAAATATTAAACCACATATTAGTTATGAATAATCTATCACATAAAAATTCTTCATAACCATATTGCCTCATAAAATCTTTAGCGTTTTCTAAAATTTTTTTAGAGAGTGGTTTGAATGCAGGTAATCTATGAATAGATTGAATAGATCTATGAGATGATTGCACATTCAATAATGAACTTTTTTTTGTGCCAATATTTTTTGATAATAATTCAATTTCTTCAATAAAAGATGGTATTAAATCAATACAAACTTCCTCATATTCTGCTACTAATTTTGGAAAAAATTTATGTAATTTCATCATACTAATGTTTGCTGTAAAATTAAATCAGTGTTATCTTCTTTTCTTTCTCGCACACAATCATTTAAAAACCAATGTTTCACCGCAGCAACATTGTCGAATACTGCAACTTGATTTTCAAATTCACACCAGAAAAAAATATCATCTTTTAACTGCCATCCATTTGGTCTGTAAATATCTTCTTCGCGAATCAATGGGTGTGGTTTATCTTCTACAGCATCATCATTAGTAATGATTTGAATTAGCATATGTTTCTCAACTCCATGCACTGCTTCAATTTCTTGAATGATGTCATATAGGGGGATATCCGAAACTGTATTCATTTCCATTGTCTATAAATATTTTTGAACTGAATTTATTTAGCGACTTGACGCGATATAAATTCTATACTATAATTATACCATACCAAAGGAAAATTATGAGCATCAAACTTTGTCTACTAAAAAATCAAACAAATGTCATTTGTGACATTAGAGAAGTTTTAGATCCAGAAAAAAATGAAAGCGTCGGATATATCCTTGCAGATCCATTTGCAGTAAATTATTCAGACACGCACATTAAGAATGTAGACTCCGAAAACAATGTAACAGAATCTGAAGGAACTGAAGGTAGATTAGAATTCGGTAGATTATTTCCACTTTCAGATGAAAGAAATTTTAAAGTATCTCATGATTTTGTTGATGTAATTTATGAACCACATAAAGATGTCACAAATGCATATTTGAGTGTTTTAGCGAATTGGGTCAAAGAACATACTAAATCAATTTCTCTCGAACAATCGTTTTTGACAACATCTTCCGAACTCACGGAACAGCAAAAACTGTTACATGAAAATGATCCCACCATGAAGGTTTGATTATGATAAAAGATAAAATTAAACTATTTGATAATTTTGGAACGGAAGTTAACCAAAATTTTATTGTAGAGGAAAAAAGAGTTGGTGAACTTAGTTGTTTAGTTATTGATAATTATTTCAAAGATCCAGAAAGAACACTGGAAAATTTTCTAACAATTCCATTTGATTATGGTCAAACAACTTTAGAAAAAATTCACTCAGAAGAAGATAGTATTGGTATACTGAAACCAATGGGCGTCAATCAACCAATTCACAGAAATTTAACAAGTCAAATGACTGTTAACTTGGTTGATATTTTGAAAGATTTTAATTATATTCCAATGGATAGTACTTCTCAAAAAAATTATGAGGAGTTTGAGCACATGTTATCTGCAAGTTTGTATACAGGACATTATTACTATCCCGATATGGTAATTAATACTAATATGCAAAAGTGCCACCCAGGTAATTATTACATGAATGCTTGCATATTTCTGTCCGATAATTTTAATAATGGAAACGGAATAAGTTTTTATAATTTACAATATGAAAATCAAATTTATTGGAAGGTTAAAGATCTAGTTCAAAATATTGAAGATTTTGAAACTAGAAAAGATATCATGGATCTTTTAAATTACAAATATGTTCCTCAAAAAACATATGAAAAATTTGAAATCTGGAATGGTGATGAATACTTCAATAAAGTATTTACTGTAGAAGCAAAATATAATAGAGCAGTTATTTTTCCTGGTGCTTCTTGGTATCAGCAAAATTTTGATAACCAAAGCGAAAAATATTTTATCGAGGCATGTTTAAATCTTCCATCAGAATTAAAACAATCTGATAATGAAGATATTCAATATGCAATGGGTATGGAGAACATTGATTATGATTAATAATATACTTAATGAAATTCCTCGCTATAAATCTAGTGATCTTATTGAATGTATGGAAATAAATCCAGACATGGAAGTAAGTTATAATAAAGTTGAGGACAATTTTGAATATATTAAGGTAAATAATTTTTTAAAAAATCCCGAATCTTTAGTTAAATTTTTAAAATGTTTTCCTTGTGAAGATAGAACTAAAACTCTAGAAGAAGAATCGGGAGAAAATTTACTTACTACAAGTAAAGCTCCTGGATTTCAACAACAAATTCCAGGATTATTTTTTAAAAAAACTATCACACCATCATTTTTTAATCTATTAAAACATTATGAAATGGTAAAATATGATATTAGAAGATGTAAATGGGCATATTATACTAACTGTTGTTATCCTAAAATGAAATCATATAATAATAATTATTATCCACATGTAGATCCATTTACATATGCATTTAATTTATTTTTATCACCTGCTGAATATAGTAGTACTGATTTTTTTAAATTAAAAATTAGCGATAATGTTTATGCTTATAGTGTTTCTCAACTGGGAAGATTTCCAGAAGCACAAAAAGAAGATATAAAAAGAAGGCAGGAAAAAAATGAAATAAAAGAATTTTCTACATGGAAAATTTTTGAAGGTGATGAAAATTATGTAAGATATCTTTCAATTCCAGCAGATTATAATTCTGTCACAATATATCGTGGTGATAGATATCATTCTTTAGCATATGACGCAGAAAAAGCAGAAACTATTAGATATTCTTTAGTTGGTGCTTTAACATAAAAAAAGGGGGCATATGCCCCCTATTTTTTTATCAGTATCTAAACCCTGCTGGAGCATGTTTGTTCCAGATTGAATAAATTTTATTCATATTATCTTTGTCAATATTGTGGGGATTTGTGCCACCATACATTACTAGCAATACAGTTTCAATTTCTTTTGCTTTCACATAAGAAGCAACTGCTTCTTCTTCTTCTGTTTCATGGAAAGACCAATCAACTGCTCTGAGAGCTGTTTCAAACTCTTCCCATGTTGCTGTTTCCCCCTTGGCGGGGGATTTGAATTGTAGATCCATTTTCTTTCTCCTTTTGATAAATTATGCTTGTGATTCTTGCCATGTAATTCTGGCAGAAACTGAATATGGGTTACTGATGCTAACACCAGACGAGTCAACAATATTAGCAACTACACAAAGGAGATCGGGTCCGTTAGGATAAACTCCATCACCACCGAGAATTGAGTTACCGAGGTCACTCAGTTTCGTGAGATCATATTCGGTAGAACTTGTTTGACCACTACCAGCACCAGCAGCACGGAACGAGAGAATCTTAGAACCACCAGTGATAACATCGGTTGGACCATGTTTTACCAGTTGACAGAGGGAAGGATCATCAACATTCTGGAATTCGTCAGTAGAAAGTTGAGGGTTCAGGATGAGTGAAATCTCAGTTTCGTGTGTAGTAAGAATACCAACGGAGTCAAGTTTGAGTTGCATTCTGTTGATAATTTCTCTCTGACCAAGAGCACCAGTAATTGAAGAGTCAACTGAAGGTGCGAGTCTGATTGAAATCAGTGGAATGTTGTCAGGAATCAGGTTATCAACACCAGCAGGAGCACCAATATTAAATGTTGTTGAAGAAGGTACTGCTGGATTACCGTGCGCTGCGTAGATAGCAGATGAATAGTTATATGGGAATTCAGTTTGTACACCCTCTACATATTGAATAGAAACTTCGTAATAACTACTTGTCAAACGAGACTTAGAATCAACTGGTCTTCCTTCTAAGAAGTAACCATTTGCAACAGTACTATTATAGATCAGTGTGTTGATCGAGAACTTGGATGCATCTGATGTTGGGAAGAACAGAACATGATAGAAGGTTCTGTTCCACCATGTACCCTGATAATAAGAACGCAATTGGGAGTTGGTGCTGGTTGTCGATGTTTGTGAAGTAGCGTTAGTATACTTCTGAACATTACCAGAAGCAGTAAACAGGTACGCTTCGTCATCTTGGAATGTACCGTCCATGATAACTGAAGTACCCCAGTGGAACAGAGTTCCTACATATTCAGGATTTGGTCCGTTAACTACTTCATAACGAGCTGGGAGGTTACCAGAACGGAAGTATGATTCAGTCAGGCGGTTGTTGTGCTTGAACTGATGGACATACTTAACATGACCATTTTGATCTTTAAATCCAAAGCGGATCTTACCAGCACCATACCAGGAATAATCCATGTAGCACATTTGGATTTTATCGAGATTCAGAATAAATCCTGATGGTCCCTGTCCATCAGCATGATCAATATTCCAATCATCTTGAGATGCTACTGTATCAATTGTCTTTGTACAAATAACATCCGCAGCACTTACACCTCTATAAGCTGGTTGGATTGTTAATCTCGTATTACTTGAAATTTTAACAACCTGATATGTCATACCGCGAATAACAATTTGATCATCAACTGAAAGTTGACTGATGAATGATGTGTTAGTGCCAGTTATAATCTGAGAAGAATTAGTGACGGCAATTGTGCCAGGAAGTTGTTGGACTGAAGATCTTCTTACACAATTCAATTTCTGACCATCGAATTCAAAGTAGAATCCATTTTGATCATCAAACATACCAGCACGAATTTTGCAACCAGACCAGGAAACAATTGAAACAGTTGTAAATCCACCACCTGATGATGAACTAGGAATAGTATTAAGTAAATAAGTGAAAGTAAAGTCATCAACAACTGAATAAACTTCAGATGTTGTATTAAATCCAACTACACTACAATCTTTAACTCTAATTTGTACACCTTCTGAATATTGGTGTGGTTTGGTTGCAGTAATAGTTGCCGTTTTCAGTTGTTCGAAGGTAACTGTTGCATTAACTGCTTGGAGGAGAGTTTTTGTGAGTTCTACTTCAGTAGCACTAACAATTTTAGTAACTCTTGCTCCAGTAGGAATGCCAGAATCACCAGTTACATCCATACCAATCAAGATTCCAGTTGTATCAGAAACTGTGAGGAAAGCAGAACCCTGAGATCCAGTTGCAGCAAGACTAATATCACTACCTTGTGGGGTATATGAAATAGATTGTACTGGTACTTGTGGAATAAAGTTGATAGCAAATGATGTCTGGATACCTTTACCTGACTGATAACGGAAGTACTTACGGGTCTGTCTAGAAATTCTAGAGTTAGGAGATTTGGAAGTACCAATCTCCATACCACCATCAAATGGTCTGTGCAGGAAGAATCCATCTGGTCTTACATAGATGTATGAAGGAATCAGATAGGTGAGACCAGATGCGGAGAAATTATATGTACTATCTACAAGTAAGTTGTCGTCATCTGTAATAGCAGTGATAGTTTTCTCAATAATTACACCAGGAGTTGTTGCGGGATTGACAACTCTCAGTTTGTCCCCAATCTTATAGAATCTCTGGAATGCTGCATTTGTACCAACTACTTGTCTGGAACCGCTAACAACTTCAACAGTACCAGTTCCTGATACCTGACCAGACATAGATGCACTAATAAGTTGGTGTGTTTCAGTGGTTCCTGGAGCACTTGTCAGTGTGATAGGTACAGCAGGATCGGCAAGAGAATCATCAAGTGTAGCAGCAAGTTGGAAAATGTTATTATCAAGAACGATTACATAGTAGTCAGTATTATCAGTTAATCCACCAATTTCAGTTCCACCTTGAGCATCATAAATTACCCTGGTTCCATTTGCAAAGTAGTGATTATTAATTGTGATGTAACTGTCAGTTGTATTTACAGCTGTACTAGCGTCAAATCCTTTCAGTGCAGGTGGAATCTTGAATGGTACGGATACTGAAAGTTTATCTTCATCAACTGCTTTGGTCGTTGTATAAGAACCATCAGTAGTACCAAAATCAGCAGTTGTATTTTCAAATGACTGAATGCCAGTTCCAGAACTGGTAAAGTCAACTTCTGTCGTGAAACCGATAGTAGTTCCAAGTTGGAATCTGTTATTATTAATAACTTTTACATAGTAAGAAGTTCCATTAGTAAGACCAGTTACACCAGCAGCACCAACTTGATCATATCTAACATATTCATTATTGGAGAACTGGTGATCTTTTACATAAACTGAGTTTTTGAATGGTGATGTGAAAGTTCCAGACATACTAGGAGCACCAGTTACACCAGCTAATCTATACAGACTGGAACCAGTATCTCTCAAACGAATTCTGTTAGCATCAATTTTTTCTACATTGATTTGTGTTCCGTTGCCAAGAGTGGATCTAGCAGCATTTGTTCCAGTATAAATGTGAATATCGCCAGCAGAATTATCTAAAGTATAAACTTGATTTGTTTCAGCAAGGTGATCAGTTTTCCAAATACTATCATTTGTGGTAGTATTGTCTTTGCCAAACATTACATATGCGTTAGTTCCACCATGAGAAGCAATTCCACCAAAGTATCTGTCAACAGTGTAATAATGTCCTAATTGGTGATACCAGAAGTAGAAGTTATTACCAGTCATTCTAATGTATGGACTGCTTCCAGTCTGAATATAATCAACATAGAAGTATGAAGTCCAATAATATGGTGAACCACCATTTAAAGATGGGGAACTTGATCTTCCAGCCCAATAACCATAGTCTTTTCCTTGGTTGTATCCATAATGTGATGTATCAGTAAGCATATCATAATTACCCTGCCACTGCGAAGTGCCCAGTGGAAGTGTCTGGAGGTGATAACCATAAGTTCTCCAGAACTGATTATAGAAACGATACCATGTATCGTTGTACTTGTAGAAGTTAGAACCACTACTACCACCAGCGTGTGATCTATTCTGAGAGAAGAAGATCAATCTATCGAAGTTTTGATTGCCAAGACCATACTGATTAGCATTCAGGTCATGACCAGAGTAAGTGCCACCAAAGTTGTTATAATAGGGGTAGAAATATGTATACCACTGGTTATATCGCTTATATTCTCTGTAAATATTATAAACTAATCCTAAGTTATGCTTACCATTAACAAATGTTCCACCAGCAGAAAGATTTCTAATATATGATGCATTATTTTGAATGCTGTCATAAAGTTCAATTACATCATCTGTAATTTTTTTCACATAATAGACAGACATTCTTTCCAAACCACTAATTGGTGTATCACCAGGATTTGGATAATAAAGTAATGCATAACCACTTTCCAAATTGTGCTCAGGGATGGTAATTCTATTGGCACCATAATCAATATCAGATTCATTGAATCTTAATGTGTAAGTAGATTCAACATTATATGGGTCAGTTTGTGTGACATCTGGTACAATAGTATTTGTGAATGTATCATCAAAATCAATATAAGGATTTCCGTCTGGGGCAGTAGCTGTTCCATCTTGGATATCAAAGATTTTTGGTGAAACAGTATTTACAAAGTAGAAGTTAGTATTATCCGCAAATCCATGAGCAGATCGTGTGGTCAGAAAAACTTTTGACTCAGAAGCAACAGCAGTGGTTAAAGAACCACCCATGTTACTGTGATTTATACAATAGTAATATAGTTGATCTGGAGTATTGTAATCAAAATAGTATCTAGCATAAGCACCAGCAGTACCAGGAGTTCCGTAATAATATGCATATGTTGTATATTCGGATCCTGAATTGTGTATACCATCGGAGGTTGTACTTAATTTAATATCATGACCATTTAAAGAACTATCGGAAAGATCAATTTGATAAATTGCTTTTTTAGAAAGAGTAAGAGATTTCTGTTGCACATAAACATTTTCATTGTATGCAAGACCTTCTGCTTCGGAAGTATTCAGGAAATACTTATTTGAACTTCCGACAAAGGTTGAAATTGTTGTTTGTGTAGAGGAACCAGTTACAGTAAAAGTATCTCCAGGCGCAGGTGATGTTGCTGGTGATGAATCAAAGTAAATATGAATTGTATTTGTTCCAGATTCGATTGATGTGATTTTACCAATACCACCACTACTTAAGGTAATAGTTTGATCAACTTCATAATCTGCTGGGATTGATGTGGTAAGAATGAAAGAATGTACTGGATATACTCTAAGATAGAATGTATAGAAATCGCTTAAAATACCAGCAGATTCATCAACTGCAATTTGTGAACCTTGGAAAAATTTACCAGGAATAATAGAAGTATAAGTTCCCTGAAGTTCCCTGCTAATTACTTGCTTTGCTCTACACTTATATGTAAATGTTGTAGTAGTTGGTACTGCCTGAATCAGGTAAGTACCCTCAGCAGTGACAGAAGAAAGACCAGTAACGGTAATTGGGAGACCACTAGTGAGACCGTGATCGAAACCACATGTTACAGTAATAAGTTCACTATTTGCAAATGATTCTACTTTCTCGATGAAAGGAATTGTAGTATCAGATGATGAAGAATAGAATGATGGAATGTTATTAATTGTTTGAAGGGTTTCCCACTTAGAAGCTTGTGGACCATATTCAAAGTCAGTATCAATTAGGTTCTCTGGATTTGAAACTCTGAACTTAGAAACAGCATCAACAAATGTCTCTGATGGTTCGATCTCTACATGATCAGTTTCGTAAAAAATCTGCAACTTGTCATCCGCTGACATTGTGTTGCAATTATAAGTAAGAACAAATTCAGTATGTTCAGTTTCAGTATTATAGGTACAAGACTCCAGACCCAAAAATTCGTCTGAGAAAATATAAATTGGTTTATTATCAGTAATGTTCGTAATGAGAAGCAGCTTTTCTGGCTTAATATTACCAGGAACCTTTACAGTGTTTGTAGAGGGTACAAAGCTGTAGTAGTGGACTAAATGTTTTGCCATTGGTTAATTTCCTTATAATTTTTTAAAAGTATATAGTCTTCACAGACCCATTGCTACAGTATAAGCAACTAAAGATTTCTTAGATGCCATCTCATGCCCTCCAGGTTGTACACCATCATGCACAACCGCAGTGTTTTTATCAGTATCGACGGTGATTTCACCTTCGGCACCAGTAAAGGTTTGGTGTTGTGCCGTAGTTCCTCTTCGGAATTGTACTTGGGTAGTCATTCTTAACGCCAGAGATTTTCTTCTTTTATTTATAAGAATTATTATATTATCGTGCCGAATATTCTTATAGGACTGAAGAGATACAATCTTGTGATTCCTTCACCAGATACTGTAATCTCAAGAGTTCCTGGTTGTGTGATTCTAGTAACGCTTCCTGGGTTGCTTCCAGTGAATACGAAGAGATTAGTGGAAACGATTTCACCTTGAGTTCCAGTTCCCGTTTCATCATAATCAACCGCTCTTGCGAGAGTTGCGCTGTTGAGAGCAAACAGTGAACCAGAACCAATATAAACATCTGTTTGCTTCTCAATTGCCTTACCATTGGTAGAAACATATCCAAATACATTGTTACTTCTGGTGAGTTTGATATCAGATACTTCACCAGAAATTGTGGCAGAACCAGTAGTATCATAATTGCCCTTGGTGAAGGATTGAGTAGCAGCACCACTTGTCTTGAAGAGTTGAATGTTTTCAATATCAATTGTTCTGGATTCGGCAGCACCGCCAATCGCAGAGAATGTTCCAGATCCTTCGAAGCTAACAGCAATGACTGGAACTGCATTTCCAATGAATGTTGCTGAACCAGATCCAACAAATTTGTTGGTAGCTCTGATGGAAGCACGACCCGTGAATTCATACAGGATCGTTTCTTCTGATGGGTCGTATCCAGCAACTTCAGCAGCACCACCAAATGCTGAGAATGAACCAGTGCCAATATAAGGTCTGCTGAAGGAATCATTAACATTACCATATACATTGGCAGAACCAGTGGCAGTGAAGATTCTGCTTCTGGATGTGTCACCGTTTCCGCTGATCTCAAACAGACCAGTTTCGAGATCGGGCGATACAACTGCTGCTTCTGCTGCTCCGCTGTATCCAAACAGTGAACCAGATCCAACAAAATCTCTAGATCTATTGAGTGTAGCGTTACCGACAAAGTTGAAGAGACCAGTAGATTCTTCTGCTACGCTTACTGTTTCAACAGCGCCGCCGATTGAGAACAGTGAACCCTGACCAGTATAAATTCTTGTTGCTGCTTCATCGGCATCAACATCAATATTAATGTTGCCTGTAGTAACAGCAGATCTGACGAAGGCATTTGCTTCTCCACCAGAAGCGACGAACAGAACTGTACTTTCGCTTTCCGAAACTGCTGTTGTTTCTGCTGCGCTACCTGCGCTGAAGAGTGAACCTTCGCCAGTGTAAGAATTGCTACTTCTTTCAGCAGCATTTCCATTAGTGGTGTATGTTCCGATACCAACATGATTGACTGCTGCGATAGGAACAGCAGATCCAGAAGCAACAAACAGAACTGTTGATGTTGGAGCATCAATTGTACTGGATTCAGTAGCAGAGTTAAATCCGAAGAGTGAACCAGAACCAACATGAAGGAGTGAGAACAGAGTTGTGCCACGACCACCCGTTCTATAAAGAACAGTTTCGAGTTCTGGATTGAATCCACGGGTTTCAGTAGATCCGCCAACAGCAAACAGGGATCCAGAACCATCATAGTTAAGAGTAATCTTGAGGTCTGGAGTACCACTAACCTTAAAGTTGTCAACTGGATCAACATTACCAAATAGATTGAATCTGAGTTGAAGTTGAGGAGTACCACTAAGTCTAGGTGAACCATCTGGGCGTGAAGTCCAGGTTGGATTGAATTTGCTTGGAGCAGTACCCGAAACACGATAGAGTACGGTATCTACTTGTGGATTATAACCAGCTACCTCAGTCGCACTGTTGAATGTGAAGAGTGATCCAGAAGTACCAGGATCTCTAAGATCACCATAGTATCCATAAACATTAACCTTCTGATTTTCTGAATTTCCATTGTATGTGAAGGTTCCGCCAATCTGTCCATAAGTAGAGTTAACATAACGAGGCGAAGGTCTGTAGGATCTCCACTCATAACCTTCATTATTTGTGTAAAGACTGAGTGTTCCACCTCTGGAAACATAGTTGATGAGAATATCATCAACATCACCGAGTCCTTGAAGATTAATCTCACCATAAGATCTCCACCATGGGCGGAATCTAACGGCAGCATTAGGAGCGAGAGGAGTCTCTTCCTTGATCTTGATATTGCCAGTTCCAACCCAGTTTTCAATATGCTTCTCAACGGCACCGCCGCTGAACTTCATCAGGAAGGTTTCTTCAGGTGTCTGCCATACAGCAGCTTCGGCAGCACCCCTAGCACCAAACAGTGAACCACCAAAATCACCAGCAAATGTTTGTTTGTGTCCACTATCTCTTCCAGTAATTTTGAAAAGACCAAATGGATTGGTCTTACCTTCGCTAATCAGGGTCAGACCATAATCATCGCTTGGATAATATGGAACCGCTACAGAACCAGTATCGATGAATGATGTTGGTGTGGTGTCAATTGTTCCATAATCATAGTATTCTGCCGAATCAACAATAGATGAAGTATTATAGGAGAATACTGCCTTCTCAACCTTATCACCGATATGGAACAGTGAACCTGAACCAGAATAATTACCCTTGGCAAACGCCAGACTGGAGTATCCAGATCCAAATTCAAACAGGATTGTGCTTTCATCATCACCAGAAGTGAACTTCTCAACAGCGCCACCAGAAATAGTAATCTCAACTGTTTGCGAGACTTCACTAAATGTCTGCTTATGACCTTTATCACCACCAGTAATTCTAAACAGACCAGTCAGAGGATATCTGATGTCAGTTATAATTACCTGACCATAATCAAATTCCCCATCATTTGTAGGAGCAATTATTGAACCATTATCAAGCAGAGATGTTGGCGTATTATCAATGAATCCATAATTATTTTCGATGTTAAACTCTTCTACGGATCCTGAAGTGTAATCATAAGTTACACTTTCAATCTTATCTCCGATATTGAACAGTGATCCAGCGCCAACAAAGTCTCTGGATCTTGGTGTTTCAGCAATACCTGAAACAAAGTAAGAACCAGATGCTGTCCAATGAGCAAGTTTACTAAAGTCTGTATCAGCAAATTGACCTTTATAGAAGGAGATTTGACCGCTACCGATATAAGGTCCACGGAAGAACTGAGATACAGCAGCGCCATTAAATTCAAAGAGTCCTGTAAGAGGATACTCAATATCAATAATTACAATTTGACCATTATCATATTCGCCATCATTTGCATGAGCAATTACTGCACCATAATCAATGATCGTAGTTGCTGAAGATGCAATGAATCCATAATCCCCACCAGAAGTAAATACTTCAATTGAAGATTCATTATAATCATATGTTACTGATTCAAACTTATCGCCAATATTGAACAGGGATCCTGAACCAACAAAGTCTCTGCTTCTTGGTGTTTCAGCATTGCCAATAAGGGCAGTATAAGCAGGGCGACCTCTCCACCATGGGCGGAATCTAAAGTCAGCGGGATCTTGCTGTTCATTGAAGATCCTGATTCTACCTTCCTTAGCATTATAAGGTCCACGAATAAATTGGTCTACACTAGCACCAGTAAATTCAAAGAGTCCTGTAAGAGGATACTCAATATCAGTGATTACTAATTGACCATTATCAAATTCACCTTCATTGACTATAGAACCTGTTGAACCATAATTAATGAATGTTGTAGCAGAATTAGTAATTGAACCATAATCACCGCCGACCTCAAATTCAACTATAGATGAATCATTATAATCGTATGTTACGGATTCAAACTTGTCGCCAATGTTGAAGAGGGATCCTGAACCAATGAATGGTCTAACCTGAGCATATGTATTGAACTCACCGTTAGGACCATTAGTTACATGTAATACACCATAAGAACGCCACCATGGACGGAACCTGAAGTCCGCAGGATCTTGCTGTTCATTGAAGATTCTGATTGGTGGACTTTCTCTATTCCAGATAAATTTAGGGAAGAATTTATCTGTAGATGCCCCAGAAATTTCAAAAAGTTTTCCGAATGGATTTTCATCACCTGGAAGGGTGACCATATTTCCATAGTTCACGCCACCTGATGTGATTATGGTTACTGAACCATAATCCTCTGTCTGATTAACGGGATCAGTAATAACACCAGAATCAATTGAATCTTCAATTGTTGTGATCGAAGAACTATTGTAACTGAATGTTCTTCTCTCAACTCTGTCCCCAATATGGAACAGATCACCAGAACCAATAAAGATCTTGGTGTAACTATTGGAATCTCCGCCAGAAGTATTAAACAGAACAGTGGATTCATCAACCTGAGATGAGAACTGAAGATTGCTGTATCCACCAGAAATATTAATTTCTAGTGTTGTACCAACATAAGTCTTACTCTTACCATGAGCAATATCACCACCACCAATTTCGAAGAGTTTACCGAATGGATATGTAGTTTCAGTAATTACTACCTGACCATTATCAACCTCTCCAGATGTTGCTTCAGTTACCAGACCTTGATCTAATACAGATGTTACTGGATCATTAATAGAACCATGCTCAATTGAAGTCTGTACATATTCTACAGATTCTGAAGTGTATCTGAAGACTGCTTTCTCAACCTTATCTCCAATATGGAACAGTGAACCAGAACCATAATAAGTTCCCTTGACAGTCTTAATATCGGACATCTCGCCCGTGATATTAAGAACACCAGAACCGAATACATCATAAACTTGTGGAGTTGGTTCTTGTAAAGCAGTGATAGTAGAACTGCTGAGATTAAATAATCCTGGTTGAATGCTAGCAATAAATCCAATACTTGGATTATTGGTAATCATCTCAACTGATGTTACGCCATAATCATCAATATTAACACCAGCTTGAGCACTTTGACCCATTCTGAAAATGGTTGTCGCTGTTCTTGCTGCTTCTGGAATGGTAAAGGTTTTTAGGACAGTTCCAGTTAATCCATCGGTAGAATTTTCAGCAAGAATTACACTAATAAGAGTAAAACTAACACCACCATTTACACTATACGATAGTACTAAATCTTCACCTGGATCTGGTTCTTCGCCACCATTACTACTATTACCACGAATTACATCGATGGCAATTTCATCATATTCTCTCGCATCAAATGTCCAAGAAATATTTCTTGGGGAAATATTACCAACACCATTGAATGCTAAATGTCTACCAATATTGAATCCACCGCTATTTCCAATTCCAGTTCCAGAATTAAGAATTTCAACACCAGCAAAGACTGAATTGTAATTAACAAATTCATCTGGAAGGATAGTTACATTTTGAGCAATTGGGATAATTCTGTTCTCAATAGCACCAGTGTAATGATCAAGTTGTGCTAAGGTAGCACTACCACGAATGTTTATAGAACCAAACTTACTGTAGTCATTGGTTAACTGACCATAATCAAGAATACCATTTGTGAGAGCAGCATTAATTGTGCCATAATCTTCTGTTGTTCCTGCTGATTGATCAACAGTTCCATAATCATTAGTACCAACAGATTCTGGTAATGGAGTATATGTTGTATTGATTCCAGTGAAAGTGAAATCTGTAATACCCCACTCATCAAATGCACTACCATCAGCAAATGATTGGTAGATTCTTATAATTGTATTGCCTGTTCTAGCTCCAGTAGGGATAGAAGCATTCTTTGTTCCAGTGCTAATTCCAGTAAATCCTGAATCAGTTTCAGCAATCAGAATTCCTATATCTATAAATGTGGAGCCGCCATCAATACTATATGCCCATCTTAGATCTTCACTGGGATCAGCATTTTCTCCACCATTACTACTTGTACCGACAATAGCGTTAATTTCAAACTCGATATAATTTCTTAAATCAAGAGAAACAGTATCAAATTTTCTAATTTGATCTACAGCGCCGCCAGTGAACTTAAGGTGCTCACCAATAGCAAAACCACCATCCTGGAACTGGCCAGTTCCATTCTGACTCAGAGATACATTTATAAATGATGATGTATCAATAATTGTAGTATCATTAGCAAGTACTACAATATCTGGAGTAACTGTCTCAATAAGTTCTGAACTGTACTTGAATGTTGCTTTCTCAACCTTATCACCAAGGTGGAACAGTGAACCAGAACCAGCATAAGGTCTGCTAAAGGAATCTGGAATACCAGCGTTAAAGATTCTTGCACCACCACGCCCTCTCCAGTGGGGCAGGAAGGCAAAGTCGCTTGCTTGACCAGCATTGACAACTGCTTGACCTTTATATGTCGTGAGATTACCAGAACCGACCTCTCCGTAGGTTCTTGAATGTGCGCTATCACCACCAGTGATCTTAAATAGACCTGTGAGGGGATATGTAATGTCAGTAATTACTACCTGACCATTATCTACCTCTCCATCGGTTGCGTATGCTGTTACAGCACCATAGTCAATGGTCGAAGTAGCAGATGTATCTACGCTACCATAATCTCCACCAACGCCGAACTCAGCAACCGATCCTGAGTTATAATCATATACCTTAGATTCAATACCACCAGAAAGATTGAATAAAGATCCCGAAGCAATGTAAGTTGCTCTGGTGAATGAGTCTGGGATGATGTAATTATAAATCTCAAATAGATGAGATGTTTTGACAATATAAATTTGATTGAATGGTTCAATAAATGATTCGTCAATGCTACCACGAATCTGAAGAGAACCAGAACCAGTATAATGTTTAAATCTATTACTTACAACATCAGTACCATTAAGTTTGAATAATCCATAAGGTAATCCATCACCAGTTACAATGTCTCCATAATTTGTTTCTCCTTCATTAACGACATCTGTAGTCTGTCCATAATCAATAGAAGAACCTACGGCAGTATCGACTGTTCCGTAGTCAATACTACTGCCGTAGGTTTTAATTGAATCTTCTGTGAATGTAAATGTGCCGCTATCCTGAGCGGCACCAGATACACGCAGAGGTCCAGAACCGCCAATGTATGGCGCAACTTTTCTTTCCAGACCATTGGCAATTTCAAAGAGTGTACCAGAACCAGTCCACGCTTGTTTCCTTACAACAATCGCTTTTTCGTAGAGTACGATTGGTTCAGGTTTTGCTATAAAGATTACTGTAGCAGATTCATTTGTACTGCTACCTACTTTAATAGTACCGAATGGATATGTCGTTTCGGTAAATACAATTTGGTTATAATTTTCTTCTGAAGTTATTTCATCTACAATAAAATCAGTACCAAGAGGTACGATGTAATCCGAACTCGTAACTCTAATATCTTCATTTGGGTCTACGATTAAGTCAGCAAAATTCAATCCACGGTCAATAGTGGATGTGGGAGCATCAGTAATGCTTCCCATATCCACATTATTAAAATATTCTACTTTTGTTGAATCGTAAACGAATGTAATCATTAATACTACCTTCCATTAAAAGGGGGGATATTATCCCCCCACAAAAAAGAATAACGAAAGTGTATACTATATATCAGTCGAGGCTGACATTCAGAGTGATCTTGATTTGGTCACCGTTGTTCTGAATTGGGTATGGACCATTGGTGAATCTTTCAGCGAACATGATGCTGCTGTAAAGAGTCAGGTCGCCAGTTCCATCAAGAGCAGGAGTTGTAGTGAAGGTATTAGCATCAGGAACATCAAATACTGTGTATGTAGCAGCAACTGTGCCAGTATTTGTTGTGCCTTGAGCGATGTAGATAACATCACCTTCTACCAGACCATGAGCAGTAGCAGTTACTTTGCTGTACTCAAGAGTGATTGAGGAGTCAGTAGCAGGCTGAATGTTGTCGATCAGAGCATTGTTCAGATAAATCGTTCTGGTAGCGTAGTCGATACCGATGATTACTGTGCCAGCAGCAACACCATTGTTTCCAGTTACTTTCATGCCAACTGTAATGTCATCCATAACGGCAGCGACATTAGGAAGGATGATGTATGAGTTACCAATAATACCTACACAAGTATCTGTGTTATCACCCTTTGTTAAGGTAGTACCAGCAGAAGCACCAGCAGCGTCAACTACACCCTGGATCGAAACAGGCATGTTGTTAGCACGGGTCAGGTAGTAACCATAAACATTACCAGCAGCAGCTGAGAATGTAAATGTTTGTTCTGGGTAAGTGGCAGTTGTAACACCACCACTAAAGTTGACTGTACCTGAAACAGCACCAGAGTTAGCAACTGTCAGGACTACGAGGTTTCCAGAAACTCTGGAAACTTTAGCGCCTGATCCAATACCTGTGCCAGCAACAAGGTTACCTACGCTGATTGTACCAGTTGTGCTTGATACTGTAATTGTATACTCACCAGCAGCACCAGTTCCAGTAGCAGAAGCAACAGGATCACCAGCAGTTGTGATAGCCCAGCGGTTACCATTCAGAAGAATACCATAGTTATCAGTATAATCCTGATCGGTTCTATTATTTACACAATTAGGATAATCGGTAACAGGAGCAGTACCATAATTATTCTGGTTGCCGTCAGCATAAGGCTCAAAATAAGCAGTCTCTGAAGGTACATCACCCTCGGCAGGATCAGTGTTTGAGGTGAAGAGCTTCAGAATTAAATTTCTAGGAATTTGATGAGTTGAGTTAAGCAGATAGCGAAGTGACTCTACCTCACCAATATTTGGTACTAAAAGTGCCATTTAAATGTTCCTCCAGGGAATTTTGTTTTATCTGTTTATATTTATAATTTTACTTTCAAAGCGATAGCAAAATTACTGAGCGATACCGAAGTATTTATAACTTCATATTGTATGATATCACCAGCATTTAGGGTGGTATTCCAACCAGATAAAGTGGCGTCGGAATTTTTTTCTACACCATTTAACTGTGGGGTATTGCCCCCACAAATAGAAGTTACATTTGGATAGTCAGCAAATGTACATTTTCTTATATCAACCTCTAATGTACCGATAGCATCAGCAACTAAAATCCATGATTCAATCACACCAGTGACATCAATTGTCAGATAACCTTTATTGCCATTAGTCATGGGTCGTGAACCATTGTCCACAACATAGTTAATTGTTCTAGTTAGATCAGCGGTATTAGCAAGAGCAATACCGAAGAATGGTACATTACAAGGAGGAGTTGCGAAAACAATTTGATCACCAGATACAGTGTATCCAACTCCTGGTTGTAAAATAGTATTATCAACCGAGATGATTAGTTGTTGATCATTCAGAGGTTGATAAGGTGTTCCAGAAGTAGTCAAGTTAAAAACAGTTCTGGCACAATCAAACTGAGAGGTAAGGTCATCAAGAATTAGATTCTGATACTGAATACCTTTTACAGGTGCCTCATAATTTAGACCAATACTATAGTCTTCTGGAGTTCCCTGAGTAACAGTAAAATTTGTAGTGTTAATTTCGTAATTTGCCACTATACTGTCACTC
>Ga0255751_10002107_pt1 | contig 18783 bp, 20 predicted proteins | sample 071ome_20_FD_179951 | JGI IMG/M metagenome (GOLD analysis project Ga0255751, IMG submission 179951) | Coastal salt marsh microbial communities from the Groves Creek Marsh, Skidaway Island, Georgia - 071412BT metaG (version 2) | ecosystem: Environmental > Aquatic > Marine > Intertidal zone >...
AATCGGTGCGAGGTACTCCTTGATCACCCGTCTTGCCCCGGCGGTGTATTCGGCGTTGTAGCCCGGCCAACCCAACGTGACGCACTCGCCCCAACCCTGGACGCCGTCACTGTCGATGGCCTCGACCAGCATCACGTCACGCACGTGTTGGGTCCCGAAACTCGTGCGGAAAGGCCGCACCAGTGGCATCTGCAACGAGTGCAGGCGTAAAGCATCGATAGTCATGAGGTCGAGCCTTTCGCCAGGACATACGACCCGTGCGAATCAAGCCCCACCACCGACAAGTCACGCTCCAACGCATCGAGAAACTGCTCCCGGACTCTCATCCGCCACTCACGCGCCTGGTCCGGATCAGTCGTGCGCAGGCTTACGATGTCGTCCGGGATGGCAATGACGCGGGCTTCATCAAAGTTCGCTGGGTCGACATCGGCGATGGGGGCACGGGCCGCACTGATCGCAGATTCACCATCAAGAACCCACCACGCAAAGACACGGTCCGACGGGTCCCCGGCGTTAATGGCGTCGTCCATATTGCCGTAGAAGTTGGGCATGTAGTCCCGCACGTGGGTGCCGAGTTTCTGCACGTTGAGTCGCGCATTGCGACGCACGAGAGGGTCGAAACTCCACACCACGGTGTCTATCCCGCAGGAAAGCGCCCACGCTCGTTGGTGCAATTTGATCGCCGTGCCGACGTGTCGATTTCGATATCCATCCACGACGCCGGCCATGTGCGAGTGCAGATGTGCGTGCCACGAAGACGCATCTTCCGGTGATCCGCTCTCGGATTCGTGTCCCGATCCGCGGTGCCGCCCGACAACGGCGAGTGCTGCACCCACCGGTTGGGAGTCGTCGAACGCAGCAGCGGCGTAGCCTCCGGAGTGGACCAGAGCGCGCAGAAGATTCGACTTCACGTGGGTTGCTCCGGATTCCGGAGGCCAGACCTCATCGAAGATTCGCACGGCGATGCCTTGGTCATTAGGGTCATCCAAGGTCCGGATGGATACCCCCGCAGCCTCTTCGGCTCGCGCGGCAGCCCGCCAGGCATCATCAACAACGCTCACGGCAGCACGGTAGCGAGAGGAACGAGGCTCACTCGATGGACGGTCACCTAAGCGTGGACGATCTCGTCGACGCGACCCGTCAACTGGTGACCGTCGAATCCCCCACCGACGATCTCACCGCCTGTGCGGAGGTGGTCGAGGCCGCCAATGAGCTTTCGCGCGCATGGTTGTCCGAGCCAGGCCGTATCGAGAGGCACGGTGGCCGACCCGTGTGGCGCTGGGGACCGTCGAGCCCTCGGGTACTTCTTCTCGGGCATCTGGACACGGTGTGGCCGGTGGGAACTCTGGAGCGCATCCCGTTTGAGGTGAATGGGGATCGAATGACGGGGCCGGGGGTTTTCGACATGAAGGCGGGGGTTGTCCAGGGCTGGGCCGCATTGTCCATGGTGTCCGCTCACCCGGAGGGTTCCTGCGGAATGCTGCTGACGACCGATGAGGAAACAGGGTCCATGGCCTCCCGCGACCTGATCGCCGAAGCCATTACCCAGGCGGAGGCCGTCTTCGTTCTCGAGCCATCGGCCGACGGGGCACTCAAGACTGAACGCAAAGGCACGTCTTGGTATCACCTGGCCTTCACCGGCCGTGCAGCGCACGCAGGCCTGGACCCCGAGCGCGGGATAAACGCATCCGTCGAAGCCGCGCACTTCATCACCGAAGCCGTCACGTGGGCGGACCGCTCCCTCGGCACATCGGTGACCCCTACCGTGATGACATCCGGCACCACCTCCAACACCGTCCCCGCCGAGGCTGCGTTGACCGTCGATGTTCGGGCCTGGACTCGCGCCGAGCAAGAGCGAGTCGATGCGAGCGTTCGTTCCTGGGAACTGCAACACCCCGAGGCCACATGGTCCATCGGCGGAGGCATCGACCGATCCGCTCTTGAGTCTGCTCTGTCCGCCGACCTGTTCGCTCGCGCTCAGCGCGTGGCTCACGACATGGGGCTGCCGGAACTGTCATCTCGGGCAGTCGGTGGAGCCAGTGACGGAAACTTGACGGCCGCCGCAGGCGTACCGACGCTCGACGGGCTCGGCGCCGTTGGTGACGGTGCGCACGCCGACCACGAATGGGCGTCAGTTTCCGGCATGGACGAACGTGCTCGCCTGCTCGCGGGGCTGCTCTCCGCCATCGGGGGTGCCGCGTGACGGACGGACCACTGATCGTTCAAGGCGACAAGACACTTCTCCTGGAAGTCGAGCACAGCAACAGCGATGATTGCCGCAAGGCGATAGCGCCCTTCGCTGAACTCGAACGGGCACCGGAGCACATCCACACCTACCGGTTGACTCCGCTCGGATTGTGGAACGCGCGAGCAGCCGGTCACGACGCCGAGCAGGTCATCGACACACTCATTCGTTACTCGCGCTACCCGGTTCCCCACGCGCTCCTTGTCGACGTTGCGGAAACGATGGCGCGCTACGGCCGCCTGCAGTTGGCCAACGATCCTGCCCACGGACTCGTCCTTCAAGCCATCGATGTCGCTGTTCTCGAAGAAGTTCTCCGCAGCAAGAAGATCGCACCGCTGCTCGGGACGCGGCTCGATGAGACGACCGTGATGGTGCACCCCAGTGAACGTGGCCATCTGAAACAAGCCCTCGTCAAACTCGGGTGGCCCGCCGAAGACGTCGCGGGATACGTCGACGGCGAGCGTCACGCCATCGCACTGGACACGGCCGAATGGCAGCCACGCGACTATCAGGTCGAGGCCGCCGACGGATTCTGGTACGGCGGATCGGGAGTGGTGGTGCTGCCGTGCGGGGCCGGCAAGACCATCGTGGGTGCTCTCGCCATGTCTCTAGCCCAAGCAACGACCCTGATTTTGGTAACGAACACCGTTGCGGCCCGACAGTGGCGGGACGAACTGCTTCGCCGTACCGAGCTCACGGCGGACGAGATAGGTGAGTACTCCGGATCCAAGAAGGAAATCCGCCCCGTGACGATTGCTACGTATCAAGTGCTGACCGCCAAGCGGAAAGGGATCTACCCACACCTCGAGGTTTTCGACACCCGCGATTGGGGGCTCATCATCTACGACGAGGTCCACCTGCTGCCCGCTCCCATTTTTCGATTCACGGCGGACATTCAGAGTCGGCGTCGTCTGGGACTCACCGCAACGCTCGTTCGTGAGGACGGCCGCGAGTCGGATGTCTTCTCCCTGATCGGCCCGAAGCGCTACGACGCACCGTGGCGTGAGATCGAGTCCCAGGGCTACATCGCTCCGGCCGATTGCGTCGAAGTCCGCGTCGACATGCCCGAGCCGGATCGCATGATCTACGCGATGGCGGAGCCGGAAGACAAGTATCGGCTTGCCGCCTGCACACCCGAGAAGAATCGTCTGATCGATGAGATCATCGCCCACCACTCCGGCGAGCAGGTGCTGGTCATTGGTCAGTACCTCGATCAACTAGCGGAAGTGAGCGCTCATCTCGATGCACCCGTGATCACCGGGGACACCTCGGTCAAGGAGCGCGAACGACTGTTTCAATCGTTTCGCGAGGGTGAGATAAACGTTCTGGTCGTCAGCAAGGTTGCGAACTTCTCCATCGACCTACCCGAAGCCGCGGTCGCTATTCAGATCTCCGGGACCTTCGGGTCACGCCAGGAAGAAGCACAGAGACTCGGTCGGATCCTGCGACCCAAGGCGGACGGGCGGACGGCGCACTTCTACTCCATCGTGACGCGCGACACCGTCGACGCCGATTTCGCCCAGCACCGGCAACGCTTCCTCGCGGAGCAGGGCTACGGCTATCGCATCGTGGACGCGGATGACGTGCACGCAGGGCGCTGGGACGGGGTTTAGGTCGAGGCTCGCGTTGGCCGGGCCTTACGCCGGCATAACCGCAAGGCGCGCATCGATGTCGACCACGAGATCATCGACCGTTCCGACCCCCGGCAGCGGAATGTGCACGCGCCCAAACTCGACAGTGCCGATGATCTCTATCTCACTCATCGATTGCCAGTCGGTTCCCACCGGCGACACGGCGAGCACTATCTGGGTATCGATGGTCCCGGCGCTTGCCCGTCCCGAGATCTCCGCAGCCTCACCGGAGGTGTTGCCCGCTCCCGCGTAGACAAGATCGTGCGCTCGGTAGCCGGAAATGAAGGCCCGGACCGCACCGTCGGTAAGGAAGTTGCCTGTCTTTATCCGATCGAGAGCGATCGTCAGATTCATCCGAACGTCGGTCTCTTGGATCCACAAGTCTCCCGCTCGAACCGGAGCGCTCACATCGACGTCCACGCGGCCGGTCGACTGAGAGCTGCGCAGCCGGACGTCGGCGCCATCGATTTGCCGGATGTTCCACGATCGCTCCACGGGGCAACTGTGCCAAATCGACACGGATGTCCCCGCAGCCCCTCATAACCAGCGGTTTAATGCCCTGATGAGTAAACAGCGCACCTTCTACAGATCCGAGCGACTCGGTGCTCTGACCGATGGTCTTTTCGCCATTGTGCTCACGTTGCTCGTACTAGAGCTCAAGATCCCCGAGGACCCGGCCCCCGGCACAGAAGTCGTCCAGGTCCTGCTTAGCGATTGGGAGGCGTTCGCCGGGTGGCTGATCAGCTTCGTCATCCTCGCTCGGCTGTGGATGTTCCAGCATCACGCCGCAGCGTCGGCTCGATTCGTCAGTTCGCGTTCCATCGCCATCAACTTCGCTTTTCTCGCGACGGTGTCTCTCATCCCTTTCAGCGCCCACTTGGTGAGTACCTTCGAACTGTCGCGGCCGATGGTGCTGCAGATCTTCTCGTTGCTCATCGGGCTAGTGTCGATTTTCCTCGGTTGGTTCATGCGCAGTGTCCAAAACGATCAGCAAGCACTAGGGCGAAGCGAGCCAGGTGGTCAGGAATGGACCAAAGACACGATTCATCATCTGGTGTTGATGCCGATTGTTGCCGCCGTTGCCATCATCGCCGCCCAACTCGATCCTCGTCTGGCTCTCGCCGTGTGGACAATCGAAACCATCATCGTTCTGGTCATCTTTTTGACAGCTCGATCAGATGGTGACTTGCATATCTACGCTCCGGACGACAACTGAAAAAGTACTGGGGGCAGCTCCCGAAGGAACCGCCCCCAGCGAGGTGTTCGTGAGGCGAACTGAGGGAAATCGGACCGCTAGAAGTCCATACCCCCCATGTCGCCGCCGCCTGCCGGCATCGCCGGTGCAGGCTCGGGCTTGTCCGCAACTACGGCTTCGGTGGTGAGGAACAGGCCCGCGATCGATGCCGCGTTCTGCAAAGCAGACCGAGTCACCTTCGCCGGATCGATGATGCCCTCGGCGACCATGTCGACGTACTCGCCGTTGGCTGCATTGAGGCCCTCGCCCGCAGGGAGTTCGCGCACCTTCTCCACCACAACGCCACCCTCGAGGCCGGCGTTCTCGGCGATCTGCTTGAGCGGCGCAGAGACTGACACGCGAACGATGTTCGCTCCCACGGCCTGCTCGTCGACGAGGCCGAGGGCGTCAATCTTGGAGTCGGCCGCCTTCATCGCCTGGATCAAGGCAACACCGCCGCCGGGGACGATGCCCTCTTCGACCGCCGCCTTCGCGTTGCGAACGGCGTCTTCGATGCGGTGCTTACGCTCCTTGAGTTCGACCTCCGTGGCTGCGCCGACCTTGATGACGGCGACGCCGCCGGCCAACTTGGCCAGGCGCTCTTGCAGCTTCTCGCGGTCGTAATCGCTATCGGAGTTGTCGATCTCGGTCCGGATCTGGTTCACACGGCCCTGGATCTGCTCCGCGTCGCCCGCACCCTCAACGATGGTCGTCTCGTCCTTGGTGACGACCACCTTGCGAGCGCGACCGAGGAGGTCGAGGGTTGCGTTCTCCAACTTCAGGCCGACTTCTTCACTGATGACCTGACCACCGGTGAGGATCGCGATGTCCTGCAGCATGGCCTTACGGCGATCGCCGAAGCCCGGAGCCTTGACGGCGACCGAGCGGAAGGTTCCGCGAATCTTGTTCACGACGAGGGTCGCGAGGGCTTCACCCTCGAGATCCTCGGCGATGATCGCCAGCGGCTTGCCGGATTGCATGACCTTCTCCAGAACGGGAACGAGGTCCTTCACCGAAGAGATCTTCGAGTTCACGATGAGCACGTACGGGTCTTCGAGCTCGGTCTCCATGCGCTCTGCATCGGTGACGAAGTAGGGCGAGATGTAGCCCTTGTCGAAACGCATTCCCTCGGTGAGCTCGAGCTCGAGACCGAAGGTCTGGCTCTCCTCCACCGTGATGACGCCTTCCTTGCCGACCTTGTCCATCGCCTCAGCGATGAGCTCGCCGACCTCGGCGTCGCCACCGGCCGAAATGGCAGCGGTGGATGCGATCTGCTCTTTGGTCTCGACGTCCTTCGCCATGGCGAGGAGTTCGTCGGCGACGACATCGGTCGCCTTTTCGATGCCGCGCTTGAGACCCATGGGGTTCGCGCCGGCAGCGACATTGCGCAGGCCTTCACGAACGAGTGCCTGGGCAAGCACGGTTGCAGTTGTGGTGCCGTCGCCAGCGACATCGTCGGTCTTCTTGGCGACCTCTTTAACGAGCTCGGCACCGATCTTCTCGTAGGGATCCTCGAGATCGATCTCCTTGGCGATGGACACACCATCGTTGGTGATCGTGGGGGCGCCCCACTTCTTCTCGAGAACGACGTTGCGGCCCTTCGGGCCCAGGGTGACCTTCACGGCGTCGGCGAGCACGTTCATGCCGCGCTCGAGCGACCGCCGGGCCTCCTCGTCGAATGCAATCATTTTTGACATAGGGGTCTGTTCCTCCGGAACGTCCGCGTGGAAAGTTGTCACTCTCAGGTGTCGAGTGCCAAGTCAAAGTTAGCACTCACCCCTGGAGAGTGCAAATTTCCTACCGGGCTTCAGGGGCACCCACGGCCCCTACGCCCACGTCACGCGAAGGCGCCTCTAGCGGCCGGTGACCTCAATACCGAGCCTGCGAGCCGAGCGGGCCCGTTGACGGGCCGCGCGCATCCGGCGCAAGCGCTTGACCAACATCGGATCGAACGCCAGGGCGTCGGGGTTGTCGATAAGCGCATTGATGATTTGGTAGTAGCGCGTGGCGCTCATGTCGAAGAGTTCACGGATTGCCTGCTCTTTGGCCCCCGCGTACTTCCACCACTGACGCTCAAACTCGAGAATCTGACGATCACGCTGACTCAAGCTGCTTCCTGCCGCTTCGTTGTCGAGGCGGACAGCATCCATGGGGTACTCCTTCGTGGTCAACCCTGATCCAGGGTGAACCGCGCCGTGTGTTTCGGGCTGTTCATCGGCGACGGATTGTTCGCCGCCGAGAGGAAGATAAGCGTCATCGTAGGACCTAAATGCCATTCGTGTCATTCACCCCCACGCCGGCGTGCGCATTTCCACCGTGCCATCCCAGACTACGGGGAACGACGTCTTCCGCGACCTCGAAGGATGACCCAACTGAATCCGTAACCCAGACCGTTGGTTGCCCAGTGCAGCCCCATGGGGGCGATGACGCTGCCGGACACAATGCGCATCAATGCAAAAAGCACACCCGCCACAGCCGTCACAAGCACGCTACCCACAACGGTCAGGATGTTGGCGCGCAAGCCCTTCCCGACGACCGAACCCAAGGCGGGATTGCGTTCGTGAGTTCCGATGCTGGGGAGCACATGCCAGATCCCGAACATGAGGGACGAAATCACAATCGCCCATACGACACCGAACCGTCGTGCCAGCATCGAAAACAGCACAGCCCGGAAAGCGATCTCCTCCAGCAAAACGGTTCCGAACGGAACCTCGACGAGTGCCCGGAACGCCAACTTCCCTGCCGACAACGAGCCAATGCTGTCGTCCTTCAAGGCCTGGCGGGTCTTCTTGAAAAGGCTGACAACAACGTAGAAGGCGGTGACAAGACCGATCGAGGCGAGAGCCCAGATGAAACCTGACAAATAGAACCACCAACCGAGCCCCATGTCGGTGAAAGAGTTTCCATCCAAAAGACCGATGGCGATCAAGACGACGGAACTCGCAAACGACCACAGAAGGTAGTGCGATTGCGGCGCGAGACGGTTGTTGACGATGTTGATGACAACGATCGCGACGATGACGACCACCAACGGCCACCATGGAAGTCCCGGTTGGTACTCCGGGACGTGCCAACCGATCACTCGATCACGTTCCCTCTGTCACGTTCCCTCAATCGCGGGCCCGGCGTACGACTCACCCCACAGTTTCGCGTCAGCATCGTCGACACACATCACGGGATACCACGAGGCTACTTGTTTCCCTCTGACGACCAACAGCGTCACGGGGCTCCTTTAGACTCCTGCGCCTACGCCCCTGTAGCTCAGTGGTAGAGCAACCGCCTTGTAAGCGGTAGGTCGTCAGTTCAATCCTGACCGGGGGCTCCATCAACGCCTACGGCTGTCGACGCCGATCGAAAATCGCATTCAGCGTGATCCCGGCGGCGACGGACGCGTTCAGTGACTCTTGCCCTTCGACCATCGGGATGGAGATCAAGAAGTCACACGTTTCGGCAACCAAGCGTGACAGGCCGTGTCCTTCGGAGCCCAACACGAGCGCTACCCGGTCATCAACTACGTCATCGTCGATGTCGCTGATGCTCGTCTGTGCCCGGGCGTCCAATCCGATCGACATCCATCCATCGCTGTGGAGTGTCTCGAGGGTCGACCGAAGATTGGTGACGCGCGCGACGGGGAGGCGTGAGAGCGCTCCCGCCGAAGCTTTCCACGCAGACGCCGTGATCCCCGCGGATCTTCGCGACGGCAAGATCAGGCCGCTCGCACCGAAGGCTGCGGCCGATCGAGCAATTGCTCCTACGTTGTGGGTGTCGGTGATGCCATCGAGCAACACCACGAGGTTTCCCGTGGCCACGGTGTCGAGATCCGCATACTCGTAGTCCTTGATCGCCAGGACCAATCCTTGATGACTTCCGTGATGGGAGAGATCGTCCAGGTCTGCCCGCGCTCCTTCGAAGACGGGTATTCCTAAATCTTGCGCAAGGGCTAGGGACTCACGCCAACGGTCGTCCGGCTCTGCCCGTACCTGCAGGTACAAGCCCGTCGCCGGGACACCGGCACGAAGGGCCTCCAGAACCGGGTTACGCCCGATGACCACATCACCGGAATGAATCTGGCTGGTCCGCGTCGAAGACGGTGCGTGCTTTCGTGCGCGTCGCGCCGCTGGATGATGCGCACGGTCCTTGGCTTTCGGTGTGGGTCCTTTTCCTTCGAGGCCTTGCTTTCGTTGACCTCCCGATCCAGACGTGGACCCCTTCTTCGATCCTTTCCGGGTCGCACCACGGCGCTGTGAGTTACCCGACATCGCTGGACCCACCGTCGTTGCTCAGAGACCACCGAGGACCATCCGTGGTGTCTTCAATCTCGATGCCGGCCGCTTTCAACTGATCACGAATCGCATCGGCACTGGCGAAGTCTTTGCGTTCCCGCGCGGCTTGCCGTTGCTCCAGCGCAACGGCAACAAGCGCATCCACCGCGCCCTCCAAGCGTCCACCCGCGTCACCGCGCCTCCAATCCGACGGGTTCAGCCCGAGAACATCCAGCATGGCCACCACAGATTGGGCCCTGGATCTGGCCATCTCGGTATCTCCGCGTGCGATGGCTGCATTGCCCTCTCGCACCACACCATGGATGACGGCGATGGCTTGCGGGGTATTGAAGTCGTCATCCATCGCCTCGTCGAAGTCAAGATGCCTGTTGTCCGCATCGACATCGAAACCGTCGCCGATCACTTCCGCAGCTCTCGTCAGGAAACCCTCGATTCGTTGGAAGCCTTGGCCCGCGTCCGTGACCATCGCATCGGAAAACTCCAACATTGAGCGATAGTGCGCACCCGCCAGGTAATAGCGAAGCTCGATGGGGCGCACTCGTTGAACGACCTCTGAGACGAGGAGCGAGTTACCCAGTGACTTGCTCATCTTCTCCCCGGCGGTGGTCACCCACGCGTTATGCAGCCAGTAGTTGGCGAAGTCGTCACCCACGCATCGAGACTGCGCGATCTCGTTCTCATGGTGCGGAAAGACGAGGTCCAAGCCGCCGCCGTGAATGTCGAAAGTCGAGCCCAGGTATTTGCGCGCCATCGCCGAGCATTCGATGTGCCAGCCGGGACGCCCCGGGCCCCACGGCGTTTCCCACGAAGGTTCACCCTCTTTGGCGCCCTTCCACATGGCGAAATCGCGGGGATCTCTCTTGGACCGAGCCTCAGCGTCATCCGCTGCGAGCATGTCGTCAACCTTCTGGCCGCTCAACGAGCCGTACTCCGCATAGGCACGGACGTCGAAGTACACGTCGCCGTTCGCTGCGTACCCGATGCCTGCGTCGATAAGTCGTTGCATCAAGTCGACCATCTCAGGGATGTGCCCGGTCGCTCGCGGCTCGTACGTCGGAGGTAGGCAACCAAGAACGTCATACGCCTCGGAGAATGCCCGCTCGTTGCGCATCGCCACTACCCAATAAGGAACATCCTCATGGCCGGCGTTGTGCAGGATCTTGTCGTCGATATCGGTGACGTTGCGAACGTACGTGACGTCGTAGCCGCGGGCAGCCAACCAGCGCCTGACGATGTCGAAAGCCACTCCACTGCGAATGTGCCCCACGTGCGGCGGCCCCTGGACGGTGGCGCCGCATACGTACATGCCCACCCGACCGGGTTCGATCGAGGCGAACTCGCGGACCGTTCGAGTGGACGTGTCATGCAGGCGGAGTACCACGGTGAGACAGTAGCGGTGCGGCCTACCGAATGAGCGTGACGACCTTCTCCGGGTGAATACGCAGGATGATTCGCACATTGTCCGTACCGTCGTCGGCGGTGTACCGATCGTTACCGGTGTACTCCTGACACAGGCGATCGATCAATTCGCGGGCGCCCTCATCTTCGACTTCGGCCGTGCCTCGAACTTCAACGTAGGAGTAAGGGTTGTCTTTCGGGTACACGATGACGCTGCATCGAGGATCCGCTTCCACATTCAGGTGCTTGCGACGACTCTTGACGGTCGACACCAGCACATCGTTGCCGTCTCGGGTCACCCAGACGACTGCTTGGTGCGGGCGTCCGCTCGGCAAGATGGTCGCGATAACGGCGAATTCAGGGGCATCAAGCCAAGGCAGGACTTCTTCGGGGATAGCAACCATGGGGTGAGTGTGTCACTGCTTCTGACGATCCTCGACGAGAGCGACAGCGATGGCGGCGACTCCCTCGCCCCGGCCGGTCAACCCCAACCCATCGGTGGTTGTTCCCGAGACGCTCACCGGGGCACCCAACGCGGCTGACAGAACATCCTGGGCTTCTCGACGCCGCTCGTCTACGCGGGGCCGGTTGCCGATGACCTGCACGGAGACGTTGACAATCGCGAAGCCCGAGGCACGAACAGCGGCCGCGGCATGCGCCACCAGGCTGATGCCCGACGCGTCTGACCACTCAGGGTCGTTCGTTCCCACGAGGGAACCAAGATCTCCTAGTCCTGCCGCGGATAAGACGGCGTCGCAGATCGCGTGCGAGGCGACGTCCGCATCGGAATGCCCTTCGAGGCCGTCCTGGTCTTCCCAGACCAATCCGGCGAGCCACATGGGACGGCCTTCGGCGAACACGTGCACGTCCGTCCCGATTCCGACCCGCATCTGCGATGTCACCGCGTCCTCCGATGCTCGATCAGGGCCTCGGCCAGGACAACGTCCAACGGACGCGTCACCTTGAAGGCGTCTTCGTGGCCATCAACCGCATGGACGGAAATGCCGAGCCGCTCCACCATTCCGGCATCATCAGTGACGGGAGCGTCGACTTCCGCGTGTGCCCGCTGAAGTACGTCGCGGGTGAAGCCTTGCGGTGTCTGCACGGCCCGCAAAGAATCTCGCGACACGGTCGCCCCCAGCGAGGCATCGCCACTTACCGTTCTGATCGTGTCGACGAGCGGTACGACAGGAACGACGGCTGCGTGACCGTCCCTGACCGCGGCCACCACGTTGGTGATGACCTCCGGTGGGACCAGCGGACGCGCGGCATCATGAACAAGAACCACGTCGACGTCATCCGGCAGTGCGATCAGTGCCCGGGCGACAGATTCCGATCGAGATTCTCCCCCTGCTACGACGAAGACCTCAGCGGAGAACTCTTGGGGTTGAAGCAACGAATTCACGTCTTCTCGGTAATCCGATGGAGCAGCGACCACCACAACGTCGACGACGGGACTGGCTGCGAGTGCCTTCACCGCGTAGACGAGCATCGGGGTGCCGGCGATTTCTCGAATGGCTTTCGGGGCTCCCGGGCCGAGGCGTTCACCCCTGCCTGCAGCGGGAACGAGGGCGGCGACGCGCCCGTAGCCAACGTCGTCGCTCACGACGAACTGATCAGGAAGCCAGGACCTCGTCGAGGATGGCCTCGGCCTTGTCCTCGTCGGTCTTCTCTGCGAGCGCCAACTCGCTGACCAGGATCTGGCGAGCCTTGGCGAGCATGCGCTTTTCTCCCGCTGACAAGCCACGCTCCTGCTCGCGACGGAACAGGTCACGGACCACTTCGGCAACCTTGATGACATCACCGGATGCCAGCTTCTCCAAATTGGCCTTGTATCGACGCGACCAGTTGGTGGGCTCCTCGGTGTAGGGCTGACGAAGGACCGTGAAGACTTTGTCCAAACCCTCGGCGTTCACAACGTCACGAACCCCAACCAAGTCAACGTTGTCCGCGGGAACTCGAACCGTCAGGTCCCCTTGCGCTACGCGAAGAACGAGGTACTCCCGATCCTCTCCCTTGATTTTGCGCATCTCCACCGATTCGATGAGTGCTGCGCCATGGTGCGGGTAGACAACAGTGTCTCCGACGTTAAAAGCCATTGAGAGGATCCCCTTTCCGGAACGCTGATTCTACCACCGCACAATGGACCGATACTCTGCGGTCGTGAACAAGCGTCACTCCACAGCACTCGTCATGTCCAGCGCTCTTGCCGCTCTCACGTTGACGTTGACCGGCTGTTACAACGGTCCGGACGCATCCACCAACATGCAATCGGCGCAGTTGACGGGGAATGGCGTCCAAGTTCAGGCCGGAGATATTCGCGCTGAGAACCTGACGGTTATCGCGGGGCCCGACGGCTCTGCCAGCGCAACCTTGATCATGCGGGTGACCAATCAAGATCTGGAAGTGGACACTCTCTTAGCTGCTCTGATCGACGGTGTCCCCGCCTTCATCACCGGCGATGTGGTGGAACTACTCCCCAACCAATCGGTGGGCTTCGGGTATGAATCCGACCGGTGGATCAACTCGTACGAGTTCGACGCCTCTCCCAGTACGTACGTCCCCGTCGCTCTTCAATTCGAACGCTCCGGGATTGTTGAGGCGAACGTGCTCGTCGTGCCTCCGACCGGGTACTACGAGGGAATCGAGCCGGTTCCACCGGCGATGTAACCCTGCGCCAACCTCACGCGTCGTACTTATAGCCGAGTCCGCGCACGGTGACTAGGTGAACGGGGTGCGCAGGATCGGTTTCCACTTTGGTCCGCAGGCGTTTGATGTGAACGTCCAGCGTCTTGGTGTCCCCGACGTAGTCCGACCCCCACACTCGGTCGATGAGTTGCGCGCGAGTGAGCACTCGCCCGGAATTGCGCACCAGGATTTCCAGTAGATCGAACTCTTTCAAGGGCATGGACACCTGCTCACCACGAACCGTGACCACGTGCCTATCGACGTCCATCCGCACCGGTCCGGCTTCGACGGCTGCTGGCAACAACTCTTCCAACTCTCCGTTGCGTCGCAACACCGCTCGAATTCGCGCGAGTAACTCTCGAGACGAGAAGGGCTTGGTGACGTAGTCGTCGGCACCCAATTCGAGTCCCACTACTTTGTCGACCTCGCCATCCTTCGCAGTCAGCATGATGATCGGCACCTGTGAGCGTGTTCGTATCTGTCGACACACTTCGGTGCCCGGCAGACCGGGCAACATCAAATCGAGCAGGAGGATGTCGGCCCCTGATTTCTCGAATTCCTCTATTGCCGCATTGCCGTCTGCGGCAACTGCCACCTCGTAGCCCTCGCGTTCCAGCATGAAGGTCAAAGCATCGGAGAACGACTCCTCGTCTTCCACAACCAGCACTCGTGTCACGAAGATCCTCCCTGTTCCGGGGACGTCACAACATCGATATCTAACTCATGGGCCTGCCGCTGCATATCCGTGTGAGGGTCGTAGACCGGGAGTCGCAGAGTAAACGTCGATCCAGTTCCCACCTCGGACCAAACAGTGCACTCGCCTCCATGGTTTTGGCACACGTGCTTCACGATCGACAGACCCAAACCCGTTCCCCCCGTACTACGCGATCGAGCTTGGTCGACTCGATAAAAGCGCTCGAAGATCCGGTCGAGGTCATGTCCGGGAATCCCGATCCCTTGATCCTTGATGACGATCTCTGCAATGCCCTCGCTGACGCGAACCGATACTGCGACCCTGGTGGCTGGGGGTGAGTAGTGGATCGCATTCGACAGCAGATTTCGCACAGCGGTAAGCAACTGACCACGGTCTCCATAGATCTCGACGGATGCGTCCTCACTCCGCACGAGTTCGATTTCTCGGCTCATGGCCAAGGTGCGGACTTCATCCGACGCACGGGTGACAAGATCGTCCACATCCACAATTTCCGCTCTGGTCATCGGATCATCACTTTGCAGACGAGAAAGGTCGATAACGTCCTGGATGAGTGACGCCAGTCGGGCCGCTTCCGTTTGCATCTTTTCGGCAAAATGGCGCACTTGTTCCGGGTCATCTGCGGCCGAAAGGACTGTTTCTGCCAGCAGCGACAGGGCGCCGACAGGCGTCTTGAGTTCATGGCTGACGTTGGCAACGAAATCGCGGCGCACGGCATCGACTCGTCGCTCTTCCGCCAAATCGTCGACGAGAATCAGCAGCACACCTGTTCCCAGTGGTGCCACGCGCACCCGCAACTCGAGAAGCTCTCTGCCGAGCGGTGGACGTCGAACCCGCATCTCTTGTTCACGTGCGTGGCCATCCTCGGCCACCTTGTCCACTAGGCGAACAACGTCTGCCACCGTCATGGAACTTCTGTTCACGAGCCCGAGCGACAAGGCCCGCGCACTTGCCCGCAGAACCGCTCCATCCGGTGCCGCGACAATCGAGGCGGATGGTAAGACAGACAGCACCCGTATGACTTCGTCCGGAACAGCCGGTCGAAGTTCTGAGGCGTCGATTACGTCCTCGCTACCACGCCGTCGAATGGCCACAACCGCACAATAGAGCCGCCTGACAGGACAGAACTCCCCGCGAGGGCCCCACAGCCCATGATTGGCCAACCGTTCACCTGAGAAACCGACAGTTCACCTTCAGTCAATGACACGTTCACGTTGTGGACGAGCGATTACCGGTCGCGGGCGTACCCTTGGCACTGACTAACCATTCCGTTATCCGACGACGACTCAGGACCCTTATGCGCGCCGCATATTACGAGCAACTTGACCAGATCAACGACGACCTCGTCGAGATGACCCGGCTCGTGGGTTCGGCTATGAACCGAGCGACCCAAGCGCTCCTCGATGCGGATCTTCCTCTCGCTGAAGCAGTCATCGATTTCGATGCCAAGGTGGACACGCTGGCCAGTGACGTCGAGGAGCGCTGCTTCGAGCTTGTCGCGCTCCAGCAACCGGTAGCGACCGACCTGCGTGTCGTCATCGGAGCGCTACGCATCGCCAGCTCTCTCGAGCGAATGGGTGACCTCGCCGAGCACGTGGCCAAGCAGGCCCGCATGCGCTTTCCCAAAGTGGCCGTGCCACAAGAGCTCCGCGCGACATTCGCGGAGATGGGCTCTCTGGCTGAGGTCATCGTCGCCAAGACAGGTTCGGTTATCGCGACGAAGGACGTCGCCCTATGCGTCGACATCGCCGAGCACGACGAGCGAATGGACCGTCTGCACCGGGAACTGTTCACCATCGTTCTTTCGCAGACGTGGAAACACGGCGTCGAGGAAGCGATCGACGTCACCTTGCTCTCCCGCTACTACGAGCGTTACGCGGATCACGCCGTGTCAGTGTCCAAGCGGGTCGTCACGATCGTCACAGGTGAGCCGTACGTCGCGGTTTCCCTGGAGGATCAGGCGGGGGCGTAGGGCCACACGTAGCCTTCCGCGCACGGGTGCGGGAGACTTCGGGCATGGCTTCCGTCCACCCCCTGCGGTCATCCGACCGCGCGGTCACAAGCGGGCACGGCGATACGCCCAACCCACGACGCGTGGCGATGCTGTCCGCCCACACCTCCCCGCTCGACCAGCCCGGCACCGGTGATGCCGGTGGCATGAACGTCTACGTCGTGGAAACGGCACGGCGTCTCGCCGAGGCAGGTACGGAAGTCGAGATTTTCACCCGAGGAACGTCATCGGCTCTCCCATCAACTGTCGAGCTGGCCCCCGGGGTTCTCGTCCGACACATCACGGCAGGCCCTTTCGAGGGATTGGTCAAGCAAGACCTCCCGGGCCAACTGTGTGCCATGACTTCCGGCGTTATGCGGGTCGAGGCGAGCCGACCCGAAGGCTGGTACGACCTCATCCACTCGCACTACTGGCTCAGCGGCCAGGTGGGATGGCTCGCATCCGAGCGCTGGCGCATTCCTCTCGTGCACTCCATGCACACGATGGCCAAGGTGAAGAACCTCGAACTCGCCGAGGGAGATGCACCCGAACCAAACATCCGCATCATCGGAGAGCAGCAAGTCGTCGATGCCGCGAGCCGGCTCACCGCCAACACCGATGACGAAGCCCGACAACTCATCGAGCTGTACGGGGCCGATCCGGCACGGGTGGACGTCGTTCATCCGGGAGTGGATCTCGACGTCTTCTCACCGCACCCCACCGCCCGTGACCGTGGTTCGGTCCGGGTCGAGGCGGGGATCGGCCACGAGGAGCTCGTGCTGCTATTCGTCGGTCGTATCCAGCCGCTGAAGGCTCCGGATCTGCTGATTCGCGCATTGGCATCACTGCGGACCGACCGTCCAGACCTACCGGTACGCGCCGTCGTGTGCGGAGGTCCGTCCGGCTCGGGCCTGGACCGGCCGACGGCGCTGGAGGACCTCGCGCGCGATCTCGGCGTTCTCGACAAAGTCACTTTCCTCACGCCGACGTCTCGGGAGCACCTGGCGGATCTTTTCCGTGCCGCCGACCTCACGGTCGTCCCCTCGTACTCGGAATCGTTCGGGCTCGTTGCGGTGGAATCCCAGGCGTGTGGAACTCCCGTCGTGGCTGCCAACGTCGGTGGGTTGCGCACTGCGGTCGCCGACCAGGTCAGTGGCGTTCTGGTGGAGGGGCACAACCCAGACGACTACGCCCGGGTAATGGCCCGGCTGGCAGACGATCGAATTCGGTTGCGCGAGCTTTCGCATGGCGCGGTAGCCCACGCCAGTACATTCGGGTGGGAACACACCACGGCGGGTCTTCTCGACACGTATCGGGCGGCGCGGGAGCACTTCACGGGGATTGATCTCGCCGCGACCTACGGATCCCATGACTGATCGTCACGCTGGTCGTGCGCATCTGGAAATGTTTCTGCACGCCCACGAACTCGACTTTGAAGAAGTCAGCGAGACGACGATCGCGGTCGTCGTTCCTGGGGAGAAGAAACTCACCACGACAGCGTCTTTCGCTTTCGGTGACACGACTGTCACCGTCAACGCCTTTGTCATCCGGCACCCGGACGAGAACGATCTCGCGGTCTACCGATGGCTCTTGGAGCGCAATCGTCGAATGTACGGCTTGGCCTACAGCATCGATCACCACGGCGACATCTACTTGACCGGACGATTCCCCCTAGGCGCCATCACCGACGCCGAGCTGGATCGCATCTTCGGATCCATCAGCGAGTACGCCGACGGAGCGTTCAACTCACTGCTCGAGCTCGGTTTCTTCACGGCCATACGCCGGGAGTGGCAGTGGCGAACCAAGGCCGGTCTCCCCACGGACAACCTCGCAGCCTTCGCCCACCTGACCGACCCAGACCAGTCAGAAGAGCCCGACCGGCCGGCCGAGCCACATCGGGACCACTAGCGCGCCCAGCCGCACGAGCCGAGCTAGCCGGCCTCGCCGGACGAGGCGGAGCAGGCGTTCGGGGACCATCGGGCAGGATTGCGCCATGACGACGAACACCTCCACGCTGATTTTGCTGCGTCACGGCGAAAGCGAATGGAACGCCAAGAACCTGTTCACCGGCTGGGTGGATGTCGATCTGACCGATACCGGAAGGCAGGAGGCAACCCGGGGCGGTGAACTCCTCGCAAATTCAGATCTGCTCCCCGACGTCGTCCACACATCACTGCTCACCCGCGCTATTCGCACCAGTCAGTTGGCACTCGAGGCCGCGGACCGACAGTGGATTCCCGTGCGACGCACGTGGCGATTGAACGAGCGCCATTACGGGGCGCTTCAGGGCAAAGACAAGAAGGAAACACTCGCTGAATACGGCGAGGAACAGTTCATGCTCTGGCGGCGCAGTTACGACGTTCCACCCCCGCCTATCGAGCCGGACGATCCCTTCGCGCAAACCAACGACCCCCGGTACGCCGCACTACCCCCCGAGGCCCGCCCCGCAACCGAATGTCTCGCGGATGTCGTTCGCCGCCTCATCCCGTACTGGGAGGACGTGCTTGTCGCCGATGACCTGCGTGCAGGGCGCACCGTCCTCGTCGCCGCACACGGAAACTCCCTGCGCGCCATGGTCAAGCACCTCGACAACATCTCCGAT
>Ga0255751_10002111_pt1 | contig 18772 bp, 23 predicted proteins | sample 071ome_20_FD_179951 | JGI IMG/M metagenome (GOLD analysis project Ga0255751, IMG submission 179951) | Coastal salt marsh microbial communities from the Groves Creek Marsh, Skidaway Island, Georgia - 071412BT metaG (version 2) | ecosystem: Environmental > Aquatic > Marine > Intertidal zone >...
TGATACGGTTTTAATCGTTAAGGTAAACCATGCTGAAGTTGTTCCTCTTGTTGTTGCATCTTCTACAACAAAAACTCTTTCTGCTGTGTCTGGCATTGTCACCGTTCTGTTTGCTGTTAATGTTCCTGTAAGTTTAAAGTATAAATTTTTACCGTTTGATGTAGCACCGTTTGCTAATGATAAAGCAACATCAGCAGATGCAACATCTACAGAAATGTAACCAGATGAAGCTTGTTCTAAAATCTGTAAATTTGTATTTGTTTGTGTACCCCATGTTCCCGATCTTTCACCGGTTGCCATAAGTTCTATTTTTAAATTCGTCGAATTTGTAGCCATATTTCTCCTACGGATTATCTGGATCTATTGGGACCCAAACACCAGTTGCTCCTGGAATTATCGGGTTCCATGATATCACATCTATGGTGTTAGTTGCAAGGTTTATTTGATTACCTGATACAAGAACATTTCTATTGACCCTAATGGTAACATTACCAATAGTAATTTCTACTTCAGAGCCATTTGGTAATATTCTTGCTTTTCCAATAACAACGGTACCACTAAATGCAGAGTTTGTAATAGTAGTTGAACCATTTGCTCCATCAAAATGAAGTAATACACTTGTTGATCCATCTGGACTAAATGCACTAGTTGGTTCTGTAAAACTTGATCCTCCGTATCTTGCAACAGTTGAAACTCTTAGCTCATCAATGTAGCCATTAAAATCACCAAAACCATTTTCACCAATACTGAATGGACCATTATCTTGTTTATTAGCTGTGGTAGCTGTATCTTCTAAAGTTCCGTTTTTATATATTCTGTGAGTGTTACCTTGTCTTTCATAAGACAACATAGTCCATTCATTTGCATTAACAGTAACTGAAGAAGTAATAATTGTTGATGGAGTTACAGTCCAATAAACTGTGTTACCTAATAAATAAGATTGTTCTGTTGTGCTTGTTCCTGATTGCCAAATACCTTTGTAACCTGTTACACTGTTTGGCCTGATCCAAACATCAATTGTAAAGTCTGTTGAATTTAAATTAACATTTGAGTCAGATTCTACATAATCATTTGTACCATCTAATAATAAAGAAGATACGCCAAATTTAGATTGTGCAGTTGAAAGTTGTGCTTGGTTAAATGCAGAAAATAAAATACCTTGACCTTCACTTGCAACTTCTAAACCTACTCCATTAACTACAAATGCAATACTGACTCCACCTGGATCGCCAAATGGTGAACTTGCAAATGTACTACCTCCAAAAAACATTATGATCCTCTACCTGTTGAGATAGGAGTCCAAGTTTGACTTGCACCTGGTACAATACCATCCCATTGTTTAATATTAATTCCTGTTGGAACTGCAACTTCTAATGCACTTCCTTCTGCAAGAACAGTTGCTTTCGCAACAATCGTTACTGTTCCTGTAGATAAATTTTGTCTGTTTGTTGTAACAATAGCAGTTGCGTTTGCTCTTGTTGTTACATTGCCAACTTCAATATCTGCTCTTGATCCTGTAACAGAAATATTTGCATCAGCAACAACAGTGACATCTCCTGTGTCTGTATTAATCTGTGATCCTGTTGCAGGTATATTTGCATCAGCTGTAATGGATACCGTTCCTGTATTAACGTTAACTTGTGAACCTGTAACTGAATATTTAAATGCAAAAGTAACTGTACCACTTGCAACACTTAATGTGCTACCATCTGGTAATACCGTTGCTTTACCAACTAAGGTAACATCCCCTGTATCAACATTAACTCTTGATCCACTAACACCTACAACGTCAGCAACATTAACTGTACCAGTAGTAAAGTCAGCTTGGCTACCTGTTACACCAACATCGGCACCCGCTGCAACAGTAACGGTTCCTGTAGAAAGCGCTGTCGCAATACCACTGACACCAATAACATCAGCAACTTTAATATTACCTATGGTGAAGTTAGATTGACTTCCTGTAGGCAGAACGGTTGCATTACCAACAAGACCTACAGTACCTGTATTAGTATTAACCTGACTTCCATTTAATATGACGAGTGCATTAGGATTAAAACCTGGATCCGCAAAAGGTGCACTGCCAAATGACGTAACGCCAAAAAACATTTATATCTCCTATTACGAGCCAGAGAGGTGGTATGTGGTGGTATCTCTGGCTCTAAATAAGAATTATATCAACGTTTGAACCAAGATGGAAGACCTAAATGAGGACGTTTGTCGAACATGTTGTCCTTCGACCCCTTAGTTTTGGAGTTGTTATAATGAAGAAATACTTGAGCACAGTCTTTACCTTTAAATGGTTCTCTCCAATGCTCTAATATATTTCCTTTATAAACTAACATATCTCCTGGTTTTAGATTTACAGATACACCTTTAGTCATATCTGATACATAGCCTCTACCTTCTATAACTCCACCTTTTTTTGCATTAGGTTCAATATAGATCGGCCATTTATCTCCACCAAGATTTAGTGTTGTAGATATCTCACAAGAGAATCTATCTTTGTGACGTTTGAGTTCATCACCTGGTTTATAAATTCTTGCATACGTATAATTAGGATACAACTTTAATTTGGTTGTCTTTTCCATAATCGGTTGCAGTTTTAGCAATAAGGTTTCAAATGCCATATTCGCATATTGAGAATAGGTATTAGGAATTTGTTCATCTTGACCTTCATAGTAACCTAGAAAAGTTTCAAAAGGTGAGATGTATCTTTCTTTTATACAAGTATCATAGACTTGTTTTTGCATGGTAAAATAATTGTACAAGAATGTTGCAAGATCTGTTGATATTGCTTTTTCAATGACACAGAAATTATCTTTTTTAAAATCGTATTTCTTCGCCATCTTATACCTTCTTTGCCATTTCTTTTAAAATTGCACTGATACAGATATGAATAAATCTAAATGGTTTTTTACCATGATCTACTGAATATTCATGTTCCATGTATCCTGGGAAGATAATGAGTGTTCCTGGCTTTGGTTTGAAATGAACCAATTCGGTTCCATGAAAAATTCCATTACCAGGCTTCATTTTTAATTTTGTTGTTCTAGCCCCTGTTCGTGGTTCATGAAAAACAGGATAAGATGTTTCAGGTCCGCACTTTAAAAAATAAAATGCATTCACATGTGTGTTCCAATGAATGTGTGCACTGTGATGACCACCACCTTTTTTAGCAAACTCTTGAACCCAACTTTGTTCATAAAATGTTTGATATTGTGACATATCAAATCCTTGCCAATCTAAAAATTCCCAACACTTTTGACCGACATAATTATGAAAGTCTTTAAACTTATTATCTGCAGTTAAAGGTGTTGAGTGATGTGATAATCCAAAGTCACCATTCTTCTTAATGTAATCTTTGTTTCTTTTTCTTGCTTCTTTAATATACGGGTCTGAAGCTTTGTTTAATGATTTGATGAATTCAGGTTTCTCCTCAATCCATATGGGTGTTTTAAAATATTCTAATATTTGCATACCTACCTAAATGGATACCCAAGGTTCCATATAACCAATGAATATCTAGTTCCTCTCGTTACGGGTTGAACACGATGCCATACAAAAGAAGGAAATACCACAATGGATCCTTTGGGTAATATTTCTTTTGAGGTGATGACGTGTTTATCTTCATCTCTCATATGAGGATCATAAGACCTCGTATCAAATTGAAGCTCACCACCAGTGTATTCAGAACCGTCAGTTAACTGACAAGTTACAGAAAGCTTTCTAATCATTCCATGTTCAGGAGAATCAGGTTTATTATAAGGCACATCCCATGAATCACAATGCCAATCATAATATTGATTCAATTTATATTTTGTAAATTGACATGATTCTGATCTTATCCAATCAAAATTCCAACCTGCATTTTTATTAGCTTGATGGACATAAGGATGAATTTCTTTATAAATCCAAGTATCATTGAGCCAGACTAAATCTGATTTTCTTTTTCTTTGCATATTTAAAACTTGATCTTCTGATAATTCTTTGTCACCAAATCCACCAGTTCGTGCCATGGTTTCATCTTTAGATAATGCGTATTTAATGATGTCATCACATAGTCTTGCAGGTAATGCAGACTTAAAAGCCCAGTAATAATTAGATAAATTCATAAGTAATCGTTTGTATAAAGTTTAATTCGTCACTTGTATTTGGTGAGATGTAATACATTTGTGTAGCTGGAAACATGACAAAGGTATTATTGTTTATGGGTATATCCCAAGATCTTCCTGCTCTTCTATTATCATCAAAATGAATTCTTACAAAACAAGAATCTTTTGCAAGTTTAACTCCATATAAAAATACAAAGTCAGGTGAATTTCTTAAATCCACGGGATCAACTTGTTTTAAAGGTAGTGAAGCTTCTTTAGGTTTATAAATATTTCCCCATGTTTTTTTGTTAACCAACTGAAAACCATATTCTAAATTAATATGATCTCTCATGTAAGTATTGAGCATGTCCCATTTTTTAGAGAATGGAAATTCTTTACCAAATAAATTTGATGTTAAAATATCTTGCGCAAGTTTCTCTCTATCAATATCCCAATCTTTTGGCATATCAATCGTGCCGTGATACAATGCTATTTCTGACAATACTTTCTTGTGCATACCTGAGAGTATGTAATATTATATTAAAAAGATGTCAAGTATTAGGCTTGTGCGACCCAGCTAGATCCATTCCAGTCATAAGTTGCTGTGTCTGAATGGTCTGTTCCATCTACATTTCTTTTTGTGCCTTCCCAGCCTTTTGTATTATCAGCTTGGTAAGCAGTTTCATTCCATGTAATTGACCAGTTCCATACGACAGGATCTGCACCATCATTAGTTACTGATGGGTAAGTAATAGGCGCATCCCAAGAAGCTGTTGTAGTATTTTTACTCCAAGATGCATGTGGTTTTTTAGGCCAGAAGATTTCATTATCTTCATCCCAAGTATAACCAATCCCTGCATAGTTTCCTCTTAATGCTTTTGATTGATCTGCTGATTCATTACCGTCAGCGTCATAATGTTTGCCGCCTCTTGTATTGTAAGATGTTTGAATCCACATTTGTGCAGGCCAGTTATTGTGTTGTTCTAAATATTGTTGACCTACTGCTTCATCTTGTACACCATCAGCGTTAAGCATATCAGAATTATTCAAGGTTAAGACTTGAATCACTTTTCCGTTTGCTCCTAGTTTTGCAAAATGTGCCATAATGTTTCTCCTTATATGTTATTTGTTAAAGTTTGTAAATACACATTTATTATTGATATTTATATCTAATAATAACAATTCCTGATCCTCCAGAACCACCCGTTTGTTGAGACGGGTCCGAAGACCCACCACCTCCTCCACCACCACCTGTATTAACAGTGCCTGCTGTTCCAGCAGTTGTAGGTCTTGCTTGTCCTCCTGGTCCTCCACCACCTGTTCCTCCAGACCCACCTGGTTGAGTTCCTGATCCTGGTTGATCATCATTTCTTCCACCACCTCCGCCACCACCTGCATAAGCAGTTGATGAACCTGAAATTGACGTTGTAGCTCCTGCACCACCAGCTCTTCCTGGTCCTACATATGGACCACTTGTTGCTGTCCCTGCAGCTGTTGCTCCACCACCACCTGATCCACCTCCAGTTCCTCCTGAAGGACTTGGACCTGGTCCTGATCCACCATTGTTGCCTTGTGGAGGACTGACTGGTGGTGTATTACCTGATCCACCAGATCTTGTAGGAACGATATTTAAAAAAACACCGACTCCACCACCTGAACCACCTGGTAAACCTTGTTTAATTCTTAGTCCTGGAACACCAAAAGGAGCAGTAGGTTGATTTTCGACTCCACCGCCGCCTGTAGATGTAATTGTTGAAAAAACCGAATTTGATCCTGAAGTTGAACTAGTACCTCCATTTGTTCCTGTACCACCTCCTCCAACTGTAATTGGGTAAGCTGTAGCACTAATAGGTAATGCAGAAACACAGTTTCCTAATGGAGAAGTACTATAACAACCAGAAGACGCACCAGAAGATTCTCTAAATCCACCTGCTCCTCCTGCAGCAATTAAACTTGCTCCACCTCCACCAGCGACAACCATATAATCAACATCACTTGGTCCTCCTGCTGGATTGGTTGGTTCATTTCCTATTTGTGATACACAAAATGTACCAGGGCTAGTAAAGGTATGAATTTTGTAATCGCCACATGTTGTAATGGTTCCACCTGTTGCAGTAGTAAATAAAGCAACTTGAGCAATATCACTCGCCTTTGAAGCATCTGTAAGAACCCAGCCACGCGTTGCGTCGACGTAGATGAATTGTGAATTGGCTCCTTCTACAGTAATATCAAAATTTGTTGTCGAACCTTGAATTTTATTTCCGTTTGCATCTATTGTTAAATTATTAGTATCAAATGTATTGGCATAATCTTTTAAAGCAATGACATCACCAGCTGTTGGTGATGCTGGAAATGTTACAGTAAATGCTGCACTTGTTGTATTACAAAAATATCCTTTATTAGAAACTGCTGTGAATGCTGTTGTCTTTGCAGTTGTGTCCCATTCAATAACTCCAGCTAATCCTGTAATCGTTCCTTGATTATCAATAGTTCCACCTGTTATTCCTGCTGTAGAAATTGTACCTGCGTTGGTTGTGGTTACACCACAAGGTATAGAAATAGTATCTCCACTATCTCCGATAGTTTGAGTTGTCCCTTTTCTTGGACTAATTTTATTTGTCTTAATTTCACTCATTACTGATACTTGTAACGGATTATAACGATTCCTCCACCACCATTTCCACCTGCGTATGTAGTGGTTGCAGGTTGAGGAGCTCTAACACTTCCTCCACCACCGCTTCCAGTATTAGCTGTTCCGTTTGCTCCTACTCCTCCAGAAACAGGGCCACTATTTCCTCCTCCACCTGATCCACCTGAACCTTGTCTTGGAAGATTACCAGGAGAAGCGGACTCTCCACCACCTCCACCGCCACCTGCTCTTGTTACAGGCGATGCTGTTATGGAAGAAGTTACACCGTTACCCCCATTACCTGTAGGACTAGTTGAACCAGTAGCACCAGCTCCACCGCCGCCACCAGCTTTTCTGTTAGTTGGTCCACATGGAGAAGATCCTCCACCACTTTGTCCTTGAGGGGGAGCTACAGGCGGAGTATTTCCTGCTCCACCAGAATACGGGACACCAGCACCTCCGTGATGTCCTGCACCACCTCCTGAACCTCCTGTGCTTCCGTTATTTTGTTCACCGACTCCTCTTGCCCCACCCGCTGAGGTAATAGTTGAAAAAGTTGAATCTGAACCTGGTGGTGCCGCAGTTCCTCCAGCATTAACACCTGTTCCTCCTGCACCCACTGTGATTGGATAACCTGTTGCTGTAACAGGTAAAGCACTAACACATGCTCCTAAAGGAGATGCTGAATAACAACCTGATGCAGCACCTGAAGATTCTCTGTAACCTCCTGCTCCTGCTCCAGATCCACCAGAGCCACCTCCACCAGCTCCACCACCTGCAACCACTAAATAATCAACTGTTGTTGAACCTAAAGGATTACCTGCGCATGTAACTGTAAAAGTTCCAGGTCCAGTAAAAGTGTGAATTTTATAATCTCCGCAACAAGAAACACATCCGCCTGTTGCTGTGATAAATAAAGCTTGTTCAGCTATATCCGATGCTTTCGCTGCACCTGTTGAAACCCAACCTTGAGTTCCGTCTACATAAATTAAAAGTATTGATAAACCTTCTGTTGAAATTGTAAAATCATTTGCTGTTCCTTGAATATTCTCACCATTTCTTGCAATTGTTATTGCGTTTGTATCTGCCGTGTTGGCATAATCTTTAATTCCGACTAAATCACCTGCACTAGGACTTGCTGGTAATGTGACTGTAATTGCACCTGATGTGGTGTTAACGAAATATCCGTTTCCAGCTACGGCTGTAAATCCTGCAGTTTTAGCTGTGGTGTCCCAATTGACTTGGTTATCAATGGTACCTGTTATTGTTCCACCAGATATTGTTCCAGTGTTTGTGATTGTTCCTGAATTTGTAATTGATCCTGCGTTAGATAAAGTTACACCACATGGTATACTTAATGTATCGCCACTATCTCCGAGTGTAACGGTGCCACAATTTGTTGTCGGGGTAATTTTGTTAACTTTAACTTCACTCATAATATCTCCTTATAAACTATTTTTTTATTGGTATCTATACCTAATAATAACGATTCCTGAACCTCCACTACCTGAAGAAGGAGCGTTTTGAGCAGCACCGCCTCCACCACCTCCAGTGTTAGCTGTTCCTGCGGTTCCATCATTCGCTGGACTAGATCCTCCAGCACCACCGCCATCAGAAGCTGTCCCACCTGTAGCTCCATTTGAAGCTCCGCCACCGCCGCCACCAGATCTACCTGTGCTTGATCCATCAATACTAGAACATGATCCTGCTCCACCAGCACCACCATTAGTATTAGCAACTCCTTGAGCACCTGCTCCACCTGCTCCACCGCCACCAGCACCATCACTGGCATCTATACCAGCTCCACCATTATTTCCTTGAGAAGGACTTACAGGGGGTGTATTACCTGAACCTGCTGTTCCTAATCTACCAGCGCCTCCTCCAGAACCACCTGGTCCTCCATTTCTACAAGGAGATATTTCATTACCATCTCCACCAAACCCTCCTCCTGTTGAAGTGATTGTACTAAAAACTGAATCTGAACCATTGGATCCTCTACAAGTAGGTCCCGCCGAAGGTCCCGATCCACCTGCTCCGCCACCACCAACCGTAATTGGAAATGAAGTTACAGAAACTGGAAATGAACCAGCATTACAACCAGGACTTGGAAAAGTTGTACGATAACCACCAGCACCACCTCCTCCAACACCGTTATTAATTTTTCCACCTCCACCTCCACCACCTGCTATAACTAAATAGTCTACATTACTTGGTCCACCTAAAGGATTAGTTGGTGAATTTCCTATTTGTGATACACAAAAAGTTCCAGGGCTAGTAAAGGTATGAATTTTAAAATCACCACATGTAGTTACGGTACCTCCTGTTGCAGTAGTAAATAAAGCAACTTGAGCAATATCACTTGCTTGTGCGGCATCAAAAGTTAACCATCCTTGAGTCGAGTCTACATAAACTAAATTAGCTGAACCGCCTTGTGTATTAATTCTATAAGTATCTGTAGTTCCTTGAATTTTATTTCCATTTGGAGCAATTAAAATATTATTGGTTTGAGCTGTTAGTGCATAATCTTTAATACCAATAAAGCTTCCTGCAACTGGAGTTGCGGGTAAAGTAATTGTAACTTCACCTGAAGTGGTATTGATGAAATATCCTTTGTTTGTTTCTGCTGTAAATGAAGCTGTCTTTGCTGTGGTGTCCCAACTAATTGCATTGATACCTGAATAGGTACCTTGAATATCTAATGTAGTCCCTGAACTTGTAGCAATCGTGTCACCACTTTCACCAAGTGTTGTTGTTGATCCTGCATCAACAGGTTTAATTTTGTCAGTTTTAAATTCACTCATTGGTCTCCATTATTGATACTTGTAACGTATGATTACAATACCTGATCCACCTGCTCCTGCAATTGCAGGTCCATTACTAGCTGAACCCGCTCCACCACCACCACCTGTATTGGTAGTACCTGCTGTACCCGCTGTACTAGGGGTTCCACCTGGTCCACCACCACCTGCTCCACCTGCGGTGCTTGAATATGTTGGGCTTGCTCCTACTCCACCACCACCTGAAAAATATTTTGTTGAACCGACTGGGCCTGGTGTACCATTACAACCCGCAAAACCAGATTGTACTACAAAAGAACCTACTCCACCTAATGATGGTCCAGGAGTTCCCTCCCCACCTGCAGCACCTGCACCTCCACCACCAGCTGACATTTTACCAACTCCTGGAGAAGTAGCAGATCTTCCTCCTGGATTTCCTTGAGGCGGTGATACTGGAGGTGTATTACCTGCAGCACCTGTAACATTACAAGTACCTGCTGATCCACCACCTGATCCACCTGCTAAACCTGTTTCTGGTGAATTATCTCTTGTTCCTCCACCACCTCCACCTGCTGAAGTGATTGTTGAAAAAACTGAATTTGAACCGTTTATTCCTGGAACTCTAGGAACTGTTCCTATACCTGCAGCTCCTCCGCCACCAACTGTTATTGGATAAGCAGTAACTGAAACAGGTAAACCTGTAGGATTTGCTAAAGGTGAAGTTGTTGGTGCAGGCATACAAGTTGAATTAGATACTCTAAATCCACCAGCACCCCCTCCAGCACCTGGAATAGAACTTCCTGGACCACCAGCTCCACCGCCTCCTCCTCCAGCTACTACAAAATAATCAACTGAATTAGATCCATCACTATTACCAGCGCATGAAACACAAAATGTTCCTGGACTTGTGAAAGTATGAACTTTAAAATCTCCGCAAGTTGTGATTGTACCGCCAGTAGCTGTTACGTATTGTGGTGTAATAATATCTGTTTTTTGAGAAGCACCAGTTAACAACCAACCTTGTGTTGCATCTACATAAATTAATGTGACTGATCTTCCTTCGGTGCTAATTAAAAAATCGTTTGCTGTACCTTGAATGTTTGATCCGTTTCTTGCTAATGTAATATTGTTTGTATCTGCTGTGAAAGCATAATCTTTAACGGCAACTAAATCTCCAGCTGTTGGACTTGCTGGTAATGTAACTGTGATTGCTGCGCTTGTTGTATTTACAAAATATCCTGTGCCTGCGACTGCAGTAAATCCTGATGTTTTAGCTGTAGTATCCCAATTTACAATTCCATCAATTCCTGAAACTGATCCACCAATACTTAATGATGCACCGCTTGGAATGCTTATGGTATCTCCGCTATCTCCTAATGTAACTGTTCCGCAATTAGTAGTTGGAGTTATCTTGTCAACTTTAACATTGCTGGCCATTACTGATACTTGTACCTTATTATTACGATTCCGCTACCGCCTGATCCACCTGTTTTAGCTGGTGTTGAAGCTGGAACAGAAAGAACTCCGCCTCCACCTCCGCCAGTGTTATCTACTCCATCTGGTTGAGTTACAGCACCTGCATTACCCATACCATTTCCTCCGCCACCTAAAGCACCTGCTTTTGGTGAAGGACTTCCATTACCTGCACCAGTTCCACCACCCGAAAAATAATAATATGACCCACAATTTTCACCTGAAGTTCCAAAAGCACTAGGTAATCCTGCACCTACTCCACCTAAACCTCCTGATTCTGCTCCAGCATTAGCACCAACAGCTTTGGCTCCTCCGCCTCCACCACCTGCTCTTGTTGAATCATCAGGAACACTTAAAAAACCATTTCCACCATTACTTCCTTGCGCTGGATTTACGGGAGGAGTATTTCCTGTTCCACCTGATCCTCCAGCTGGTAAACCTGATCCACCGCCACCACCTGAACCACCATTACCTCCTGGTGCTGGATTATATACACCTCCATGACCACCACCTGTAGAAGTAATTGTACTAAAAACTGAATTTGAACCTTGAGTACCAACACCAGCAATGGGTCCTGGTCCACCTGCTCCACCTCCTCCAACTGTAATTGGATAGCCTGTTGCTGTAACTGTTAAAGCTGAAACGCAAGCTGTTAGTGGCGCAGCGGGAGCACATCCTATTGTGTAAGTTGTTGAACTTGCTCTAAAACCACCTGCACCTCCTGCTCCAGTCATAACCCAAGCAGGAGAAGAACCACCTGCACCTCCGCCGCCAGCTACAACTAAATAATCTACTGTGTCTCCACCACCTGCAGGGTTACCTGCTTGTGAAATACAAAAAGTTCCTGGAGATGTGAATGTATGAATTTTATAATCTCCGCAAGTTGTTATTGTTCCTCCAGTTGCTACTGTATATAAAGCACCGTACTGTCCTGTTGTTTGATCTTCTGTTGGCACCCAACCTTTAGTACCATCAACATAAACAAAAGTTATAGATCTACCATCAACTGCAACAGTTCCATCACTTGCAACTCCTTGAATTAAAGAACCATTTCTACCAATTGTTAAATTATTAGTAGCAAAAGTTCTTGCATAATCAGAAAATGAAACAATGTCGCCTGCTGAAGGTGTTGCTGGAAGTGTTGCAGTGATTGCCCCACTTGTTGTATTTACAAAATATCCATTACCGCTTACTGCAGTAAACCCAGCCGTCTTAGCCGTTGTATCCCAATTAACTGAACCTGATCTACCAAAACCAGATTGTGTAGCACCACACGCTAAAGTCACCGTGTCACCTGATTGACCGATGGTGAGTGTAGATCCGCATTGAGATGATATTTGATTAACTTCTATTTTACTCATTTAAATTATTACCAATGTTCCTGTTACGGTTTGTGTACCTGTGATTGTGACAGGTCCTGCCAAGACTCCTGAATCTAATGTTTGATCTTCTGAAATTGTAGAATTATGTGTTACAACAAAAGTTGTTGCATCCATAACTGGAGAAATAGTTTTCTTCGCTGGCAATGTACAGAATACATTTTTAGAACCTGCGCTAAAGTTAACTAGAGCGTCACCATTAGATGACGATATGACCGTGTCTCGTGATAAAGTATCGGGTGTAGCATCGGTTACGGTACCAATACCGACTTCCCACTCGCCAGCAGAGTTTAACTCTATAGCGTAGTAAGTTGTGTTCGTTGTACCAACACCAGAAACAAAACTTTCATAACCAGTTTCTGCACCAGCTAGATCCAAAGTTCCAGTTCCAGTAGTTGTACTCGTCTCCTTAACTCTATCGTTAATTACCAAAGCCATTTCTACTCCTTATAACTATTATGCGTCGCCAAGTCTAATAATAGCATTAGATGAATCAGCAGCTGGAAACTGAATAACGAAATCTCCGTTAGTTGCAGTTTTATCTCCGCCGAAATCTAAAACTAATACTGCTTCATTAGACGTGCCTTTATAAATCAGTGCACTATCAGCTGTTAAAGTTACAGATGAAAAAGTTAAATCTGCAAAGTCAACATAAGCGATGTTTGATGCCACTGCTACTCCATTGTTAGTTAAAGTTCCACCACCCGCTGTATAGTTTGTACCAGTTGAAGAAACTTCGTTGGTAGTTGTATAAGCAGTTGTAGAAGTACTGAAACCAGAAATGTCAGTGTAGAGTGCAAGTTTGAAAGTTGATCCACCAGAATCGAAATCAAACACACCACCTAATAGGTCTGTTTTAAAAGAGTCAGGTACTATATTAGCCATTTAGTTTTCTCCTTAATAAATTAAGATGGTGACTCGGATCTTATAGGAGTACGAATAGCACCATCTTCATATTCGTCTCGGCGTCTTCTACCTTGTTGTTCGATAGAGTACGATTGAATTGCTTGCTGATAAGCTTGCGAATAATATTGTAACATATCCGCTGGGCCTTTCAAGTATCCATATGCTTCTACCAAAGAAGCGTATAAAAGTAAATCTTGATATTTATTGCTTACATATGTTCCCTCAGTTGATCCAGGAGTTGCTGTAATACTTGCTGGTTGCTTGGTATAAGCTAATGTAATCAAATAAGTGTCATCAGGTGTTGGAGCCACAACCCAGAAATTAGCATCCCAGTTTCCATAATATTTAGGGAGTCCTGATTGTGTACCAGGAGTGTTGTAATATTCTGCCATAAATGATGTATCTCTTTTTTCTAAAAAAACCTGGTTTCCTGATGAGTCTGTAAGCTGAGCATATCTAATAAATCTTAGATCAGATGGAATCGTGACATATCTGTTTCCAGATTGAAGATTTGATGTTGCATAAAATCTATTGTCATCAGAATCTACTTCTCTATAAATTTTGTTCTCAGCGTTTTTGATGATTGTGGTAAGAATAGTATCTGATAACACATTGCTATCTACTTCTGTGTAGTTTCTAATATCATCTTGTAAATTTGTTAAAGTGTATGCCATTATGGTGTTAATGTAACGGGTCCAGCGGTTACCGTTGCTCCTCCTCCTTTTTCAGTCACAGTTGGTGTTGCACCTAAAGTGAAACTATAACTGTCTGCATTAATTTTAGTTATACTATATCCTGAAGCAGATTCAAATGTTGTATATACCACTCCTCCTGGAGATCCATCTACATTTCTAAATACGACCGTATCAGAAGTTGATCTTCCGTGAGCCGGTTCTGTAACTGTAATCGTTGTAGATCCTGATGTAATATCAAATGGATTTGAGGGTAATAAATTTTGTGTTGCAGGTTCTGTTCTCGCGGGGCGAGCGTCGGGGAGACCTTGACCATCTGCAGTATGTGGTTTTGGTTCTAACTGCGGATGCTTTGGTTCAAATTCAGAGATATGTACTCTGGATCCATTCCATTCTCTAACCATCTCTTGATATGGAAATGCTTGACCACTTCTGTCAGAAATAAATTGAGCATATTTTCCTCTTGATAGATTAGACATTTGGATAATAAGTTTTAGGGGTTATGTAAGAACTTGACGAAGAACCATCTTCAGTCAATGCTCTTTGTAATTCATCTTCGTATAATAATTTTAAAACTTGAATTCTTTCCGGCGCATGTTTAATTGATAATTGATAAGCAAGACCTGCAACCATACAAGGAACAAATCTGTAAGGCACATCTGCATCATTTGTATATGCACCTGCATCTTCAATTCTTTTTGTGTAATAATAATTAATTGTATTACCAGCTTCTGATGAACCTGGTGTTAAATATAAGGTGATTGTAATTTTATCTATAAATCTTTGAACGAAATATTGAGTCGGAGTTCCTTCATCTGTTTTATTAGATAGTGATTGATATTCAGATCTTGAAATTTTTGTTAAAGGAAAATCTACAGAAGAAGAGTTTCTGTAACTTGCTTCTAAAACATCATCAACTCCATACACAGCAGTTGCATCAGAAGTTCCATCATCTGTTGATCTGTACATCGTATAAGTTGCTTGACCATCAACAAGAGTAATAGAATTATTTCTAACTTCCCAGTAATGTAAACCTCTGTTTGCCCATTCTTGAAAAAGAATGTTCAAAGATCTTCGAGCAGATTTTAATTGATAACCCGATACACCTTGAATACCTATTCTTTCATAAGCTTCTTCGGTTATATCTGCAATCGTAAAACCTTTTTCAAAAGTTGCTGTGCCTGAAGTAGTGTTAGCCATCTAACCTCCTACTTATCTAACAATATAGTAACTGAATCTATGTTTGTTAAAGCTGAAATTTTCATTCCACCAGGGAATAAAACTCCATCTTCAGGAATGTTAAATGAGAAAACATCACCGTTAGGTATATCACAATCAAATAAAGTTGTGCTGTCTGTATTATCTTGTAGAGTAATTTGACCTGCACCCGCTCCATCTGAAGCAACAATGATTCCTCTTAATCTAGTTCTGCCAGCAAATACAGCACCGGTTGCTGTTTTTCTGATCGCTTTTACATCTGATTTAAAAGACATATTTGTTCTCCTTAATTAATTAAGCTTATGATTTTATATAGAACTTTATAGAGAAGTGCAAGAACTCCTTATAAGCGTAACCGCTTTTTTAAAGAGTTATTGTCCTAGTTAGCTAGCATAAAGATGGTTTTCACCATCTAAAGCATTCCTAGGACTCTCTTGATTCTTCAAGATAGATCTGATTACAGTCTTGATCTCATCTCCTAGAACTGACATTTCGGGTGTTACCATTCCGCCATTTTCCAGAAACATCTCGTTCCACTTAGATTCGAGCTTCAGTTTCTTCGCGAACAACACCATGTTGTCTTGAGCCATCGTAAACCTCCTCATAGGTAATATAGAATTTATTGTTTCCAGTATACCTAAGTTTGTTTGGCTCCCATTTTATATCGTTTTTTCCTAGATAGTCAATGATTTCTTTATGCACTTGAGCAGTGGTAATCATAGAGCTTTCGGTCTCTAATTCAAACTTTGTTTGCCACTCTTTTGTGAAGATTTGTATTTTATATTTTCCTGTCATGGTTCGTCCTTTCTATCAAAAAGAAGGGGCCCAATCAATGGGCCCCCTCAAATTAAAAATACTATAATATCAGTTAGATATTAAGCACCTTCAACACCAAAGATACCTCTAGGGTCAGAAACTCCGAAAGAGTATCTTTCTCTAGCTTTGTATCTTACGTTGCCAGTATCAAAGTCACCTTCCATAGCAGTTTTAATTGCTGCTCTTTGGAAGTACTTCATACCATTTGGCACATCAGTAGTGATGTAGAACGCATCTGTGTCAGTTAAGAAATTGTTCACCACGTAACCTTGTGGGATCATTCCTTTTGAAACGATTGCATTCACATCGTTGTTGTTACCACCTGTTTGACCAGCAGATTTCATTAATCTTTCCGCTGTGAATTGTAGTTCACTTGGAATGATCATTTTAATCCCTCTGGCAGCGATTTTTAAACCTCTTTCATCAGTCATTGCCGCAATATCAATTAACGACTGTTCTAATGAAGTTTCGTTTAAGTCCGCTTGAGTAGCCAACGTGTTAGCGAAAGTACCAGCAATTGTTGGGTGAGCAGTGTTAAATAAAGAAACACCGTCGCCTGAATCATAATTGTCAGTAGTTGGTAAACCTTGAATTAAAGGGTTAACCGCTTTCACTTGTTTTGTTTGTGCCATTGAACGTGCTAACGCTTTTGTATATCTAGACGCGAGTCTGTCATACAAGTTATCTTCAATAGCTTCTTCTGTGATCGAGAACGCTAAAGCCACAGTTTCGTGAGTGTATCTAGCTGTGAAAGTCTCTTGAGCATTGTCAAAAGATACGCCAGATCCCTCAGCTTTAACTTGTGCTTGAGCGAATCCTGATAACATTACTTCCTCTTCAAACGCTCTGTCTGAAGATTCTGTTGTATAAATTTCAGCATGTTGATTTTCATACTGTTTATACTCCAGGCCGAATAGGGCATTCAAACCTGGCTCTAGTTCTTTGACTAGTTGTCCTCTAGAAATGGCCATAGTAATATCCTCCTATTATATGCCTGCTGTTTGTTTAATGAAGTGTTCGTTGATTGTAACAATTAAGTTAGCATTCGCAGAACCAAGTTCATTGTTATCTGGATCATTAGAAACACCTAAAATCTTCAACTGTGCAGTTGTAGCTGAGGTTGTTCCGTTGATCTCTACTTTTGATACATAGTTTGGAGCTGCACCAGCTGCATAAACGATATCAGCGCAAGCACCGATGTCAGTTCTAGCTGGAGTTCCAGCACTTTGTATCTCGAACCTTTGGTAAGGGTCATCAGCTACGAAACCGACAATGTCAGTTGCAGTATTTGATGCCGCCAAATGGTTCGCCCATGTTGGTTTGCTTGTAGAAGCATCAGTATAGAATACACCGTTAAGTGAACCTAGTAACACATCTGTTGCCGCAGCTACAGTAATATAACCTGTAGTTGCCATTTCAACTGGATCATTTTGATAGATCGCAGCTGAACTTGCAGCGATTTGGTACTCGGATAAACCTTGAGCGTCTCTATTCTGACCAACTTTTCCGATTGCTTTCAATCCGAAAGCAGCGTCTTTGTTTGCCATAGTTTTTTACTCCTTAGTAAAGTTAGTTTATCCGGGGTTTTTGGAATCGTTAAAAAATTAACTTTTCTTGGAACCACCGAAAGTTACACGAGACTGCCTGTCAATATTGATAGGCATACTCTGATGCTGTTCCTTCATAAGATCGTTGTCTAAAGCTTCAACTTGTTCCATGCCTTGTTTAGCATAGTAGTCTTGTCTTTGCTTTGCGATCTCTTCCGGTACCCTTGTCAGCACAAGGCCACCAACTCCGATCACTCCTGCGTATTTTCCATCTTCGACAATTGGATAATCAGCGTCAGGATATTCATCTGCTCTCACAAGTTCATATCCTTGTCTTAATCTTCCTGATACGTTTTTCGTATCATTGAAGCCAAGACTTTCGGCTCTTACCCATCTATGCCTAAATCCATTTGGCGCAGGTGGTGCATCTAAAGATGACGGTGGAGTCCACACTTTGGGTTTGGATTCTTTATCCCTAGTCTGACTCGCACGAGGGGTTCTTTTGTTTTCTTCGCTCATATGCTTATACCTCCTTCGTGAGTTTTAATTGTTTTGCATACTCTTCAAGTGGCACACCTAATTTTTTAGCGATTGCAACTTGAGACGGCGTGAGTCTCACAGTTTTGCGACTAGTTTTCGTGCTTCGCGTCGCTGACGCTACTGTCTGCACAGGTCTAGTCGATTCCGTTGACTCTGGTTTATCAAATTTATGCGGAAATTCAACCCTTAATCTTTTATCAATTTCAGCATAATACTCGTCAGATTTAGGGTCATACCCTTCCTCATCAACGAGTGTCTTATGTAAGTCAAAAGCCGTGTAAGTCATGGCTTTATCCGTACCGAACCATCTGTTTTTAGCTGCCCATTCTTCTGCTTTTGGATCAGCTTGAGGTTCAGGTTGTTGATACTGAGGATAGCTTGGAGTCTCAGTAGGAGCCTCTTCTTTTCTAGGTCTAGAAGCTATTTCAGATAATTTAGCTTCTTCATAACCTAATCTTGCTATTTCTTTTGAGATATCAACTTCTGCATTAGTATCTCCAGCTTCTCTAGCTTGCGCTAGTTTAGCCTTTTGAGCATCCAACAAGGATTGTATTTTAGACTGTCTATCTTTAACAGACTCGTCTTCCAAAGATGAATATTTTTTACTTAAAGATTCAGCTTTATTTTTTTGAAGTTGTGCAAATGACAAAGCCTCGTCTCTTTGTCTTTCTGCTTCTCTCCATTTTTTAGTTAGCTTCGCTATC